>RCNH01000539.1_pt1 | contig 15258 bp, 7 predicted proteins | sample 2041161 | NCBI WGS metagenome assembly RCNH01 (sample SAMN09708215, study PRJNA481090) | Feces metagenome, whole genome shotgun sequencing project. | biome: feces | host: Leptonychotes weddellii | place: Antarctica: Sion Island | collected 2010-03-01 | reverse complement strand
GTGGAGAGGGAGAGAAGAGATGAGTCGTAGCGCGCCGCACGGCACAGAAGTCCGCATCGACCGTTATATCCGTCAGAAGTTGTCCGGTCACCACCTGTAATCCCGCAGGTATCCCATTCAGAGCCATGAAGGCAGGTCTTCTGACTTGTTTCCGTCTGTCCGGCCTTCCCAACCCGACGGGTCAGTGGCCAAAGAGTGGCAGACATTTTATCGAAACTTACAGCAGCGAGTACTGTTCCGGATTTTCACACGGATTCCCTTTCATCGCAACGACAGTACATCGTTGAGAAACCTTCAGCGCAAAGATAACTCTTTTTTGCGATAACGCCCCACTCGCGTCCCATTTTCACAAAATATTTTCAAACGTGGGGAAGAGGGAGGATAAGAAGTCTCGACAACGTAAACCGACCGCAATGATTTAAGATAAAAAATAAAGGAAGCCCTCGGAAGTACAGACTTTCGAGGGCTTCCCCATTCACGATGTACGGCTATTCTGTCGCGTGCTTTTTCTTAAAATCGGTGGGAGAAACACCATACTGTTGCTGGAAACATTTGGCAAAGTACGATGGCGAAGAAAAGCCCACACAAAAGCAGATTTCACTAATAGAACGCTCATCTCGTCCCGCCAGCAACTCTGCCGCACGTTTCAGACGAATGAGACGGACATATTCGTTGGGAGTCATTCCCGACACAGTCTTCATCTTGGCAAATAGTCCGGAACGCGAAATACCCACCTCACGTGCCAGCTCCTCAACACCAAATTCGGGGTGTGACAAATGTTCCAAGATTGAGGACGAAACACGTTCGAAGAACTCCGCATCGAGTTTCGACAGAGAATCTGTTGCCGGAGACATCTGCAAATCGGATCGGAAACAGCCGTGAATATGTTCTCTATTGGCAAAGATGCTGGCAATTTGTGCCCGGAGCACCTCAGAAGAGAAAGGTTTTTCGATGTAGAAATCCGCACAGCACACCAAACCCTCCACCTTGCTATCAACAGACACTTTGGCGGTGAGTAGAATGACGGGCAAGTGGCTAAACTGGATATTGCTTTTCAATCGACGACACAACTCCATGCCGTTCATTACGGGCATCATCACATCGGAGATTACCAAATCAACCAATTGCTCACCCAGCATCTTGAGTGCCTCCTCACCGTTGTTCACACACACTACCGTATACAGGTCTCCCAACAACATACGCAGATACTCCTGCAAATCAACATTATCATCCACCACCATGATGGTATGCTCCTTGTGTCCCGCAGCAACGCGAGCCGGCTCATCGTCACCCTCACTTTCTATCGCGGGAACTCCCCCCTTCTCACCAACAGGTGCCGCACAGCGTTTGAAGCTGACCGAGAACGAGGTACCCATTCCCAAACGGCTTTCCAATTGCAAGGTTCCGGACATCAGGTCGACCATTTTCTTCACCAACAGCAGCCCTATTCCTGTACCCACATTATCCGCAGGTCGGTTGACCTGATAGAAGGGCAAGAAAATCTTCTGCTGGTCGTCGGGCGATATTCCCACGCCGTTATCCTTTACCGTCAGCTTCAATTCGTCAGTGGGGGTGGCAGCCAGTGTCACCCAGATATGTGTGGAGGTAAATTTCAAAGAATTAGACAACAGGTTACTTACCACCTTCGTAAAAGCCTCGGCATCGACATTGGCATAACCCTCCTCTCTCAACAAATCCATCTCCAGCGTAATGTTTTTCAGCGATGCCGAGACGGCAAATTGCTGACACTGGCCGATGAGTAGCGATTTGATGTCTGTTGGTTGCAGGCGAATATCCATACCGCTGCTCTCCACCTTTCGGAAATCCATCAGTTGATTGACCAGTGATAACAGCCGTTTGCCATTGCGTTCAATAATCTGCAATTCGGGCTTTGCCTCAGCAATAGTCTGTTTCGAACGCATGATATTGTCCAACGGCGCAAGTATCAATGTCAGCGGAGTGCGAATCTCATGAATCATCAACGTAAAGAATTCCATCTTGCTACGGTAGATTTCACGGTCCTTCTCCATTGAGAGGTATGCAATCTTCTTTCGGTGGCGGCGATTCATTCTTACAATAACATAAGAAAGCAGTCCGGCAAGCACCAGCAAATACCCTACAATTGCCCACCAGGAAGCCCACCAGGGCGGAAGGATTTCGATAGGCAGCGTCTTGACATCCTCGTACCATATACCATCGCCCGTTGACACCGACACACGGAACGTATAGCGACCCGACGGAATACGGATATACATGATTGATGGCGGACGCTGAGTTTCAATCCACTCCTCATTGAGCCCCTCCATCTTATAGCGATAGCAAGTCTTTGACGCATTGCCATAATTGAGGGCATTGACCGAGAAGCTGAAAACCGACTGTTCGTCATCCAACACCAATTTTTCCGCATAGGTGACAGACTCCTTCAATGGAGAGTTGTCACTGCCGATATCGACAGGTTTATTGAACAACCTAAAATCGGTAAGCAACACATCGGGCTTTCGATTGCGATTACTCAAACGGGTTGGATGAATCTCGTTGAAGCCATTAATACCACCGAAGAACAATGTGCCATCAGAAAGACGGATGCCGGAATTCGGAAGGAAATAGTTATCCTGCAACCCGTCATCCTTGTTATAGGTATGCAATATTCCATGACTCAAATCGTATTCATAGAGTCCATTACTCGTCGACATCCACAAGTCTCCACCCTGTGCGATGAGTTTCTGAATCACACGAATTTCAGAGGACAGTGGTACGGAAACAAACCGTTGCTTCTCTCTGTCGAAGCGGAGCAGTCCGTCACCGATAGTTCCCAACCATATATCCCCAAAATCGTCCTGCGCAATGGTCTGTATGTGATTTGAAGGCATTGTGCAAAGCGAATCTTTGGTCGAATAACAAAAGTGCCGCCACTTTTGTGTAGCACGATCAAGCCGAAATACGCCCCTATTTGTCGAACAGACCCACAACGCTCCTGAACTATCCTCCATAATATCAACGACATTGACCTGTGAGACTTCATAAATACGGTCGAAATCGTCGTTCAACGGATTATAGCGGTTCAAGCCTCCCGTTGTACCAATCCATATCTGTCCGTAGCTATCCTTATAGAGTGAGTAGATATGGTTGGTGTAGAGTGAACGAGACGAGGAATTACCTTGATAATTGCGTAGCGTACCGCGCTTGAGGTCAAGAATATCGAGACCGCCCACATACATACCCACAAAGAGTCGGTCTCCATCCTGCAACAGAGCATGAATATTTTTATAAGTGGGACTCAACGATGAAGCATCGGGTCTGAAGAACTTAAAGTGGTTTTTGGCTCTGTCCCAATAGAAGAAGCCGGCATCATCTGTTCCCAACCACAGATTTCCATGGTCGGCATAGGCAAAAACTCCGATAATACGAGCATCCATATCGGTATTTTCGGAACAATAGTGACGGATATGGTTGTTGCGCGGGGCAATGTAGTTCACGCCACCGAAATAGGTTCCCACCCACAAAGCCCCTTCCCGGTCCACACATAGTGAATGAATATACTTATCATTGATTTTCAGATTATTGTCTTCATCGAGACGGGTACATTGTCCCGATGCAATTTGATAGGAGGTCAATCCTTCATCGGAGGCCAGCATCAGCTCTCCGGGCTGCCACTCCACAATCCTTACAATCTGGAAAGGGCGCTTCTTTTCAAAAGGTTTCAACACCTGTTCGAGCGAGGAGGTCTTTCGGTTGAATCGCAGTAATCCGCATCCAGACGACCCCACCCAAAGGTTATGTTGCGAATCTTCAAATATCGTTTGATTGCTGGCAAACTCCTTTCCCGACTGACGGACAAAAATATCTCGTTTCCTGTCCAGACGAGCCACACCGTCATCGGACGACACCGTCCAAATTTCGCCCTCATGATCTTCGAGTATGGAAGTCACATTATCGGAATTGGTCTTGGCCATGCCCAAATACTGACGCACCTGCCCAGTAGAGGGATTGAACCGAAAGATTCCCTGTCCCATAGTTGTTACCCAAAACCATCCTTTATGGTCTTGTATAATGGAGCAGACCCACGATTTGATATCAACACCCATATCCGACAGGCGGTTGCCCGGCCAAAATTTCTCGGTACGCAGGTCAAAAACAGCCAACCCCTGGTCGGTACCCAGCCACAAGCGTTGGCAGTCATCCTCGTGTATGACATAGACTATCGAACCGAGTGAACCAACACTCTTATCACGCCATACACGGATATTGTTTCCATCGAAACTGTGTAGTCCGTCAATCGTACCGAACCACATTCGTCCTTTGGTGTCTTGAATAATGGAATATACGGCATTGTTGGCCATACCCTCGTTGATGGTGTAATACTTCACGGGCGAGGCACACAACACCTGTACCACACCCCACAACAAGAGCAGAGACAACAGAAGTAATTTATTTTTCATAGGTAGTTTTTCGTAGATTGATATACAAATATAATCCGTTCGGTCCAGAAATCCAATCAGCAGTTACTACAAAAAAGCAGCCCGGCCGGAAACGCATCCGACAGGGCCACTACCACTACCAAAAATACACCTACGACAATGCTTTTACTTGAATTGTCTGACCCTGTTTTATTATTAGGCGAAGAGTTGAAATACGCTTTCCCATTTCGTTCTCCGCGATTTGAGGAGCGACCTTAGCACCGGAAATCTCAAAAAATTTGAACTCACCGGCAAAGTTGACCTCCCATATCATTTCACGACCTGTATTATTGGTCAAGGTGCTTTGCGAATATCCGACATGCGACAGCGACACATAGCCGCCAAAAACCGGGACATTCTCCACCGTGGCCGTAGTCTTGTCATCGGGCAAACGCGATAATGAGACGACTTTGTTCTCACGGGCATTGGGCAAAAGTCCCATCATACCAGAGACAATTCCCTCAACCACACCATACGATACCTCGGGATATTCCGAACGAGGCATTGACGGCAGTTCCCCAAGGCACTCCAATGCCTCACGGTCGTATCCCAAACGATAGAATAACATGGGAAACGAGGAGAGGTTCTCGACATTCCATTTCTTGGCAAGAATCTCTTTCACCGTAGCACGAATGCGGTCGGGATTCTCCGTAGCCTCGAACCACAACACCAACGGAGAACCATCTCCGCGACAAAATTCATGAGACTGAGTCCAATACGAATTGTAATAGTATCCTTTCTCATTCCACCAGCGGGTCTCCAGCAAATCACGATAACGCTTTGCCTCATCGAAATATTTTCGAGCCTCGACCTCATGACCGAGCGTCTCGTTCATCTGGGCAAAAGCCTTATAACCGGCATAGAGTGCAGCCACCAAATCCACGCCCACCGTCAAATCCCTGAAATTCTCGACATAGGAGCCCAAACCGCGACAAGTATGAAAATTCTTCGAGGGGTCAAAATTCTCGGGAGCATTCATGTATCGGGGACGATTCATAATCTCATCGGGGCGCAACATCCACCGCTCGGCATATTCCTCGGCCGACAATTCATAGAAACGACGCATACTCTTCTCCGACAAATAATCCTCATCGGCCGTCCAGTCATACATTTTCAGACAGGCAAATATCACATCGAAATTGGCATTCAGATTATACCAAAATTCATTGTCATTGTCGTAATCTGCCGGAGCAGGACGATTGTAGCGATTGATTTCCCAATAGGTACACCAATCCTTGCTCTCCGAAATATTCTCGGCAAAACGATGCATCATATTCTTGGTATGACGCTGCAACCCCAGAATATGTGCACCCACACTCTGATGGGAGACATCACGCATACAAAATGCCTCACGCATGGGCAATGCTGCCTCATACCAGCACCCTACCGGGTCCTCACCATCATGGGCATAAGAAAGAGCCATACCTCGTGCCCACTCGTAGGCATGTTCCAACTTTTGGTCACTGCAGGTAAAACGGGATATCTGCTCACGAGGTAGCGTTGTGACTGCTGTAGACGATGAGGACTTGCACCCTACACACAATAGTGCAACTCCACAAAGAGCCAACAATTCATTTCTCATAGTTTCTAAAGTTTAAAATTGAGGGTCTGGCCTTCACGAAGGGACTGCACACGGGTCTTACCGTCACGAGTAAACAGCACCTTCAACTTGCCGCCACCGAGACGCTCGACACGCAAATCAAAATCGGCACCGAAAGCACGAATATGTTTCAAAGAGATGAAGTCCCACTCTTGAGGCACATGAGGAGTAAGGGTAAAACTGTTCAGTCCCACGGGACGCATACCCATCATACCCTCGGTAATAATTCGGGCATAAAGTCCGCTCTCGGCAGAGAGGTGACGCTGGTTACCCTCCGGCCATGCTTCGATGGCATAAGGGACATGCTCGCCCAACAGGCGGGTCTGGGAATAACGCTTAAGGAAACGGGTAGCCTGCTCGGTCTCACCGACGGTATAGACACCACGCAAGGCATAGAGAGTAGAACGGTCCCAATAGGTTTCGCTTCCGGCCTGTGTGAGAAGACCATTCTCCGTCCAAAGACGAGGTGAGAAGAGTGCTGCAATGGTCTGCTCCTTACGTTCATCAATACCCATCGTCAACGGAATGCAAATCCACGAGCGGAGTACGTCATTTCCCTTATAATAAGCATAAGTGTCGAAGCCCTCCACATTAGCTCCAAAATATTTATCTATCTGACGGCGCATTCGGGCAGCCTGTTCACGATAGTTCTTCGCACAGGCATTTCCACAGCCCAGTTCACGAGCCAGATAAGAGGCCGAAATCAACGCATCGTAATAAAGCGACGAAGTACAGAGATTGGCATCACCCGATTCAAAACGATTTTCCAACTCGTCGGTATCGGATGCCACCACCCCACCTTCGTTGATTTTCAGACGACAATACTCCAGGCACCAGGTAATCAGCGGCCACAGTTCCTCTGCCTCCTGACGCGAACCGCGAGCCAACGCATAGCGCGATGCTCCGTAGGCAATCATGGCGGCATCACCACGGTCACCGGCACCATTCCAAATATCGAGTCCTTCAGCCACAATAGAACTCGGAATGGGTTTCCACTCCTCATTCATGAAACGGGCGAAATGACGGAAAGAATTCAGAGCCGAAGCACATCCGTAGTCATATCCCGTATAAGGGAAAAACGGATTGACATACTCTGCCTGGTCATTAGCCCAAATTGCCGCATAATATGATTCACCGCCGGGGCCGTGCATGGGGCCACCCTGTGTTTGATAGATGCTCTCGCAGGAACGGATTTTCGAAAAGGCAAACATACGGTCAATGACATCATCGGGAGTATCGAGGACCAAATTCGACATCCAGCCCTCCACCAGTTCACGACGCAACGCAAGTTCATGCTCAACATCCAATTCGAGGCTCTTCTCCGCAGCAGTGTAACCGGCAATCGATGCGCCAAAGTGAAGTTCCTCTCCGGGATTCAGAATAAAAACGCCGGCATTGGAAGTGCACAGTTCGATTCTGTAAGCCCCCTCAACACCCTGCCGGGGATTAGTCATGCAATTGGTCTTCGTTTGGGGAATCTCCACCACCAATGTACGTTTGCCCGTATTGGTCAGCGTGTAAGACTCCATCAGAGCAGGATGCTCGGTAGAAGTGAAATAACGGCGTGTAAGGCTACACTTTCCCATCCAGCCCCAATCAAAATCGCTTTTCACCTGTAAGACACCGTCAAGTCGGATAGAGCGCACCTGCTCATCGGTGAAAGCACGACCGTTGACCGTTACGGCATCCAACAGAGACCACCCGTAACGACGCATAAGACTGGCATGGGTGTTGTTGGGCAAAGTACGCAACATCGGCCATACCATGCTCTTATTCAGTTCAAACGAACCGTCAGCACGCACACCATAGCGCAGCACTACTGCCACACGTTTGCCAGCCATCTCGATATGGTCCTCATGAGGCAAACGACCATCGACCTCCCAAACGATGGAATGCCCATCGCCCAATTTCCACCGCAAATCAGATTCGGCTTGGGCATATGGTACCCCCATAAGCAGCAAGCCGGCCGACAATATCAAATTTTTAAATTTCATAATGATTAAAATTGTGAAAAATTCGGGGAGTACACGCTATGATACCCCCTGAATTTTTCATGGTGACTCTATACTACAATTGAGGATATCCGGGATTCTGCTTCAACTGCGGACACTTGCGAATCTCGTAGTTGGGAATGGGAACCAGATAGTGCATCGAAGCATTGAACTCACGGCTCTGGACTTTGAAAATCTCGTAAGACTTGCTTCCGTCAGCCTTCTTCACAATCTTTATTCCGTGGACATCACCGTTGTCAGTCTGCTCGGCAATCTTCCATCGGCGGACATCATAGAAACGATGCTCCTCAAATGCCAGCTCAATCTTGCGCTCATGCTGGATTTTTGCCAGCAACGCCTCTCCCGATTCAGTCACATCGGGCAAAATATCAGCTCTGCCGCCACGAGCTCGCTCTCTAATTTTATTGACATATTCGCACGCCACAGCCTCATTCCCCAAATGGAACTGAGCCTCGGCATAATTGAGGTAAATTTCAGCCAAACGGCAGTAAATCCAAGGGTGACTACCCTTGTCGCTCCAAGGCTTCAACATCGACTCATCCATGAACTTACGGATGGTATAGTGGGTCTTGGAGTAGTTCCAGTTATCGCGGCCATACTCACTATCCTTACCGCCCGAAACACCGTCCTCATTAATCCAGAAATCAACATGATTGTCGCGGAACTGCTGTCCGTCGCAGACAATCGATGCATAGAAACGCGGGTCGCGATTCTTCCACGGATTCTCTGTAGCTGTGGCATAGAGCGAAGGGTCGGGCATCGAGCCGTCTTCCATCTCATAACTATCGACCATTTCCTGCAAAACACAGGTTGCCGAATATCCGCTCCAACCGTTAGGAGTATTTTCCCAATCGAACTGGTGACCATGCTCACTATTATAGAGTCGCGCATAGATGATTTCGCTGCTGTGAGCATTGAGAAAGAGTCCCTTATAGTCGGGGTCTAACGAATAGACTCCGGCCATATCTTCGGTAAACACCGCAGCGGAAGCATCGGAAGCAGCCTGCCACTTGGACTTGTCGTCCGAGGGATTCCACAGCGGACTGGCAGCATAGAGCAACATACGGCTGCGCATAGCCAGAGCAGCACCGCGGGTAATACGACCGAAATTATCGCCCGTAAACTTCACAGGCAACAGTTCGGCGGCCTTTTTAAACTCGTCAGTCACGAACTTCACGCAATCATCATAAGAGGCACGCTCACGAAAAAGTTCGGGGTCATCGAGTTCGAAGGGTTCGGTAGCCAATACCACTCCTCCAAAACGGTTAATCAACTCCATGTAGTAATAGGCACGGAAAAAAGTCATCTCTCCGATGAGGATGTCTCGCTCCTTTTTATCAATCTTGTTCAGAGCTTCAGAGTTGGCAAAAAAGACATTACAATTCTTGATGTTGCTATAGTAATCTGTCCAAATGTCAAGGCCACCCATCTGGTCGGGAGTCAGACCACCCTCATTGATGGTCCAAGCATCATACCAGCTGAAGTTATTCATCGACTCATCGCTCAAAAAGCGCAGAGCCTGCTGATTCCATCCGTTGCGCGGAAGCACATAATGCTTCTGCACGTAGGCCCTGGTCAATCCCAGGTTGGAAAAAATGTCTTTCTCGGTAAAGCGATCCTGAGGTTCGATATCCAGATAATCACACGAAGACATACCTCCGAGCAATACTCCCAGGCAGATAGACTTCAATATATTGATGTATTTCATGTTTTTAGGTCTTAATCGTTAATTAGAAACTAAGTGACACGCCAAACGAATAGGTACGAGCCTGCGGATAATACTGTCCGGTAGAAGTAGCATCCGATTCGGGGTCCTGAAACTTGATATGATCCACTGTGAAGAGGTTGTTGCCGGCCAAAGTCAGACGCACGTTGTTCAGACCCAGCTTACGCGAAATGCGTGCAGGCAGCGTGTAGGACAGTTCCATATTCTTCAAACGGAGGAACGAAGCATTGTACAACCAGAAATCACTCCACTTGGTGTTAATTTTATCATCCTTGTTGAAGGCTCTGGGGAAAGTCGCGTGAGGAGTCTTCTCGGCTGAAATCCAACGATGATTGTAGAACTCCTGATAAGTATTGTAGGAGTAAGGCACAATCATCTGCGATGCCTGTCCCTGACCGGTGAACATCATACTGAAGGCCAAACCCTTCCACTCCAGACCCAACGACAGTCCGAAGACAATGCGCGGAATGTTACCATACTTACTGCGAATGCGGTCATTGCTGGTAATCGCACCGTTACCGTCGACATCGACATACTTGATATCACCGGGCTGAGCACCGGGAAGGTGAGGTGTGGAATCCACCTCTTCCTGTGTCTGATAGATACCATCGGTCTTATACATCAGCCATGTGTCGAGCGAGCCGCCTGTACGACGCTGCCATTGGGGAATGTTGGCCGCTTCATCGAAATAGACAATCTTATTCTTGGTATAGGTAAAATTACCCGATACAAAATAATTCACACTACCAATGTGGCTGCGGTGACTGAGCAAGATTTCGACACCCTGATTGTTAACCTCGCCGATATTTTGGTCGGGAAGTGACAGACCCGAATAGCTGGGGACCGATGCCTGCTTGGGAGTAAGAATATCTTTACGGTTATGATGGAAATACTCCAATGTGAAGCCCAGCTTACCGTTCCAGAACATACCATCGAGGGCAATATTCTTCGAATCGACCTTCTCCCACGTGATGTTAGGATTACCCACCTTACCGGCCACAATACCGGCATTCATACCGGGAGTATCACCCAGTACGGCACCGTTCTGCATATTATAGGAGTTAAGATACTGGAAGGGAGCAACACGGTCATTACCCAACTTACCCCACGATGCACGCAACTTGAGGTCGTTAATGAATCCCGCATGGTCACGGATAAAATTCTCTTCCGACAAACGCCATGCCACCGACACGCTGGGGAAGGTACCCCAACGGTGACTGGGTGCAAAATTCATCGAACCGTCATGACGTACGGTAAATTCAAACATATAACGCTCCTTATATGAATAGTTCAAACGTCCGAAGATATTCTGACGAGCCGACACATAACCCGAACCGCCATTGGTCTTGTCCTTGTCTCCACCAAAATCCAAATAATCGCGCTGACTTGTCAGATAGAAACCTCTCCAGCCCCAGAACTGCTCTCCATCATATCTGTTCTGCTCATAAGCCACAAAGGCACCAATATGATGGTCTCCAAAGACCCTGTCATAATTGAGTTTGACGTGAAGAGTCTTCGATATATTATGGTCATGAGACTGCTTCAATGTGACTTGATTTCCGTTCATGTTGGTCGTCTTCTTGTCATAAGACTTCGTGTCGGTGTTGTAGTCATAAGTATCCCATACATCGTTCAATATTTTTTCATTGCGGAAATGGAAGTCAAAAGCAGCATATCCAGACAATGAGAGTCCCTTGGTAATCCACGGCATTTTCAAATCAAACGAGAACTTCGAATCTAAGAAATAGTCGTTCACCTTGTCGTAACCGGTATCCTTACCCTTGACCAGAATAGCCAGATTGTTACCATTGGCCAGACCGGGACCCGGGAGACCATTGGGGTAGTAATCATAGAGGTAGGGATAAGCCATGAATGCTTCCCAGAAAATAGTACTGGTGGCGTAAGGCGAATTGTGACGGTTCTCCTGACGACCGGCCAAATCGACACCTATTTTCAAGTTCTCAGTAATGTTGGCATCAATATTCGAACGCACCTGCGCAGTCTGATAGTCAAATACCGTATTGCGATACTGAGGCTGCTGGTAAGTATAATCTCCGGAGACGTAGTATCTCACCTTCTCTGTAGCACCACTCACCGACAAGGAGTGACGGGTCTGCAATGCCACCTTGCTGAAAATGACATCCATCCAATCGGTATTACCATACTGGTCGCGATTGATAGTACCGTCGAGATAACCGCCCTTGATGTTCTGGAACAGGGGAGTCTGACCTCTATACCCCGAAATCTCATCAGCCCACACCATATATTCGTAGGCATTGAGCAACTTGGGAGTACGGGTATTCTGCGACAAGGTAACACTACCGTCGTAGGTAATCACGGGCTTACGGTTAGCTGACGAGCCACGCTTGGTGGTTACCAGGATAACACCGTTAGCCGCCTGCGCTCCATAAATCGCAGCCGAAGCATCCTTCAAGACATTGATAGATTCGATATCATTGGGGTTCAGACGCTCCAACCCACCTCGATTGGCCACACCATCGATGACCACAAGCGGAGAGCAATCGTTGAGTGTACCCTTACCGCGAATAAGCAATGTAGAGTAATCGTTACCCGGCTCACCCGAACGGTTAGTGGCAATCACACCCGGAAGTTTTCCGGCAAATGCATTGGTGATATTGGAATTTCCGGTCACTTTAAGGTCCTTGCCTTTGACAGAGGAGACCGCTCCTGTCACCGTAGCTTTCTTCTGCACGCCATAACCGACAACGACCACCTCATCGAGAGACTGCACATCCTCAATCAACTCGATGACCAAATCGCTACCGGCAGCCACTTCGACTGTCTGATAACCGAAATACGAAATTTGGAGGATAGCTCCCGCATTTACACGAAGTGTAAAGTTACCATCCATATCCGTAGCCATTCCGTTGGTAGTTCCTTTCTCCACCACACTAGCTCCGATAATGGTATTACCGGTCTTCTTGTCGACCACCGTACCCTTCGCCATCTGTTCCTGCTGCGATAGTTCCACCACTGTCGCGTGTTCCCTCTCATGGGCATGAACCGGAACCGCAAATGCCAATAATGCCAGCATAACGGCCACTGAGATGTACTTTTTATTCATTTTACCAGGTTTTTAGGTTAGTTTAGATTCCAGGTTGGTTTTTAGCGAATGATGGCAACGTAGCCACCACCATCATACATGGTTACCTTCAGCGTATCGCCCTGTCTGACTATACGGGTCCGGCAGGAGAAGTCTTCGGCAAACTTATCGACATTGACTCCGTCCTTCCATTCGGTGAGACTCTTCTTGCCACGAATGAAGTCGAGATTAATATCAAACGACTGTCCCTTCTCACCAGCCATACCACCGATGTACCAGATATCTCCCGAACGACGGGCAACGACCACATACTCACCCAGCGATGCCTTCAGTACACGAGTCTCGTCCCATACGACAGGAACCTGACGGAGGAATTCCATACATTTTTCTTCCTTGTAGTAACGCGAAGGCGAATCGGCGAGCATCTGCAACGGGCTTTCGTAAACGACATACATACCCAGCTGGTGACAACGAGTGCCAATAGTAGCAGGAAGATTAAACCATATTTTATGGTCCTCCTCGTGAAGATTTCTCATTCCACCGGGCGTGTAGTCCATCGGGCCGGCAACCATACGTGTAAACGGCAGTGTAACATTGTGCTTGGGTGTCACGACACTACTCCATTTATGATTTTCCAATCCGGCGACACCCTCCGACGAAAGGACATTGGGGTAGGTACGAATCCACCCCGTAGGCTTATGGAGTCCGTGAAGATCGACCAACAGATGTCGGTCGGCACACTTGGCGATTACGCCATTGTAGAAGTCGACCATCGATTGGTCATCGCGATTCATAAAATCCATTTTAATACCCTTAATGCCCCACTTCACATAGAGGTCGAGAGCCTCGTCGAGCTTCTCGCGGAGTACCGACCACGACACCCACAAAATCAGCCCTACGTTCTTCTTCTCGGCATATGCCGTCAGCTCCCCCATGTCGATATCGGGCACCGTGCGGGTCACATCCATCTCCTCTGACCAGCCGTCATCGAGCACCACATACTCAATACCGTACTTCGAAGCAAAATCGATATAATACTTATAGGTGGGATTATTGACACCAGTCTTAAAGTCAACATCATAGAGTATCAATGCATTGTACCAGTCCCATGCAATTTTTCCGGGACGTACCCATGAAAAATCACCTTCAGACTCGGGCGCCAACTTGTAAATCAGCTGACTCATCATCAAATCGGCATCATTTTCGGCAATAACCATCGCACGCCACGGATAATCACGCGTACCTTTCACCTTCGCCAAATAGTCAGCTCGCTTGATAGGAAACACCTGACGACTGGGTGCTGCCTCCTGCACACAATAGGCAGCGTGCATGGCTGACAATTCGTAATGACCCTGCTTTTTAAGATACATACCGGGGAAACTCTGCAAATCAGACTCACTGATGAGCATACGCGCTTTGTCCGACAACTTCACCAACATCGGTGTACTGCAAAACTTGTCAATCTTGATTTCTGACAACTTCGTTGGCAGGAACATGGGCTGTTGCGCCGAAAGCACACTCTTTTCCTCGGTGAACAAAACTTCGTAATCCTTGGGGAAGGAGAAATCAGCCTCTTCACCCAACACCTTCAAATCAGAATCGAAATCGGTATGAAAGCGATATGCAACACCATCGTCATAAACTCGGAAAATCAATCGATAATCCTCGGCATGCAATACCATTTCATTATAATGGTCGGCAATGGTAGCAGACTTCACTCTTACCACAGGATGAAGCATCTGCTCCTCGGTTGCACGCTCCACACGCACGACCTTCATATCACGTCCGATAACTTTACCGTTATCGAATGTCATAGACAACGGCGACTTGTCCAAAATGGTTTCACCATTCAAAGCAATGGTAAATGTTGTCTGCTTTCCGACTTTCACACCGACTTCAATCTTTGTGTTCGGGGATTTTACCGAATAGTTTTCGGCAAACAACGGGGTTGTTCCCAACAACATCAGCAGATATAAAATCTTTTTCATAACAAGTTAAAGGTTATATGGTTTATTTTTTGTATTGTAAAAGTAGATTCATTTCCCGAAACGACCAGATTCTAAAATCCAAATCAATGAAATAAACACCCAGAGCCCATGCAAAAATCGTCCAAAAACACTATAATAAAAATCCAACAGGCACAATATCAAACCATTAAATTCCGACGGAATAAAACATTATTATTCCATTTTTTTCACATGGTAAGTGGTAGACACAAAGAAAATCCCAAATTCTTGGGAAGAAGCGCGGGAAAGGATATGTATGAAGCATCATTCGCCATCAAGACTTTTGCGAAACAGACGGCATGAACGGAGAAAAAGATGATTGATTATGCACACCCAACAAAAAATCCCCGAAAGCATCTGCTTTCGAGGATTGTGTGCATCTTGTGCGCTTTG
>RCNH01000538.1_pt1 | contig 15269 bp, 2 predicted proteins | sample 2041161 | NCBI WGS metagenome assembly RCNH01 (sample SAMN09708215, study PRJNA481090) | Feces metagenome, whole genome shotgun sequencing project. | biome: feces | host: Leptonychotes weddellii | place: Antarctica: Sion Island | collected 2010-03-01 | reverse complement strand
GAATTAGGAATTTTAACCATTGCATTAGTGAACATTCCTTCAATTCAAACTGAAGGTAAAACCATCTTTGAAAAAGGATTAGTAGGAACTAGCAATTTAAAGAAACATGTTGATGGATTAGCAACCATTAACAATGATAGAGTTTTAGGTCAATCAACTGAAAATGAATCACTATTTAATTCATTTAGAAGAATTAACCAAGTGATTTGTGAAACAATTTCAGATTTAATTTATACTGTTTCATATCCAAGTGATATTAACATTGACTTTAATGACGTAAAAAACTTCTTTAAGGATAAAACTAACTTCCAAATTACTAACTGTGAATTTGAAAGTAATGAAAACTCTAAAGATATCTTAAGAACAAAGATTGCTTCAACTTTATTTGAAAACAGTTTAAACGGATCAAAGAAAGCTATGTTAACACTTAAATTGAATCCCGAAGTACCTTCTAGTTTCTTAACCGATGTAAGACAAGTAATGGAAGAAATTACTGAAAATCCTAACCTTGAATTAACCTATGCTGTGGATTATTCAGAAGACATTAATTTTGCTAAAATTTCGATCCTTGTAGCAACTGATTATTTTGATGATATGGTGAATGAATATGTACAAAATGAAGGAGCAATTCAAACTACTACAGAAGCTCCTAAATTAGTGACCCCAATTGTAAATACAATTGAAGAACCAGTAATTGTTGAACAAGCAGCTACTCCTCCACCACCTCCACTACCTAAAATGGAACAACCAAAAACTGTTAGTGAAAACCCTAATCTTTTCATCAACAACATGATCAATGAAATTGAAAAAATTTCTCAAGAATGTACTAACAATGAAAACCCTGCAAATTACAACGAAGCAGCTGAAGCTAATAAATCATATAACCTTGATGAATTAGACTCATTAATGAGTGAAAACACTAACCTACAAGAACAAATTAAGATTGCAAAAACTAACAATAGTTTATTACAACAATCTAACACTAATAAGTTTGCTCAATCAATTCCATCTAACCAAAATGATGCTGTGAGTTCAACCACTTTAGGCAAATTTGTAGAAAAAACTCTTTCTCTGTTTAAGAAAAACAACAACCAAAAAGTTACTGATTAATAAATTAATCAAAAAAACACAAAAAACAGGATTTTATTATATAATTAATCTATTAATTATATGAAAAGAAAATTGCAAACCACCACTAAAAAAAGAATTGGAATCATTGCACTAGCTTTCGTAGCTAGTGCTTTCCCGTTATTTGCACAATTCACAAATACTGAACAAAAAACGATGTCTTTAACTGACGCTGCTGTAGGTACTCCTGGGGTAAATGAATATGAATTGGAAGGGTTTGAACACAAAAGAGTAAAGAATTTATGATCTAACCCATCTGACTTCAAATCAGCATTCAACGAATATGATGGTTCGAAGTTTAATATTGGATATGTTGTTGGATCAAATATGTTTAATGAAAAAAGAATGGGTTCTAATGACTGAGTAACTCCGAGTGAATGTAATACTTGATTTAGTGTCACTGATGTAGACAAAATTAAATTAAACGTTATTCAAAGTACACAAAATGCTCATTATGCTATTTCTTATAATGCATCAGATTTTAATTCAACTACTGTGGAAGATCCAAAATTGATAGATGGACATGGATTTGAGTTTTTTAAAACTGATATTGAAACAGGACTTACTAGAATTAACCACGGATTGTCAAAATTAAAAGTTGCTCCTGGAAGTTCTCACAATACACAAGAACTTGCAGGTGTCTTAGATTTAAAGAAGAGCACTCCTGGTCATGATGTTTGATTATATGATTATCCTACTCCTGGAAATGGTCTTTGATATGTGAATGACATAGGAGATATTTCTGATTATGAACCATTCACTATTAAAATTGGAATAAATCAAAATACTTCTGATTTGAAAATCCGTGACCATGATTTGTGATTTACTTTCCCTCGTTGAAACGTTATTGGAGAGAGACCTAGTGAATCAAAAGGGAATGAAAGTTTCCATGCGGTTGAAGCAAATACAACTCACTGAAAGCAGTTGTCTGGTGGAAGAGGTAACCCAATTAAAAGAGAAGGTCTAATCTTTACGTTGGTTAAAGATCCTGCAAGTGGTCATGTTGGGATTTATTCTGGAGACACTACCATTAAGCAACCGACTATTAATGTGTCAATGACTGAAAAACTAAAAGGGATGTTACCTTCTGAAGCAATTGATTTAATGTTCTCAGGACAACTTCCATTATTTACTCAAGAATCAACTCAATCCTTCCCGGGTGCTATTTACGGTGATACAACTTACAAAATTACAACTGATGATAATTTAGGTAAAATTACCATCGAATATAAACCGGGTTCAGTTTTACATTATGGTCAAGTAGAAGATTATAAAGGTTCTGCTTTCACTTGAAATTTCTATGGGTTTGGAATTACTAAAATGAATTCTTTAATGAACCCAAAATTACATTCATTAGATGTAGGTACAGATTATAACGAAAAGAATCATATTATTGACATCTTCTCTCTACCTTCAGCTGTTCCTGAACCAGCTATTAGAAAATATGTTTTTGATCATGTTAAAAATCAATTTGTTAATCCACCAGTTAACTTTAATGAAAATGACATTTCTGTTACTTATATTCCTTTTGATAGTCAAAAGAGAATTCTAATTAACTCAATTACTTTGAAGAGAGTAAGAATATCTACTTCTGACGGTTCGTTGGCTGATGCAGTTTATTCTTTAAAGAATGAAACAGATTTCTATCTGTATGGTTTTAGAGATAGACCAGATGCTCCTCCATTTGTTACTTTTGATGATTTTAGATCTCAAGTTTGATTAGATGGATCACAATTCAAGATGATTCCTGAAGTATTGTTTAACACCATTAAATCAGGTGGCAATCAAAAAATTAATGAAGCTGTTGCAAAAGCAGCTAAAAATTCAGTTTCATTTAATTCTGATTATGTTTGAAATGATGCAAGATCAACTTATCGGATTGCTGATTTAAAAATATTATCTAATAGAGTAGATGGTCTTATGAAGGGTGCTCCACAAATTCAAGCATCTATTAAAGTCTTGAATTTAGACAATAAAACTGGTGGATCTTCTTCTTATACTATGGACTTATATGTATATAATTGTCCAATTGTTTTAGATAATAATTTAAATAAGAACATTCCAACTGAAATTTCTGTATCAACAATTAATCCACAACTAGCCTATATGTCTAAATCCGATTTTGCTTCAAGTGGAATTTCATTATTAGAAGATTATTTGTCTAATCAATATAATGAAAACAGAAAAAATACTTCAATTCCTTATGCAACTATCTCAAATTTAACTATCACTGACGTTCGTGATAAACCTTCACTAATAGTTTCTTATGATGTGAATAACATGTTAGAAAGTAATGATCGTGGTGACAATCCAAATTATTTATTAAGTAATAAAAAAGGAATAGAAATTACCTTAAATAATTTTTATACCCCTCCTAAAATAGATGATACTATAGATCTAAAAACAACCACATTCATCGGTAGTCATACTATGCCTATTAACACTAGTACTGAAATGTCTTCTAAATTTGCATCAGACTTCATTAGTAATCCAAATGCTGCAAATATTATTACTGATTTTGCTTTAACCGGTGAAAAGTTCTATACCTTATTTAAAGATTTACCAGACGACTATCGTACCGCTAAAAAACTTCCTATTGTTTTACCAAACTCTTTTGTTGCAGATGATATTCAAGGAACATTAAATGTTTCTTTCGCTCTAACATATGCTTTAATTAATGGTGAAAAAGTTTCTAATTCTAGCGGGACATCAGTAATTGATACCTTAGTATTAACTGGGTTTAAAACAACTAAATCAATTCCAAGTGTAAACAATGAAACTATTTTAATTAATGAACAGTCTGGTGATGCTGACTATAAAAATTTATTTAAATCTTGATTTGCTACTTGAGTACAAAATAAATTGTTAAACACTAACAATCTATCTGATAGTGGAAAGAGAGAAGTGAGAAGAATTATTGATGGTGGAAGTTATGAAGTTAACATGACAGGATTGTCATTTAACCCAACTACTAATACATCTACTTTCTTGGTTAAAGTTCCTGAACTATCTTTAAGAGTACCATCACTAGGATTTGAGTTTAGTAATGGGTTTAATATTAATTTCCAAACTAGAAAAGCATATTTAGCAAATACAGTAACTCAATTGCATGACGGACATATTAGTCGTACATACAAGGATTTCAAAAAAGACTTAGTTACTGTTAACTATACTAATTTAATTGAAGTTAATAATGCCTTACCGTTGGATTCAAAAGTATCAATTAGATTAAATCCATATAATGATGTTACTAATTCAGCGATTATAGAATTTAAATTTAATAAATTCTATAGTGACATTGGTATGGTACAAGATTATGTTATTGCTTTTAGTTTTACATTTATCCCTGAAACTAATACTAGTCTTGGTAGTTATTTAGTTGATTCTTTAACTAAAGACCAATTATTAAAAGCTGTTGGTATTAATCCTATTACTCCTTTAACTGCTTCACAAATTGCTTATGAATTTAAAAATACTCCTGAATACCAAGAACAAATTAATTCTTTAATCAACAGTGAAACTTTTACTAATATCGTATACCAACAAAAACCTCCTAAGTTATCTCCTTTATCTTGTGATGAAATTGTATTAAAGGATCCAACTACAATTGAGTTGGTAATTGCTTTAGGAAATGGAATGCACGAAGGAATAACTATAACTGGATTGAATCAAGCATTACCTTCAACAGTTGATATAGTGCCAATTTTGAATTCTGATATTACCTTTGAAAATATTAAGAACACTTTCAAAGACTTAAGACCTAGTGAAGTTAATGAAAAGGCAAAAGATTTTATCCAAACTTCATCATTACCAGTAGGGGCAATGATAACTAATGCAAAAGTATTTAATGTAGGTATCGACTCAACTGGTTCTAAAGTGGCTTATATTAACTTTACTTTCAACCGCTTTTTTGTAAATACTAACCACGGAGTTATCTTATACCCTAACTATGTTGTTCAAATTAAATTGAATTTTGACAAAACATATATTTTAAGCACTATCACAAAAATGTGAGCAGATGATCAAATTAATAATAATCAAAATTATAATACAGTTGTTATTAGTACCACTGTTTCTCTATTATTAATAGCTATTGCTATTAGTGGTGGGATTTTTCTATACAAAAAGAAGAAAGGAGGAAGATAATGAAAAAGCTTTCTAAATATTATCTAAAACTCCTTTCTGCAACTTTTGCCACTGTCGCTATTACAATTACTCCTGGGCTAGCAGCAATGAGTACTCAAGGAAGTATGAATATTAGTCAAACAACTACAGCTGACACCACTACAACTACACCACTTCATGGTGATGGGCCAACAATGATAAAAGATGATATTGATTTAGGAATTTCAGCTTCTACTGTGTCAGTTGCCGGATTTGATGATACTACTTATATGGAATATCTAAATAAAGGTAATCGGATTTATGACATTTTTAAAAATGTCCCAGAAGGCACAACTGTTGTTGCTACAAATGTAAGAAAAACTGATACTATTAATGGAACAATCTTAGCTGACATTACTCTAAGTAATTATTTTCCTAACACTCCGGATAATAAATATCAAGCAGCATCTAAACCAAAGAAATTTGCAAGAATTTTAATTACTGGATTTAAGAAAGAACCATTATGTACAAAGTTTATTAAAACATTCCCTATTGTAAATAATGCTTATACATTAACAGATGCTAATATCCCTGACTATAATAGAAATTTATTTAATTGATATATTCCTGATCCTTTAAATACAAAAAAAATTAACATTTTAAAGGAAACTTTAATTCATAAGTATAGTCCTTATTTATTTACTGATTTACCTTTTGATATTAATCCAGCTACTCAAGTGGATTTAGGAAATGTGACTTTTGATCCAATTAATGGAACAGTAATTGCTGATCAATTTGCTTTATCTACATACTACGATGAAGATTCTTCTCTTGTAAATGCTACAACTTACAAGAATTTTATTAGTCCTTATAAATTAGAATTAAAAAATCTATTAAGAATTCAAACCACTTTCAATGCGGGGTATCATGATGACTCTACTGGAATTGGGAATATTATCTCAGCTGGTGGGAATAATTATATTTGAGATGTTTCTGCTACCTCGTTTTTAGGTGCTATTTCTGATACCAAACCTTCTGAATATGGAGTCTCTGCTTCAGCTCCTATTTTAAATTCTAGTCAAGTGGTTAAATTATTTACTAATCTTCCTGACGAAGATACCAAAAGAACTTCTAATGCATGATATGAAATAACTAATCGTGTCAATGATGATATGGCAGGAAAGTTAAGTTTTACTTTAAAAGTAAAAAATGTCAACGATGCTAGGGGTGAATTTTTAACATATTATTCTCAACCATATACCTTTAATTTCACTATCAATGGTTTTAAATCATCAAACTATACATCATGATCAAAGAATATTGATAAAGAAGGAAGCAACTATGTTTTAAATCTTAAACCAGATGATAAACTTCAATACTTGTTATTTTCAAATGCTTTAGTTGATAAAAATTATTTAACAAATTTTGTAAAAGATACAATGAATGAATATATTTTTGAATATGTTAATGGAATTGGTCTAGGAACTAAAATTAATTTTGAAGTTGGAATTGATAATGCAACTAAGAGTGTTAAGTTGACTGATGTGTATTTAGCAACAGCTGATGGAATTTCTATTAAATTACCAGATTTGACTATCACAAGGTTCTTATCTTATGGTTTGGATAGTATTACACCAGTTTTAGATATTTCAACCTTAATTAATACCTTCCCTTCTTATTATGCTGATAATCTAAAGAAAACTTTAAGTTATCAAACTCAAGAAATTCTAGCAAATTTCTTTAATAATATTCCGTTGTCTAAATTTAGTATTAAAAATGTTAATGCAACTGCGAATAATATTTCAGGAGATTTGGGAATAAGTTTTGATATCACACCAACTGGATTAAATGCTCCAAAGTGATCTTATTCGCATTTATTTACTGGTTTTAAACACTCTCAACCTACTACTATTAGATCTTCTAAAGATGGAGTTGGATTATTAGTTACTGATGGTTCTTTAAATATCAATGATTTATGTAGTCAATTTGAACATTCTAAGTCTGCTGTTATTGCTTTCTTAAATGATAATATTGCTAGTTTTATAGCAAACCCAATTGCTAAATCAGTAAATGGTTTTGCAAGTACGAGAGTTATTGATATCTTGCCAGTTCAAGATGATATTTATGCTAAGATTGAGGACGGAAGTTTACTATTGGGTCAAATTACATTATCTTCTATGTTAACTGAAACTGCAGTGTTAGATGAAGTTCCTTCAGTAAAAATTAAGGTGGAAGGATTTAATGTTAATAATCGTACTGAAATCTACCAAAATGAAGATTATATTACAGACCTACAAAAAGATAAGATTGAAACTACTGACCAATTAATTGCTGCCATCAAAGATCCAACTAGTGGGGTAGTAAATCGTTTGGTAAGAGTAGTTAATGGTGTTGAAGGAGCAACTATCACTCCTAAAGTTGTTACTTCTGATGCTGAGTCAGGGATTGTTACTGTTGAATTTACATTCTCTGAAACTTATGATGCTTTAAGTAATATTGTAAAGGATACTAAGCGAACTTATACTTATCAACTTGGAGTTGATACTAAAATTACAGTAGTAAATAGATTTATTAAAATTGATCCTGCTATAACAGGTAAAGATACTTATGCTTATTTATATAGTGTTGATGATTTGAAGAAGTTGTTAGTTGATCATACTACTATTTTTAACGTACCAAAGGGAACAAATGTTAAAATTCTTCCTGAAATAAATGCAAATAATGCTACTGGAGAAATCACTGCCACAGTTAGATTAAATAAATTTTATGATACAAGTGGTAATTTAATTGAAAGGGAAAATGATTATCCAGTAACTTTCTATGGAGCTATGTTGGCTGGAGAAACTTCTTTAACTCCTGTTGTGAATACGGTTGATATAAGTGCTGATGAATTAATTGCGACTTTAACTTCAGCTTCTATTTCACAAGATGAATTAAAAAAATATGTGACAGTAATTAATCCTAGTAATGATCCTACTTATCCAACAGAAATTACTATTGATCCATCATCAGTTCAAAAAGTTTCTGATACCATGGGGATTGTTGAAGCACACTTTTCATTCAAAAATGGTTTTACAATGGTTGGTGAAAAGTTGACTTTTGAAGCTGCAACCACAAGTTTTTGAACGTTTAGATTTGCTACCAAAACCGCTCCTTTAACAACTATTAAACCTACAATTGCTGATGGAGGTATTTCAGCAGAAGGAACAGATTTAGCAAAAGCTACCGTAAATAATATTATTGAAAACAAAGATAATGCAAAGACTAAAGAATTTATTAAGAAATTTATTGTTGAAAAACAAGCGGAAATCTTTGATAATTATCCAACTGGTAAGTTTGCTATTGATATGTTATCAGGAGATATGAGTATTGCCTTAGCACCGAATGTAGCAAACATTATGGTTACTTTTGTGTTGGAAGGAGCTCAATTACCAGATGGTATTGGAGCAGCTCAGTTTACATTAGAAATTTATGGTTTAAAAGCAGTTGTAGATGAAACTAGATTACATTCAAAGGTAGCAATTGGTCTAAGTAACATTAAAGGATGTAGTAGTTCAACGTATTTAAATGATTTCTTGAATATACCAGATATTGAAACCTTAATCGCAAATGCAATTTCTGCAGAACCTACTACTTATATGTTGCACCCAGTAACTGCAGAAGAAGCTGCTAGTAGACCATACGCAAGAAATGTGGTAATTACTGCTCCGTTGCCAACAGAAACTCAAGAAGTTAGAATTGGTTTAGAGTTCTTAAAAAGAGCAGATAATGGTTCAATTAGTTATGCAAGTGGATCTTTTACTTTGACTTCTTTCAATACTGCTAAAACAATTCTTTTAAAAGATAGATTATCAGTTCAAGAAGATAAAGATATTGTAAATGCATTGCCTTCAGAAGTCAGAAAACCTCAAATTATTAAATTCCTTCAACCACAAATTGAAATTCTATTTGAAAAGTACCCAAATAATTTCCTAAAATCAAATGAAGCCTTAACAGATAGTCAAATTGATATTGGTACTCCAGATGATGTTACAAAGAAAATCCCTATTAAATTAACAATGCATGACTGTTATACTGGAGCAACTGATATTAATCATGGGGTTGGTGATGAAACTTTTGATATCACCTTGGAAGGATTCTCTTCTACTGCTCAACCACAAACTACTGCTAAGGACGATTTAAATATTAATTTATTAGGTAATAACTTAGATATGTTAAAACCTTATGCAGGTTCATATGTTGATGAAATTTTTGTAAATCCAGCAGCTACTAAAAACGCAATCACTGCCTTTACTGATGCATTGAATGCCCACCCTGAGTATTTTTTTGTGAATGTTCCAAAAACATCTGCGGCAACTCCTTTCGTAAAACCAAATACTTTATCAATCCAAAAGAAAGTTAATTTAAACCGTCTTACTGATATTCAAATTAATGCGGAATTTTATGTAAATGCTCAATTTGTTGGTGGAACCCCAATATATCGTAATATGAAATTAATTATTAGTGGTTTTAAAACTGAATCAACTGTTTTTAGAATCTCTTCAATTAATTATCCTGTAGAAAGTTTCTTTGATCTTTCAAGAAGTATTTATTACTATGATGTAATGAGCTCAGATGCAAATAAAAAATCATTTGAAAATGCAATTAAATTGAAACTAAATTCAGATTCTTCAGAGTTCTTTGAATATCTTCCTAAATGTTTTAAAGATTCAGCTATTCAAAAAATTGAATTAGTTCCTAATGACCGTACTGAACAAATTCAAGTAAATATTGTTTATTCAGGAGTATTGCAATATTCTGATAGTATTCCTCAAGGAACTTTTAGCGATAATTTACAAGCTGGTTTCTCTTTGACCTTTACTTCATTAAAGACTTTAGACTTTTTAATTAAAAATGCCATTCAAAGCGTGGTAGATGAAGTGATTGTAAAGAAGAACTCTAGTATGACAAAAGAAGATATCACTCCTGAATTCATTTCCTCAGTTGAGTCAAAAATCAAATCTGCTATAAAAAATTCCAACCAATACCCTAATTTTTTATCTGAATCCGGTGGTTGAACAGTTGATATTGGTCCAGAAGCATTCACTTTTTCTTTAGGAGAAATGAATATCGATTCAAGTCAAATTACCATTGGAGTTATTGGTAAAAAATATAACTATTTTCACCCTGGAAAATTAACTGTTTCTAATGAAAATTTAAATTATAAACCTTCAGCAAAACAACTAGAACAAACAAGTATTATCTACATTATTTTTGGTGTTGTTACTGCAGTTTTAATCATTAGTGGAGCAGTTTTAGGAACTGAATATTTAAGATCTAGAAGAACTTCAACCGACACTGAAGATTAATCTAAATTTGGTTAATTTGACTGCATATGATATAATAAAATTCATATAATATATAAATATATTATATTTTTGTATGAAAAGAAACAAGGGACAAAAAAGTATCAAAATTCTTGCTGGTATCTGTGCTACTGTAATGGTGGCAACTTTTGTTCCTGTTACATCATTAGTGGCTAATAATACTCAAGCAAATACATTGTCAAATGATAAGAGCACTACTTTTGGTACTACTATCCCTGCAAAAGTCGACACTTCTCTTGTTCCTGAATTGAAAGATACTACCTATACAATTACATTGCCAAAGGAATATGTACACCAAATTGTTTGATCTGATGTTGATTACACCACTAAGGTATTAAACAATCTTTACCAAACTACATTATTTCCAGAATTATTTAATTACCTACCATTAGATGCACAAGTTTCATTCCACGTTTCTGACATGGATTTTGTTAACGGAAGTATTATCATGGATCAAGTTAATGTTACTAATTACTACCTTAATGGAGAACGTGTAGTCGGGCCAGAAAACTTCTTGGAAGCCGGACAAAAGTTAGTCATCACTGGGATTCCGAAACCAGCTCCTCAAATTAATCTAGACCAAACACCAGATGAAGTTGCTAAAAATGGACAAATCATTGACATGACTAGTTACTACTATTGAAATCGTGTAGGAATGGAAAATACTAATCCACAAACTTACCGTAACTCTTCTAGTTCAGAACAATTGTTGACAAAGGAAGAATTATCTCAACTATTTGATTTTTTAGATACTTCGTCATCTTCGTTAATTTCTCCTGATTTTCTAAATCGTAAAAATGATGAAATTAACGGGACTATTAGTTTTGATTTAAAATTAAGTAAGCTTGTTGGAATAGATGGTTCTCCAGTTGGAACTGATTCTTATTACAAAATTGTGATGGGGGGGTTCAAAAAATCAATTCAATGAGATAAGAATCTTGTAATTGATAATACTTATTCAGTGCCTTATACAAGTGATATTCAGTCACTAGATAAAGATTCTTTAAATTCATCAGCTTCTTTAACTCAAATCAAAAATTATTTAAATTCTATAAAAAAAATCATTTTAGTTAATGCAAAAGATGATACTACTTTTGATTCTTTGAATGCAACTTGAAATGATACAACAAAAACGATTGATCTAACTAATATTCGTTTATCAGATGGAACTGCCTTATCAAATATTTCATTATCAAACCTTCCGCTGGTTGGATTAAGTATTACTCCTAAAGAAGTTCCAAACAATAACGACTATCCTTCATCACTAAAAGAAACTTTAATTCAACCTGATATCACTCAACAAGGGATTTTATCTGTTTTAAGAACATTCTTTAATGGGTTAGATGGAGATTTACCATCTGATATTGTTTTCCAAATTAATCCTCAACTAATCACTGCTTCTAATGCTGGTGGTTTTTTATCTATTGGTTTTAATATTTATATCAAATCCGCTCCACGTAATTATCGTACTGTAAATGCAACATTCACTAATTTAACTAAAGGTATTACTCAATTTAAAAGTAGATATTTTGATGATATTACTATGGCTAATCAATTAGCAGATGATGTTTACAAACAATGAAATGCAGATAAAACAAGAGTTGTTACATATTTGAATTCTTACAAAAATGAGATTCTAATAAACGGTGTTTCATCTGATATTACTTCTGTTGGTTCGATTTCTTTAAATCCATTGACTAATTCAATTACTATCAATGATGTAAACATTAATCGTGCAATCACAGATGATAAAATAGGTGTTGCAGGAAATTTAGGGACAATTGAAATTATTGGTTTCAAAGTTCCTTCTTCAATAAGCAAAGGTACTTTCTTTGTACAATCTTATGAATATTTACAAGATGAAACATTCCCTCAAACACCATCTGCTTTAAAATCTGTGTTCGATGGTACTGATGATACTTTAAAGCAAAAGTACATATCAAAAATGATCAGTGCAATTAACCCAGCACCTGATTTTAAATACAAAGATATCCACGTTGTTAATGCTGATGACACAACAGGAATTATTTCAATTGATGCAACAATAGATAATTATTTAGATCCAAATGGTTTGCCTGTTTCAACTGATAAACTAAAATATCCACTAAAGTTTAAATATCAATTAATCAATTCAGACAAAACAACCCTAGTTTCACCTGAAATTTTGTTACCAAGTTCACCAGAACTTAAATATGCTTATGAATACACTGAAGCTGATTTACAAAAAGAAACCATTACTTTTATTAATCCACCACCATCAGGTGCTCCAACTCCTAAAATTAAACCTGGTTCATTAATTGCCAATAACCGTGACCGTTACGTGCAAGCAACTGTTGTGCTTGAACAAATTTATGATGCTAATGGTAATGTACAAAACGGAACTTTTGAATATCCTGTTAAATTTATTAACACTAAAAGTATTATGCCAACCCAAGTATTACCAGCAGTGAAACATTTTGACAGCACTTTCTCAACTGATGATTTAATTGATGCACTTAATGATGATAGTAAAATTAGAGATTATATTACCTTAACTAATGCAGTTCCAAGTACTATTGTTTCAACTCATGGAACAGCTCATTTAGTTGATGGTACTGTTGGAGTTGTTGAAGCTGATGTATTTATGAAAAATTACATCAAAAATGATTCAACATTTTCATTTGATAACCTTGAAGGAATGGACCCTACTCCAATTTATTTCTCATTACCAGTTCCTTCTCAAACAATGATTAAAGGAAGTATTGCTAAAGGAGGAATTCCAGTCTCTGGGAAGCTTAATCGTTTCTTAGCACAACAAGTAATTGATCAAGTTAACACCAACGAAATGCAAAATTTAATTAAAGACTTTGTTTGTGCTAATTATTTATCATTATTTGATAATTATCCTGATTTAGGCAGAACTCCATCTATAAATGATATCACTGATATCATTGTCTCTCCAGTGGTTGGATTGAAAAATACTATTAATTTACAATTTAGTATGTCTAACACTTACAATGCAGATGGAGTTTTAAGTATTAATAAATTTACTTTTAACATTACCAATTTTATTTCTCCATCCGAAACCACCACTGTAAAAACGGGTTTAAATATTAGTACTCTTGGAATTGCAGGTGTTACACCTGCTACTTATACTATTGATATTTTCTCTTCAATAGGTGCAAATAATGCTCAAAATAACATGCAAACAATGATTATTAATGCAATTAATGCATCTCCAACTAAATATTTTACCAATTTTCCAAGTGATGGTTATAACCCAGCAATTAAACCTGCTATTAGAAATTTTGAATTTAATTATGAAAAAGATTATATTACTATATCAGGTAATATCTTATCAAAGCAACCTAATCCATTTGATGAACCTAATTATACTAAAGAACAACTAACTTTAAGAATTGATGGTTTTAACACTACTCCAACAAACCTAAAGAAAGAGTATGCACCAGGAGCTTTATATGATGGATTAAATGTCTCTTCAAATGAAATTTTATCCAAAGTAACACCAACCGTTTTTGATGGTGATGTAGAAGCTAAAAAACAACTAATTCAAATTATTAAAGGACAATTATCAAACTTGTTTGAAAATTATTCTGAATTTTTTGTTACTACTAACAAAAAGGATGCTACTCTTGTTGAAGTAAAAGATCCTAATGATTCCTTGAGAACTTTAACAGCTACTGTTTCCTTTAAAAATGCTATGCTAAGTTCTGGATACGGTGATTTGACTGTAGATATCAAAATTAGTGGTTTAGGAGGGATTAGAGAACAAACTTCTGTAAGATCTCCATTTGATGTCCAAGATAAACAATTGAATGTCACTTTTAACAATAAACCATTATCACAATACTTTGCATTTGATGTAATCAATAATGTAGCTTTGCAAACACAAATTATCGCAAGTATTAATGATACTAAAAATCTAAAATATTTCTTTAATAATCCGATTTCTGCTGTCAACATTCCTTTTAGTACTAATATCATTAGGGATGGTTCAGCTACTGGTTGAAAAATTACTGATGGATTAAAAAATGCAATTACATTTAATGCAGATTATTATTCATGACCAAAGATTCAAGCATCTAATATTCCAGTATATCTTCCTGGTGAATTTACTTTTACTAATTTTTCTACCGCAACAACAGATGTAAAACCAGGAATGGTAGTTAATGTATACAATAGTGGTTTTGATAACTTTACAGCTGAAAAGATTTTAACTGACCACAAATCTGAGTTTATAAATTGATTAAATAATAATTATGATAATTGATTTGATAACACTCCAATTAATTTTGCAATCACTGATGTTACAAATATTGTTTATCAAGATCAAGCATCACAAGCAGTTGTGACATTGCAAACATCAAACTTGGCTGAAAACGGAGAACAAGTTGCAACAAAACCATTTACAAACATAACCATCACTGGTTTTAACCCAAATATTTTAGATTCAAAGCCTAATAATATTGAACAAAGTGTTAACGTACAAGAAGTTATTTCAAAAGCAGAAATTGGAACTTCTAAAGCATTTTTAATAGATTTCCAAGATTGATTCTCAACCGCTGACCTAGATAGATATCTAGAATTTATTAAAAAGTATATTGTTAAAAACTTATCTTTATTTTTCTCACCTATTTACAATAATTTGGATGTAGAGGTTGCATTTAATGC
>RCNH01000537.1_pt1 | contig 15288 bp, 9 predicted proteins | sample 2041161 | NCBI WGS metagenome assembly RCNH01 (sample SAMN09708215, study PRJNA481090) | Feces metagenome, whole genome shotgun sequencing project. | biome: feces | host: Leptonychotes weddellii | place: Antarctica: Sion Island | collected 2010-03-01 | reverse complement strand
CTCTGCCCTCTCCTGCGGCTTTTCACTTGTAAGCCGTATCATTCCCCTACTCAAACAGAAAAGCCGTCAGAACGGCTCTGACGGCTTCTCTTGTCTTTTATTTTTCCCCTGCGTAGCGTTTTACCATTGTGATAATGTCAACACCAATCGTTGCCGCTTCTTCACAAGCAAGTTGTACAGTTTTTTCCAGTTGTTTTTTTCTTTCTGACAACAAATGCTCTCGGATGTATGGTTTTACAAAGTAGCCCACGCAACGCTTCGATTCAATAATATTGTCTTGACGTAATGCTTGAAGCACTTTTTGTGCGGTAGACAGGGAAACATTATAATCATCAGCTATCTTACGAATGGACGGGATTCGCTCCCCTGCGGCATATTCACCAGATATAATTTTCTGTATAATCTCGGCTTTAACATCCTGCCATAGAACGCTTACGTTTGGAGATAAGTTTTCAGTATTCTGCATTGGTTTTGCTTTTCTCCTTTTCAGCGATTATTTTTAAGCATCTGTTACAGCTTCGTTATTAGCATCGTTCTGCGTTTCCGCTTCGGGTTCGGTATGGTTCTCCTGCTTTTGTGCTTCCATCTGCTCCTGCAAAGACAGTAAATCACCCGATTGCAGGGCGGCAAGCACATCATCCATAGATAAACCAGACTGCGTGACGATGGATGCCATAGCACCAAACTTCTTGTTGTTGTCCATCATCTCATATTCGGTCAGCTTGGCTTCACTCTTTTTGATTTTCTCGTCCAGTTCGGCACGGCGATTTTTCAGTTTTTCAAGGGTTGCTCTCTCTTTCTCAATCAGAGCTGTCAATTTTTCGCTTGTCATATTCTTTATCCTTTCTTCTTATGATAGAGGTAGCCGTTTTCAAGGCTACCTCTATTTTTTAGTTATCATCCACGTTCTTGCGGCTCTTGATGTAATAAACAATTCCAACGACAACAAGAAGAACAACAATGATAAGGATTGTAAGTGCATTGTTAGCAAGAATATCTAACGTATCGCCCCAGACACCCTTATCTTCCTTCTGCACTTCTGCTTTTTCTTCTTCGGTCAACTCATTGTCAATTACATCCTGCACTTCGTCCTTTTCGGATGGGGTTGTATCAGACGGTTCAGTAGTCGGATTTACGGTTTGAACTTCTTCCATATAGCTACGATTGCTTATAAAGCAAAACGGATAACCATGTTCTTTGATATAGCCATATTGCCACATTGCAAGTTCTTCATAAGCGGCAATCACGGCTTCTTTATTGTTGCCGTTCATAAGCTGAATCGGAACTTTCATTACATTTCTGCGGAAACTGGCTTCATCAGCATAGTTCATGTTCAAATCTTCATGGATTTTCGCCGCAAAGCGTGTATAGGTTTCCGTCCAGAGAAAGCGTTCAAATTTAGAAAGTTCAAAGAATTTTTCAGCTGTTCCGTCTTGAACATATTTTTCAAACCACGAACTGTAAGTTTTACTGTTCAATGCAGGTTTGCCATTTGAAAGTGTTTCATTGTACTGTTCCAACATGGCATGATAGTTCGTTCCCGTCTTATTATACCACGTTTCATCATCTGCGATAAAGGAAACTTCTTCCAAAAACTTCTCATAAACCGCTTCTGCTTCTTCGTCTTTTACCGTAACATTCTCACGGTCAAGTGCGGTAGCATCGGATTGTTGAGTAACATTTCCGTTGGTGTCAACGGCTTCCTTCTTTGCAATTAAAGACCAATACAAATCATTCGTCAGAGGTTGCGGCTGAAAGGTGGAAATAGCGGTGCGATTCATCGTGTCGATGATTTCAACACCATCCAAGCCGCTGAACATCAGAGAATATGTGTAAGCCGTAGACAGTTCAAACTTGTGTCCCTCGTCATTTCCCCAACTATTTGCCTTTGTTAATTCAAGGGACTTAACAAGTTCACTGTTTTTCGCATTGTAAAAATCGACTTTCAGCGTTCCGTTGAAAGACCCCGTTTCATCCGTGATGTGGATGTTTACAGGTGCATCTTTAATTTCGGTTGCAAATGCAACGGTGGTAGTGAGCGAAACCAGAGCCATAACACACAATACCATTCCGACAAATCTTTTCAGCAGATGTTTCATGTAATCTCCTTTCCATTTCCTCACGGTGAGGAACTTTTACTTTTAATAATTCATCAATCCATAACCCAGAATTACAGAAGAACCGATTCTGTACTGCTTCACCTTAACTGCATCACCGCTATTTCCTTCCACGGTATATACATATTCATTATCACGTCCAATGACAAGTCCGATGTGGTCAGCACCACCATCCCCTTCCCAATCAAAGAAAATGGTATCTCCTGCAACCAGATTCGTGTACGTTCTATCGCCCCAACGCCCCGCTTCACGAAACCAACTTGTGAGGGTCGGGCAGTAAGCATTATTGGCTGTTGTCGGATATTTGCCAACGGCAGAAGGTGTCTTATTCATGCACCAGTGTACAAAGCAAGCACACCATTCCACTCTTGAACTAAAGCCGTAATAACTCCAATAAGGTTGTCCACCCTGCTGTCCAACTTGCGTCAGTGCCAAATCAATAACTGCTTGATTCGGGGTTCTTGTGCCATTTACAAACTGGACACCAGACAAATCAGACATTGTTAAGCCACCGCCATATTCAGCACCGACTTGCAACATGATTTCAAGGTAGATTTCGTAGTAATCTTTCAGCTTTTGCAGTTGGATTTCCTGTTCTTCGGTACGGTTTGTAATGTTAGAAAGTTCGTCAATCGGGTCAGTGAAATACTTTGCTTCCAGTGCATACGCACCATCAAGCGTTAAAGTATAAGAAATTACATTGTGACTGTTGCAGTTTTTATATCCTGAACAAGCAAAGGTACATCCGTCACAATATGTTGTAGTCCACGTTCCATCTTGATTTCTTTTAGGGTGTCCATTGCAGTAATAATAACAACAATCAGCACAAGTGAAGCCACTATGTGTTCCCGTTATAGGGTTTGGGCAATCAGCCAACGCATGAACTGAACCGCAACTATGGGTAACAACTTCTCCTTTACCTGTTTTGAGGTCTTGTCCGCACTGTTCGACGCTTTCTGCTGTGGTAATGCGGAACAAACCATTAAACAATTCTTCAAGGACAGCCGCCGCTTCTGCGTCCGTAGGCTCTAAATCATACTCCATCAAGATAATAGCGTTAAAAATAGGATGGAGCATATTTGCCAATTCTTCATCCGAAGGGAATACGGTTGTAACTCCTTCAAGAGTAGGGTCAACCACTTCCCCTTCATTTTTAGATGAATAGAACCTTACAATATGGTGAGTATTCCAACTTCCTGCCATACGATTTGCAAGGTCTTGACGATACGCTTGTGACAGAGTAGGAATATTGGTGGTAATGTATTCCCGAATATCCTTTTCGCCCGATTCCGTATCGAAAACGCCGCCAAAAATCGTTGCAGTTGCGGCAATAGGGGCAGAGATAGCACCGAAAGCACTTACGGCTACCACAACAACTAACAGCAATGGCAGAACTACTTTCATTCCTGCGGCTCTTACAAAATTGATTACCGCAGATACCGCAGATTTTCCTGCCTGTACAACCTTCTGTGCCGCCTTAGTTCTCGCCCTTTGCCACGCAGACCGCAGACCGTTATTCTGAATGAACTTTGCCCCAGAATAGATTTGCTTTCCACCCTTTACGGCTGTTTTAACGGAATATCCAGTCGCTTTTACGCCTGTAATTCCTGTTTTGATACCAATATCTGCGGCAGTTACAGCATTTCCGACACCACGGACGGCATAATCATCAGATGCCATCATTGCCCCTGCTCCCGTAAGGACACCGCCCTTTAAGAATTTTGCAGATGCAGGAACACCACGAAACGCCGCTACGCCTACACCTTTTGCCGCACCACGAACGGTGTAGCCTAAAGCTGTCCTCACGCCATTTTTTACGCCTGTCTGCAAGCCCTTAAACGCTCTACCCTTAAAGCTATTAAGACTGCCCAGAGCGGCATTGACTGTAAGCCGTCCTGTTGCAACTCCGTGAACGATATTGATAGACCTGTCTACGGTGTGATGTATCGTCTTAATACCAGAGCCTACCGCAGTCTGAACGTGACGCACATTGGTAATCGCATTGCCATAAGCAGACTTCACAGCGTCCACTTTATTGATAATGCCCTTTGCTATCTTCGTATCATTCAGCCCAGACGCAACAGCTTGGGATTTCAAAATACCGATTGCTTCTTTGCTGATAGGTACAACCTGTCTTTCAATCAGTGTCTTGGCTGTCCTTCCAACAGTAATACTTGCCGCTCCAACAGTAGTAGACACTTGGTAAACACCGTTTCCAACGCTCTTTACGCCTTGAACGCCGACTTCGGTAGCTTGCTGTGACATTCTGAAACCGCTATAACCCATCATTCCTGCGGCGATAACACCACCCGAAGATTGAGTACCTAAATCGTCATTTGACAAAAGGCTTCCTTCGGCTTTCCCTAACATCAGCTTACCACCAGAAAGGAAACTGTTTCCACCCTTGTTTTCCTTCCACCGTTGCAATGCGTCTGCGGCTTCTGTCGATATGGTATAAGATGCTACCGCACCTAACCCTCTTGCAAATTCCCCAACGCTCTGCGTTTTGAAATTCATTGACATTGCAGGGGAACTTCCTATAACACGTCTTGCCGCAGATAGTTGAGCCGCACCAGAAGTCATTGTAAAAACTCTCGCCGCATTGTTTTCATCCATAACGGATGATGTAGTGAGGTTTTGGGTAACACCCATTCTGGAATAGTTCTGCTTAATTTCAGAAATTCTTTCAGCCGACATTCCAATAGCCGCTCCACCATTTCCCACTTTGGGAATGTAGGAAGGAACAGCAGTAAAAGAAGAAATAGGCTGTGAAGAAGTCACGGATGCAGATGCCGTCTTAACAGCTTCCACGGTTCGGGGGATGCTTGTTACCCCACTGTTGATTTTAGTCTGCTCGGCAGATACAGCACTTGTGCTTTTGAAATAGTCCGTCTGGGACTGCACCTGTGCCTGTGCCGTACTTGCAATCGTGCTTCCTGTCTGGATATTAGTACGTTCCACCGAAACAGGATTGACAGGTTTTACTTCTGACGTTCTGCCCATCGGCACGGTTGTCTGTGTATTCACACTCGGTTTGTAGGTATCAGCCTTTGGGGGTTCTGTGGTGGATGCCGTCTTAACAGCTTCCACGGTTCGGGGGGTGCTTGTAACCCCACTGTTGATTTTAGTCTGCTCGGCAGATACAGCACTTGTGCTTTTGTAATATTCAATCTGGGACTGCACCTGTGCCTGTGCCGTACTTGCAATCGTGCTTCCTGTCTGGACACTTGAACTGCGTCCTTCATGCTCCACATAGCTGGCACTGACAGGGACACTTACGCTCGTTTTTTCTGATGGTATGCTCGTCTGTACGGTTGCCTGTGTGTTCACACTCGGCTTGTAGCTTTCTGTCTGCGAATGTACGCCACTTTGGGATGGGATAAATGTATCGCTACTGGTGTGGATAACGCCCGACTGATTTTCAAGTTCTTTTCCAACCCGTCTTGGCGTTGTATCTGTGGTTTGAGCATGGACAATATCTTGTGAAGAAAAAGATTTTCCACCGATTGAAAATCTTGCACTTTCACTCAACCGTACAGGCTTGGTTGGATGTTTTTTATCAGCCATAAATTCAACTCCTTTCTTCCTAACTTCCTCACGGTGAGGACGCAATACTGCATCCTCACGGTGAGGATTTAGGATTTATGATGCGGAATATACTTCCTTCAAGTGAGAATCAATTTCATCTTCTGACATAGGCATGGAAATTTTGTTGTTTTCCATAATTTCTGCAATCTCACGGTCAATGTCATGGGACGACAAATCTTCTCCAAACTTAGTAGACATGAGTTTATACAGATAGCTTTCTTCTGGGAATCTATCAGCAAAAGGAACAATAACCTTTTCCGCAAACAGAAGTCCCGTTCCTGCATCAGCACTGGTAACATAGCCCATTTGTGCTTCGGAGATATTGAGCATCCCTGCAAGAATCTTCAAATCCTCGCTACTTTGGTTCAACATCATAATGAAATCAGAGTTGGAAATCATACCTCTTGCCTGTTCCGAACGGAGCAAATCTTCTACGTTCTGGGTCAAGCCTGTAATGCACATACCATACTTTCTACCTCGCTTGTAAAGCTGACGCAGGAAGTTTGCAGAGAAGTAAGATTGGAACATAACGTGAATCTCGTCACAGTAACAATAAGTGCGTACACCACTGTTCTTGTTCTGAATCATTCTGTTCCAAATAAAGTCAAACACAATGATAAGTGCAATCTGACGCAACTGGTCACCTAAATCACGGACGTTGAACACAACAAATCGGTTGGAAATATCCACGTTGGTTCTGTGAGCAAAAATGTCCATCGAACCACGGGTGTAATACTCAACACCTTCGGCAACCTTTTTGCCCTCGCTACTCTTTTCTCCTTCACGGTCAAGCTGATTCTGCAAGTCCATCAAAGTAGGCTGATACTCTGGGTCAAAATCATGTTCCAGATATTCCTTGTATGTTTCCCTTACTGCTCTGTCAACAATAGTCTTTTGTTGCGGCGTAATTGTTGTAGTATCGCCACTACCGCCAACGGAAATCATTCTCTCAATAATGGACATAATGTAATCAGACTTCTTTTTGATTGCCTTGTCCTTCATAACTTCCATCGGCGTGTTGTCTGCATCATCTTCATCATCCAGACCGTACTCCTGCGGCATATCCATCGGGTTAATATAATTGTGGCTATCTGCGGAGATACGCAGAACAGTTCCACCGAACGCTCTGCAAAAATCGCCATACTCGTTTTCGGGGTCGATAACAAGAACGCCCGTCTTATCATCATCCAGAAGTACGTTAAGAATCTCTCGCTTAGTAGCGAAAGATTTACCAGAACCAGAAGAACCAAGTACAAATCCGCTCGGCGTTTTCATCTTAGTTCGATTTACAATAACCAAGTTTTGAGAAATCTGGTTCAAGCCGTAATAGAAACCACCAGACTGGAATAGTTCCTGATTGCTAAACGGCATAAAGATGGAAGTGCTTTCCGTAGTTAGAGTTCGTTCAACGCACATATCCTTCGGAGCGTAGCCAAAAGGCAGGGTTACACGGAACGCTTCTTCCTGCTGTGTGGTTAAAATCTGCAACTGGGACGTGTACTTTCTTGCCTTACTCATAAGAATATTGCAGTTCTCGTCCAATTCTTCCAGAGTAGAACCATGCACCATCACTGTAATGGTAACAAAGAACATCTTCTGGTTTTTGTTCAGCATATCATCATAAAGGCTTTCTGCCTGTGCATGAGCATCTTTAATGCTATGCTGAATCGTTTCGGGGCTATATCCTGCTCGGATTGCACGTTTTTCAGCGTCAATTTTGTTAGTTTCGATACCCGTAAGCTGTTTCTTGACGATTCGCAGTCCCTTGTCCTGTGCGACAGGCTCAATCGACAACGATGTAGTAACGGGAAAATCATTATCGCAAAGTTCAAACAAGAACTCATCCTGCAAACTTGCAGGAAGGTTATTAAGGAACATACAACGATAATACTCGTCCTCAATCTGGAAATGCTTACGGTCAAACTGCATAAAGGACGGTGCGATATAGTCTTTACTGGAAATACCTTGTGCCTTAATAAAATCGTAGTTAATGCTAAATTCGCCCTCATGTCCTTTACGGAATTTATCATGGTAGTATTCCAGTCTTTCATCCGTAGAAAGCACTTCACCATCAGAGCCAATTTTACGAAGGTTGGTGATAATTTCGGCATCAATTTTGTGGAAACGGAGTAATGCTTCAATCGGTGTATCAGCGTCAATAGTTACCGTCACAAATTTCTGCACCTGCATATCGTTTCGCCCTGCAATAATCTGACGGCGAAGGATGTTATTGTACTCTTTTCTGTGCTTATCGTACTTATCACCCTTCATTTTCTTAAAGACTTTTCGTTCCTGCTCTGCCTTTGAAACAACACGATTATCAATTACAAAGGCAAAACGCATTTCTTCCGAAAAATAATTAAGGAACTCGCCCAACTTGCAGAAAATCGCTACCTGTTCGTCCTCTCTGCCCGTCTTATAGTTAATATCTTTGATGCGGTACATCTTAGAATACTTGTTAGGCGTTACCTCAAACAGTCCTTCCTCATAGTCAGCAACATAAGGAATGGACTGTTGCGTAGAACGGGGAATAGCCGCTTTTGCCGTGCGGCGTTTTTCCATCGTCTTAGCTTTTTTACCAATCTGTTTCTTTCCCTGCTGTACTTCTTTCTTGCGAATTTTTTCTTTTTCTGCATACCAACGGGAAAGAGTTGCAAACTCTTTTTTGGTAGGAACATACTCTGGGTTGTCTTTACGTTTCTGCTCCATCTGTTCTCCGGTAATTTGAAGTTTGCTCTTTTTTTTCTCCTTCTGTTTCTTGCCTTTATCGTCCTTATTGTTTTCCGAACCAGAACCGCCCTTACCGCTCTTAGGTTTCCTCACGGTGAGTAATTCTTGTTCTTCAACATCAAAGGTAGCCGCCTTTGCCGCCGTAGGGTCGGTGGTATATTTCGCTTCACCATTTGCTTCCGCTTCGGCAATCAAGTAGGCTTTTTCCAGAGCGGCTTCCTTTTTATCCTTCATTCGCTTTCTCCTTTCTTTTCTGGTTTTTGGCATTTCTTCTTTTATTGCTTCGTTCTGCCACTCACGAAACGCATTATCTGTGTGGAATTTTCTCTTTCTGGGATAAAGGACTTCAAATTTAAGGCAAGCCACAACAAACTTTTCCATCGGCATACCATTAAAGTGAAAAAATCCGATTCCTAACAACGGTAAGGCAATGAGAATAACCATCCAAGAAAGGACTTCTTCTGGGATATAATCTTTGCCAAACCAGTACAGCGGCACACAAACAGCAAGTGCAATGATGGTAGAAATAAGCTGTCTGGCAGTCAAACCAAACGCTATTTTTTCCTTGTATTTTCTTATTTCTTCTGGGATTCGTACTGCAATCATTGTCTTATCACTCCTTTCTAAGTATTACATTGCGTCAATGATTCCCTTTGACCAACTTCCGCAACGGGCTACACTCATAACAAGGACTATCGCACCCAACAGCATCGTGTAACAAAGCTGTGAAACAATCTGTCCTGCATCACCTGTTGCAACTGCATCAGAAATCATATTTTGGAACGCATTTCCGATAATCATATAAAAGATTCTCATACAGAGAATAATCATTACACCTTGTAGGCAGACAGCAATAAACGATTTGAAAAACTTCTGCGTAATTCTGCTCCATCCGCCGCCTGTTCCATCACCCAAGGGGAAGAACGCACACGGCAAAGGAGAAACAGCTAAATAAACATACAGTTCAAACATTCGTCCAAACGCAATAACCTGTACCAACAAGGCACAAATCATAATTGCTAACGCAACAAGCATCGTTGATACAAACAAGCCTAAAACCGTTCCCAATCCAGAGATATTGCTAATCTGGGTCTGAATCTCATTTGACATCATTGCACCAAGGCTCTGATAACCGCCTACATTTAATGCACTGGTTATCCAGATATTTGCTTGATTATAGCAAGCCCTTAAAAAAGTAGGTGCAATGTCAATGCACAGCTTTGCGAAAACCATTTTTAAGCACAGCTTCACACCATGCTCCCACTTGATTATGTCCACCTTCTGTGCGACCTGTGCAATCTCGATAAGCAAGCAAATTGCAATTACAACATAACAAAACGGTTTGAGGGCGTTTGAGAGGACAAGGACAGCGTTCCAGACTGCATCGGTGTCAAATGCTCCCGTGCCTGTACCTGTAAGGACACCTTCGGCTGATTCAACCATGCTGTCAAAACTTGACAATGCAGATAGAATCATGCTCAACAACCAGTTTTTTAACCCTTCTGTCATAGTTCTTCATCAACTCCCTTCATCATAGTAAAAGAACCATTTATTAAAATTAAAATAAACGCCGACTGCCGACAACGGCAATCGGCGTTATCGCTATTCCGATAGCTTTTATGATGAATAGCTTATGCGAAGAACTGACCAGTCAGAGCCGCAACAGCCGCAACGATAGCTCCTGCGATAATGGTAGAAACGCCACGGCTCTTCTGCTCTGCATCATCAGACTTCCAACCCAAACCAAACATAACGCCGCCAATCAGCATGACAACGCCACCCAGACGAGTAACCCACGTCTGAATCAAGTTGGCAATGGTGTTCCACAAAGCGTCCACATTGCCTGCGGCGAAAGCGGTAGCACTCATGCACATCACGCAACCAAGGCACAGAGCCACAGCGGTAGCCTTCTTGTTAAGGAACAGTCCGATAGAACGTCCGTTGATTTTTTCATTCTGCTTTTTCATGTTATTTACCTCACTTGTTTATTAGAAATATATTTGTTACCCTGCCTTTGACAGTGTAATCAACAATAAAAGAATAATGCTCTGCCGCTCTGCGGCATGGAATTACATCAAGTCTGGATTTTCGTCAAACCCTTCTAATAGTTCATCTGCATCATCCAGACATTCAGCCAATTCCGCTTCAATTTCATCAGCGGTCTTTTCTTCGGACGAATCCAGAATAAAATCAACCATTTTATCCGTAGTAATTTCGTCCTTTCCGCTTTCCTCTGTATCTTCCCCTTTCAGTAATTCATCATCAATGATGGTAAGTGTTCTTGCGGCACGTCCCAACCTATTGACTGTCTTTATCAGACTTTCTTCCATCAAGATTTTGTTCTGTCTGACCTTTTCGATTGCCATTTGAGTTTCTTCGGACACCGACAGAGTTACCTTTTCGATTTCCTTCTGTTCTTCCCCCATCAAAGCACTAAAGGTCTTTTGCACCACAGCATCTTGATTTGTTCCATCCTCTACGTCCATCAGTTCATCAGCAATGACTTCCATGCTCTGCAAGCCGTTTGTAAATCTGGAAAGCTGATTAGATGTAGAATCATCAACCGTAATATTGCCTTTTTCCACATGGGCGTTTTCGCTCGGTGACAACTGGTTTTCGTCCTCACCGTGAGGAAGTTCGCCGTCTGCGGTTGGCATCGGTTGAGGGATGTAATGGAAAGAATACTGTTTGTTTGCATCACTGGTGAATCTATAATTCGGATGTGATTCATAGTTGTATTTTTCTGAATAGAAAGGATTCCTGCCTCCAACTACAAACAGGCAGTCTTTTTTGGGCATTTTACGGATTTCTGCTGTGTCCATCAAATCTCGCCCGATAACGTCAAAATTCTCTGAACTACTTCCGCTTCGTCCTCTGTTTCTGCCTGTGGTACGTTTATCAAACGTGCCTTTGCCCAGAAGTTTGCTCATATACTCCAATGTGTCCATGTGAGTTATAGAGCCAAGGTAAAGAAGCGTATTGCAGTTGTCAACGATTACGCCCCACTCGTCCTTGTACATATTCTTGATTTGCTCCAAGGACTGCAAAATAGGTGTAATTCCAATGCCAAACGAACGGGCATACGCAAGGATTTTTACGAAATTCGGGATTGTACAGGTGTTTGCAAATTCATCAAGGATGAATCTGCACGGGACAGGCAAACGCTGTCCATCGTGTTTATGAACTTGTGTTGCACAGTATTGGAGTTCTTGAAATAGCTGAGTGAACAGCATACCCGCAATAAAATTAAATGTAGCGTCCGTAGGTGGGACAACAACAAAGATTGCGGTTTTTTCCTCTCCTACACGGTCAAGTTGCATATTATCATAAGAAAATAGCCTTTTAACTGCTTTTGTTCGGAAAGGAGCAAGTCTTGCAACAGCGGAAATAACGATGCTCTTTGCTGTCTTGCCGCTCGTTTTATCTCGGAACTCTCGATACTGAACGTAGCCGATATGGTCTTTACCGAAACGCTCTGCAAAGATTTCAGCGAAAATGTCAAGGTCAGAATTTTTATCATCTTCTTCTTCTGTCAGCTTCAACATTTGAATCAGATGCAAAACCGTTCCCATATTTCGATGCTCTGGAACAAAGCCGTCCAGTGTGAAGAAGAAAACTGCTTGAAGAAATAGCCTTTCGGATTTATCCCAGAATGGGTCATTTCCACCTTTCTTCTCGCCACCATCGGTATTAACAATAAGCGTTTCAATAAGAGAAAGAACACGTTCTTCGTATCCTTCTCTTTCGGGATGAATGTAGTGGAAAGGGTTATATCCATCCGACTGTGACTTTTCATCCAGATTCAGAACACGGATTTTATAACCCTTTACTTCCGACAAGAAATATCCTGCCTTTTCCAAAATTTCGCCTTTAGGGTCAGTGATAATGTAAGATGAATGTGCCTGCAAAACATTAGGCATTACAAAACCTCTGGTCTTACCAGACCCCGAACCACCAAGAATAAGTGTGTTTTGGTTCAAAACGTAATTGTAGAAACTGATATGCTCTGTCTTTGTGAAAAGCATATCTGCATCTTTGTATTTCAGTTTAATCGCCGCTACACGCTTAGAGTAATCGTAGAAGGAAGAAAGTTTTGCTTCATAGTCCTTCTTTGCTTCTTCTCTTTGCTTCTTCTTGTCAGCTTCGGTGTAAAGGGAAGATTCATCAATTTCTTTCAGCCGATTTTTATAATCAGCTTCATACTGGTCTGGCAACCACGCTTGCCGCTTCGCTATCGCTACATCAGCCACAACCTCTTTCTTGATTTCCTTTTGCCGTTCTTGATAGAGTTGTTTATTGGCATTGCCATTCAGTTTTCGGTTATCTTCCTGTTCTTTCAGCTCTGCAAGCCTGTATTTGAGAATGGCTTCACCGCCCTTTTCGCACTTTTTGTAGGCGTTTGACTTGGCTTTCCACCTTCCCAATTTGGTTCGGGTCGCTTTCGCTTTTTTGATTTCGTTTGCTTCCAACGTAGACGCAAACAAATCTTTAATGTCCGACAACGTACCCCATCGTGCCGTACCGAACTCTTTCCCTCGGATATAATTTTTCTTGCCGTTTTCAATAGCAAGAATAGTGAGTAAACACCCACCGCAACCATACATCAACCATTGTTGAGTGTATTTTCCGATATAGAAAGCGAACGGGGCTTCGGTCACTCTTACGGAAAAAATATCCAGAAACATATACATCAAATTGGTTTTATCAATCTTCCCAGATAAAACCATATTTTCTGCAAGTTCATACGCTACTGCACCATGTAAAGCACAGTAAAGGACTACTACAAAGCAGATTCCGTAAATGATGGGTGTTGCCATGCTTTTCTTTTTCGGTTGCATGATACCCCCCTATCTTCCTCACCGTGAGGACTTTTAACGCTCTGCTTCTTTCGTCTTTGCCGCCTTGTCCTTAACCTTGTCTGTGATAGTACGGTCTGCATGGTCATTTGCTTTTGCCCCCTGCTTTGCCTTTCTATCTTCGACTTCGCCAATAGCTTCTTCCAAGGTCATGCGTTCGGCATCCAGTTCATCCACTCTATCCCCACGGGCATTTTCGGGATGTTCTGCCGCCATTCGCTGTTCGGCTTCTTTCTTTGCACCGTACAACTCATGTTCAAGCGTACTGATTTCCGCAAACATTGTTTCCTTGTCGGAATCGTCTGCCAAATCGTAGAGTTTCTTTCGGGTTGCATCCAACTTAGATTGCAGTTCATCAATTCTGGACTTATCTTCGGGCAGATACTCAATCTCTCTGACAGCTTCCCCACGAACCTTCAATTCAGACTGAACAGCGTTGATTGCCCGTCTATCATCAACCAATTTCGATTCAGTCTGTACAGCCGCTTCAAAACGATTTTCCAGTTCGGACAGTTTGGCTTCTGCCGCCTGTCTTTCGGGTGTCCCTGCGGTTGTGGTAATCACATCGGTTTTCGCAACATTGATTTCCACGGATAGGGTTTCCATTTCCTTGTAATTGTCAATCTGCTTTGCAATCACGATGGATTCTGCCATCAATGCCCGTCTATCGTCAGCATCGTAACCATCAAACACGAACGGCTCACCCGTTTCTTTATCATAGACGTTTCCATCCTTGACCACCGCACCATTGGCTTCAAGCTGTCCTTCCAGTTTGCCGACAATAGCAGAATAATCAATCTCGGAAACATCCTTGTTCATCATTTCCGACAACTCCTGCTGATTTTCTGCACGGGTCATTTCTGCCCACCGCTGATATTCTTCCGCTGAATAGAACTTAAAGAAAGTTCCGCTGAACTCTCCTGCGTTCTGGATAGCTTTTTTCTGGTCATTCCAGAAGTTTTGAGGGCGGTTATCAAATCTGCCGTCATGTGTGGTCAAGACTACCTTACCGCCTTTGTGTACCTCATACTCCGTCTTAATATAGGGCTTATCGTTATAGGTGTCATTGTGTCCGTGGCAAAGAATATACTTCGACGGGTCATAGGCATCAGCAACGATAGTATGAATATCCTTATCTATGCTTCTACCCGTCAAGCGATTCAAGGCTTCATCAAGCGTCAACGGCTGTCCGACTTCGCCCTTTACTGCGGATTCAATGACATTTCCTGCAACTTCCTTATTCAAGGTGTCGCAATAACTTTTTTGCAGTTCCCTTTTCTGTGCCAACAGAAAATCCAAGTCAATCTTTTCCTGCTCGGTAAGGCTATCGCCTTTCGCTTGAAGTGCTTCGATACGATTGTCCAACTCAACCATCATAGCTTCATGGTTAAGGCGGTCTACGATATTCCGTACCGCTCCTAAGTCCTCGCTTTTAACGATGATTTCATACGCTTTCACACCGTCTTTTTCTCTTGTTTCAGCACCTTTGGTCATTCCAGAAAACAAAATCCCTTCTCTCTTACACAGTTCAGAAAAGGACTTCATTTCTTCCTTCGTCATGTAAATACCACAGGCTCTTAACGGCAGTCCGCTTTTCTTTAACTCTTGATAATTGACATAGCCTGTCTTGCCGTTCAGCTTTTCCAAAGCCGCCCTTCGTTCGGAATTGCTCTTTAACTCCGCAAGTTGTTGTTTCGTGACTTCACGCCGTCCACGTTCCAACCATGCTTCATACAGCTTATCAATCAGCTTCATCAACGCTTCAAGAACTTTTGCACTTAGGGACAACGCACCTTGTCCTGCATCACTTCCCAAGTCGCTCATGCCTACACGCTCCTTTCCAAATCATTCCCACTCACGGTGAGGACTTTTTCTTTCATTGCTGTGTACTGCTGTATCGTATCAGCAATACAGTTATTATACATTATAGCCGCTAAATTTACAAGTAGTAAAATAAAAAAAAGGCACTTTTTGTTTTACCAAAAATGCCTTTTTTT
>RCNH01000536.1_pt1 | contig 15312 bp, 13 predicted proteins | sample 2041161 | NCBI WGS metagenome assembly RCNH01 (sample SAMN09708215, study PRJNA481090) | Feces metagenome, whole genome shotgun sequencing project. | biome: feces | host: Leptonychotes weddellii | place: Antarctica: Sion Island | collected 2010-03-01 | reverse complement strand
AACATCCACAACTTACCGTCCTGAATGGTGAACTCGATATCCTGCATATCGGTGAAGTACTGCTCCAAGTGGTGCTGAATCTCGTTCAACTCCTTGTAAACATCGGGCATAACCTCCTCCAAAGAGGGATACTTGGTCTTACGCTCCTCCTCGGAAATCTTCTGTGCCTTGGCCCAACGCTTCGAACCCTCGATGGTAATCTGCTGGGGAGTACGTACACCGGCCACCACATCCTCGCCTTGTGCGTTGATGAGGTACTCGCCGTTGAAGATATTCTCACCGGTTGCGGCATCACGCGAGAAAGCCACACCCGTTGCCGAGTTGTTACCCATGTTACCGAATACCATTGCCTGTACCGAAACGGCTGTACCCCATTCTGCGGGAATGTTGTTGAGCTTACGGTAGAGGATGGCGCGCTCGTTCATCCATGAGCCGAAGACTGCACATACGGCACCCCACAGCTGGTCCCAGGGATTGACGGGGAAGTCCTCGCCGGTCTGCTCCTTGACAGCAGCCTTGAACTTGGCTACCAACTCCTTCAGGTCATCGGTGCTCAGTTCGGTGTCGTTCTTTACGTTGCGCTTCTTCTTCTGTGCATCGATAATCTCCTCGAAGGGGTCGTGGTCCTCTTTCGATGCGGGCTTCATACCCAGTACCACGTCACCGTACATCTGTACGAAGCGGCGGTAAGAGTCCCATGCGAAACGGGGGTTGCCCGTACGCTTTGCCACAGCCTCTACGGCGTGGTCGTTCATACCCAGGTTGAGGATGGTATCCATCATACCGGGCATCGAGGCGCGTGCACCCGAACGTACCGATACCAACAGAGGCATCTCCTTGTCACCGAACTTCATGCCGGTGAGCTTCTCGATGTTCGTCATTGCTTTCTCCACATCGGGGCGCAGCAGGGCGATGATGGCCTGCTTGCCGTGTGCGTAGTACTCGGTACATACGTCAGTGGTGATGGTGAAGCCCGGAGGAACGGGGATACCGATACGGTTCATCTCCGCAAGGTTGGCACCTTTGCCACCGAGCAGCTCACGCATTTTACCATTACCCTCAGCCTCTTTGTTGCCGAAGGTGTATACTCTTTTTACTTCTGTCATGTGTGTTTTAGGTTTTTTATTTTTTTATATTTAAAATATCTTATTTTTCGCGTTCGTTTTGCGAATATAACGAAAAAAATTTTAAATACCAAATAATATTATTCAATATACAGGTAAATTGGAAGGGATTTTCCGTAGCCACCTATATAGAACTTGCGGTCGAAGGTCCTGAGGGGTTGACCGCTCTGAGAATCAATGAGAAAGTCCTTGATGTAGACCTCGTTTCTGAGGATGCGGAATGTGGTGTCGGCGGCGATGTAGTCGGCCGGTTTCCATCCGTATTGCGAGGTGATGTTGCCATAGTGGGGTGTCTCCTTGTCGGTGCCCCCGGCGCATCTCACACCGTAGCGTTCGGCGACCTTGGGGTCGAAATTACCCATCACGATAATCTTGAATGTGGGTCTCTCCTTGCGGATTTCATCGAGAACGGTGTTGACCATGTGGTGCTCGGCGGTGAGCAACAGCGAGAGGGTGTCGGTGCGTGTGCGCACAACGCCCCTGCGCGAGCGTTTGAGCTTGGGGGCAGGTATGCGGCGACGGAGCAGTCCCTCGACATAGAGGAAGCGGTTGCCGGGGCGCACGAGTGTCGGCATGAAGACATCGCCGTAGTAGAGCAGGGCGAAGTCGAGTCCGTCGAGGGAGTTGAGCGTGCGGTGGAGATAGGTGTAGTCGCCCTTGCACTGCGTGGCGATGTCGCGCACGACCTCCTCGTTCTCCACGCCCCACAATGCTACGAGGGGCAACGAGAGCGAGTCGATGACGCGTGCGGTGTTCTCCACCTTGCGTTGGTAGCGTTCCGTGTTCCATTGGAGTGCCCCCTGCGGCAGATAATCGGAGTCGTCGTAGAAGGGCGAGGGAATGGTGTCATAAAGATGGTCTACGTCCCAATAGGCCATGCCTGTGCGCTGTGCCGTGGCGGTGGAAGCACACAAGGCAAATATCAAAGTGATAATCAGTCTGCTCATCTTCATATCCCGAAGTTACAAAATTTCTACGAATAAAACGAAAAAAATAGTCTGTCCGATATGCAGACAGACTATTAAATATTTAAAAAAAATGGGAAGCCCTTTCGTGCGCCGTGTGCCGGTTGCTCGTCATCGCGGGCTGACGGCTTCTATTCCGAAATGACACCCGAACCGACCAATTCGTCACCCGAATACCACGCGGCAAACTGACCTGCGGTGATACCTCTCTGCGGCTCGTCAAAGAGCAGATAAGCTCCCTCCTTGCGAATGAACAGACGTGCACCCTGCAAGGGCTGGCGATAACGGATTCTCACCTCGAAACGGCGGCTTTCGCCCTCCTTCATGGCCAGCGAGGGGTTCACCCAGTGAATCTCCTCGGGCGAGATGTGCAGGGCGGGACGCCACAATCCGGGGTGGGAGTCGCCCTCGCCCACATAGATGACATTTTCATTGACATCGGTGGCGATGATAAAGAGCGATTCCTTACGACCGCCGATGCCCAGACCCTTGCGCTGTCCGATGGTGTAGAACTGCGCACCCTGATGTGTGCCGATTTTCTTGCCGTCACGTACCGTGTAGTGCCAGGGGCGTGCCGCTTCGGCGAGCTGTTCGTCTGTGGGACACTCCGTGTCTGTGGGCAGAACGGCGCGCTGTGCATATTTGGGCCAGGTGGGCAGTATCTCGTGGATGTTGCCCTGCTTGGATTTGAGCTTCTGTTGCAGGAAGACGGGCAAATCGACCTTGCCCACGAAACAGATGCCCTGCGAGTCCTTGCGCTTGGCGGTGGCGAGTCCCTGTTCGGCGGCGATGCGTCTTACCTCGGGTTTGAGCAGGTCGCCCACCGGAAAGAGGGATTTGGCGAGCTGCTCCTGCGAAAGCTGACACAGGAAATAGCTCTGGTCCTTGTTGGGGTCGCTGCCGGCCAGCAGTTTGTAGACGGTGTGTCCCTCGCTGTCGGTCTCCTCGGCCTTGCGGCAGTAGTGACCCGTGGCGACATAATCCGCACCCAGCTTCATGGCTTCGCGCATGAAGACATCGAACTTGATTTCGCGGTTGCACAACACATCGGGATTGGGGGTTCGTCCCTTCTCGTATTCCGAGAACATGTAATCGACCACGCGGTGGCGATACTCCTCCGAGAGGTCGGTGACATGAAACGCTATGTCGAGTTTGCGGGCTACGAGTTCGGCAAACACACGGTCGTCGTGCCACGGACAATCACCTTCCAATGTTCCGGTGGTGTCGTGCCAGTTGACCATGAAGAGGCCGATGACCTCATGTCCCTGTTGTTTGAGGAGATAGGCGGCTACCGAAGAGTCCACACCGCCCGAAAGTCCTATAACCACACGTGCCATATCCTATAATTTATTCCAGATTTAAAAGTCCTTCGGGGAGCACCATCTTGATTTTCTGCTCCTCGAAATCGATGTGGGCGATGAACTCCTCGGCTGCGGGAATGAGTATCTCGCGGCCGCCGACGGTAATCTCGAACAGCGGATTCATCTCGCTGTCGTAGTAGTCGGTCACCTCGCCCTCCATGCCGTTGGCCTCCACCGCAAAACCGATGAGGTCCTCCATGTAGAATTCGTCGTCGTCCTCCTCGTCATATTCGTCACTTTCGGGAACGTAGAACTCCTTGCCGAGCAGCTCCTCGGCGCGGCGGTCGGTGTCGAAATCCTCGAAGGTGACCACAGCACCCGACACTCCTCGTTTCTCGAACGATGCGCACCACAGGGGTACTTCGAGTTGGTCGATGGAGACAATCATGGGTGAGGTTTCGGGGTCGAAATCCTCGGGAAAATCGGCATAGAGTGAAATCATCACTCCGCCGTTGGTGCCAAACAGGCGGTTGATTCTGCCGGAGGGTATTGTCATGGTTTTGATAATCTTGGGGGTTGATAAAAATCAAAAAACCGGTAAATCTCCCGAAGCGGAAAATTTACCGGTGTTGTATCGGTAAGAAATCTGTTTCTTACTCGGCGGGAGTTTCGGTAGCCTCCTCTGCGTTCTCGGCAGTGGCAGCCTCTTCAGCCTCCTTAGCAGCAGCCTCGGCAGCAGCCTTCTTCTCGGCGATAGCCTTGGCACGCTCCTCGTTTACCTTAGCCTCAGCCTCAAGGCGAGCCTTGTTAGCCGACTGAGCAGCGGTAGCGAGCTTGCTGGTCTTGGCCTCAATCTTACCGGTCTTAGCCTCCATCCACTTGTTGAAACGAGCCTCAGCCTCAGCCTCGGTGAATGCGCCTTTGGCAACACCGCCCAACAGGTGCTTCTTGTACATTACGCCCTTGTACGAAAGGATTGCTCTACAGGTATCTGTAGGTTGTGCGCCTTTCTGTAACCAACCCAGCGCTTGCTCGAAGTTCAGGTCGATTGTAGCAGGATTCGTGTTGGGGTTGTAGGTACCCAACTTCTCGAGGTATTTACCATCACGTGGCGCTCTGCTATCTGCGGCAACGATGTGGTAGAAAGCATAACCCTTCTTACCGTGACGTGCCAAACGAATTTTAACAGCCATTTGCTTTAAAATTTTAATTATGGTTTATAAAAAGGTCCACCCTTTCGGGCTTAAAATCGCGCAAATTTAGACAAAAATTTCTGTGTGTCAAAATATAATCGGTGAAAAAGGAAAATAAAATGCACTTTGGCACACAAGATTATAGGAAAATGAAAATAAATTACTATCTTTGCACCTGCATTTTTGAAATGACGATGGTTCCGTAGCTCAGTTGGATAGAGCAACAGCCTTCTAAGCTGTGGGTCGAGCGTTCGAACCGCTCCGGAATCACGCTGAAGATGACCGATTTGTGTCGGTCATCTTTTTTTGTGTCTATGCCTGCCGTGTGAAAGCCGTGCGCGGGCGAGTCTGCATCCGTTGAGGGGGAGTGGCGCGCAAGTCGGGTGTATGCCCCTTTCCCGATTTGCCGAACGGACATATTATAATAAAAGCGGACATCTTCCACTCTTGGGGAAGATGTCCGCTTTTGTCATTCCCTGTAAAAATTCCTATCTCACATACTTCGAGGAGAAGGTGCGGGTGTTACCCGCTCCGTCGGTCACCTTCACCGTGATGGTGTGGGTGCGGCGGTCGGCAGGCTTGTCGAACTTATAGACCACGGTGCCCTTCATCGGGAAACGGTCGGCAGGTACCCACTTGCCATCGACCGAGACCTGATAGTTGGAGCTGCCCGAGAAGTTGTCCCTGATGTGAAAGGTCACCGAACTTCGGTTGCGGAGGTTCTCGCCGGGCTTGAAGTTGGCCTTGACGGTGGGGGCTTCGGTGTCTGCCACCACGATGTACTCGCCCCACGATGAGGACTTGACGATAACCTCGCCCTTGTAATACTTGCCTCCTGCATACGAAAGACCGCGCGGTGTCTTAATCGCCATCACGGCATGTTGTCTCAACGACTCGGGAATGTCGGCCTTGATGGCCACCGTCATCGGGTGTTTGAGCGGCGTGTAGGGTGGCAGTATGCGGTAGAGGTCGGAGAGTATGGTGAGCTTGCTCTTGGGGTCGGAGTAGGGGCGTTGCGACACACGCGTGTAGATGTTCTCGTGGAGGGCTCCCGAGGGTATCATGGCGTGGGCTGCCGTGCCGATGCCCAGATTATTGTTGTTGTAGGCGTAGAGCAGACGCGCGCCGGGGTCTACCTCGGCCTTGAAGCTCTCCTCGCTGCCCACGATGTCGAACTCCAGCTCCGAGATATTGCCGCTGTCGTCCTCGGCTTCGATACGGATGTGACGCTTTTCACCCGGAGCGGTGCGAACCAAACCGCGCTCGATGAGGGTGGGGTAGAAGTAGTTGGGTGTGTTGTTCAGTCGCGCCAGACGAATGGCCTCGGTGCGCACCTTCAACTGGAGGGGATAGTAGCTCACGGCATCGCAGTAGCGCGAGTGGTTGAACGTGAAGCCGTTCATCTGATACTCGAAATAGGCCTTGCCGTCGATGTAGGCGGTCACTCGCCACACTCCGAAACGGTTGTGCGTGCCGTTGCGGCGGTCGGTGACCTCGCAGACGAAGTAACCCTTGCGTCCCACCTCGATGGGTGTTTCGCGTGTCAGACGGTATTTTCCGCCACGCTCTCTGACCGCCGAGTAGCTGCGCATGGGGCTTTGCATACAGACACCTGCACTCTCCACGGAATCCACCTCCATGTAGTGGAGTTTGAGGATACGGGGCGCGAGGGTGTCGGCAGGGGTGATGATGCCCGTTTTCACGGGGTTGTAGAGTTGCTGGGTCGAGGCATTGCGAATCTCGAAATGGAGATGGGGACCCATCGAACCGCCGCTGTTGCCCGAATAACCGATGAAATCGCCCTGCTTGACCGGCCAGCGGTCGGGGGTGAAGTAGAGGTCGAGGTAGTTGCTCTTGCGGGCGTAACGCTCGGCGATGACGTGCTTCTCGATGTCGTTGCGGAAGCGTTGCAGGTGTCCGTAGACCGACATCGTGCCGTTGTTGTGGGTGATGTAGATGGCGCGTCCGTAACCTCCGGCTGCCAGATAGACACGTGAGATGTAGCCGTCGGCCACCGCCACGAGTTTCTTACCTTCGACACCCTCGGTGCGAATATCGACTCCGGCATGGAAGTGTCCGGGGCGCATCTCGCCGAAATTGGCGGTGCATGAACCATCGACACCCACCAACGGGTAGATGTATTGTTCGGGGTCTATCTTTTGCGCCACGGCAGAAAGGGCGTGGAGCGAGAGGAATACCAGTGACAGGATTAAAATTCTTCGCATATTTCTGTTGCTTTATTGCTTTCTTTCAGGATTTGGTCAACGGTGTCGAGTGCCGTCTCATAGTCGTACCCCAACGAGAGGGCATAGCGCAGGAGCTTGCTCTTCAGGTCGTAGGGCGTTTTGTACTTCACGGTGCGCAGGCGTGTCGCGAGTTTCGATTTGAGTCGTTCGCCCATGCCGCTGCGGTCGGTCTCCGCGAGCACCGCGTCTATCAGCTCGCGGTCAATCTGTTTGCGTTGGAGGGCGGTGCGGATTTTGTATTCGCCCCAGCCGCTCAACCGCAATTTCTCGCGCACGAAGGTCTCGGCATAACGGCGGTTGTCGATGAACCGCTCGCGCTTGAGTTGTTCGAGTACCTGTCGGGCATCGTCGGGCTTCACGCCCCAGCCGCGCATGAGACGCAGGGCATCGCTCTCCGCCTTCTCGGCACGCGCACACAAGCGCATCAGCGAGGCGAGTGCCTGTTGTGGGGTCTTGTCCTTCTTTTCGCGCTTCTTTCTCTCGAAAGGCACATATTCGTGTTCTACTTCTTTCGGCAGCATATCATTCTCGGTTTTCCACTCATGTCCTCGCGCAGGCGGATGTCGGTGTAACCCTCCGTGGAGAGCATCGCCAGCATCTGCTCGGCGGCGCGGTGGTAGATTTCGAAATAGAGGCGACCGCCCTCCTGCAACATCGCCTGTCCGCGGCGGGCAATCTCACGATAGAAAAGAAGTATGTCGTCATCGGGCACAAAGAGTGCCAGATGGGGCTCGTGGTCGAGTACATTGGTGTGCATCTCCTCGCGGTCGTGCTCGGGAACGTAGGGCGGATTGGAGACGATGACATCGAATTTCTCGGGGAATACCTCTCCGATGTTGTGCAGGGCGTCCGCCTCGCGGAAGGTGACCTCCGCACCCAAATTTCGGGCGTTGTGAGTGGCGATGGCGAGTGCCTCCTGCGAGATGTCGGCGGCATAGACTGCCGTGTGAGGCAACTCTTTGGCCAGGGTCACCGCCAGACAACCACTGCCCGTGCCGATGTCGAGCAGACGTGTGGCACGCTGCTCCTCGCGGATAATCCATGCCGCCAGCTCCTCGGTCTCGGGACGAGGTATGAGCACACCGGGTCGCACCTCGAATTTGTAGTCGAGGAAATAAGCCGTGTGGGTGACGTATTGCACGGGAGTGCCCTCCTGCAATTGGCGTACCGCGGAGTCGAGTTCCGCGAAGGGAAGCTCGGCATCGGGGTCGCACATCAGCTGCGAGGGGGTGACGCCCGTGAGTTCTTCGATGAGGTATTGGGCGATGCTGTGTGCCTCTCTACGGTCGTAGAGTACCGACAGCGAATCGGTGATATGGTCTAAAGTCTCGCGACGGGTCATTTGTTGTTAAAATTTGCCAGTGCTATTGCCGCGGCAGCCTCCACTACCACTTGTGCGCGGAGTGCCACACATACATCGTGGCGACCCTTGATGTTCAAGGGGGAGACGCTTCCCGTGGCAGAGTCGAAGGTCATCTGTTCGCGGCCGATGCTCGGCGTGGGCTTCACAGCCACACGCACCACAAGCTCGTTGCCGTTGGTGATGCCGCCGTTGATACCGCCGGCGTTGTTAGTCGATGTGGTTCCGCGGCTGTCGATGATGGGGTCGTTGTTCTCGGAACCGCGGAGCTGTGCCCCGTGAAATCCGCTGCCGAACTCCACCCCCTTGACGGCGGGAATCGAAAAGAGCAGATGTGCCATGACACTCTCCACCGAGTCGAAGAACGGCTCGCCCCAGCCTGCGGGAACATTACCCACACGACACTCGATGACACCGCCCACCGAGTCCTGTGCCGCAGCCGTGCGGCGCAGAATATCGTCGAACTGCTCCGCATCGCGACAGCCGCCCATCTCGATTAATCGGGTCGAGAAGGTGAGCCCTTGCGGGAGGAGTTTCTTGGCAACGACACCTGCCGCCACCAGAGCCACGGTCAGACGTGCCGAGAAGTGGCCACCTCCGCGGGGGTCGTTGAACCCCCGGTACTTCACGGCTGCCGTGCGGTCGGCGTGCGAGGGACGGTAGTGGTGGGTCAGAAGGGTGTAATCCTGCGAACGGGTGTCCTCGTTGAGGAAGGTGATGGTGAGCGGAGAGCCCGTGGTGTGCCCGCGGTAGAGTCCCGACACGATGTGTGGCAGGTCGCTCTCCCGGCGGGGGGTCGTTCCCCGTGCGCCGCTTCTGCGTCGCGACAAATCCTCCTCGAAATCCTCCTCCGAGAGGGGTATGCCTGCCGGTACGCCGTCGAGGGTCACGCCCACCTGTTCGCCGTGGGACTCCCCCCAGAGCGAGAGGCGGAAGATATGTCCGAAACTGTTCATGGTCTTATCCTATATACGTACTTTGTCCAAATCGTCAAAGAAGGTGGGGTAACTCTTGGCTACGCACTCGGCGTCCTTGATTTTCACCTCGCCGCTGCAACGAAGGGCGGCGACTGCCAGCGACATGGCGATACGGTGGTCGCCGTGGCTGTCTACCTCGGCAGGGTGAATCTCTCCGCCACGGATACGCATGATGTCCTCCTCCGAGATGTCGATGTCGATGCCCAACTTGGCATACTCCTCCTGGAGGGTCTTGGCGCGGTTGCTCTCCTTGTTTTCCAGACGCGAGGTACCGCGAATGATGCTCTCACCCTCGGCTGCGGCAGCCAGAGCCGCCAAGGCGGGGAAGAGGTCGGGGCAGTTGGTGGCATCGAACTGAAAGGCCTTGAGCGGGCGTTGTGCGGTGCGTACCGAATCATCGTCGTTAATCATCTCGGCACCTGCTCTGACCAATGCACGGCAGACCAGCACATCGGCCTGCTTGGAGAGCATCGAGATGTTGCGCACGGTGATTTCGCCTGCCGTGGCACCTGCCACCAGCAACATGGCGGCGGCACTCCAGTCGCCCTCGATGCGGAAGTCGCAACCCTTGTATTGCTGACCTCCGGGGATATAAAATTCGGAGTATTCCTTGTGGAAGATTTCGATGCCGAAATGCTCGGCGGTGTCGATGGTCATATCGAGATAGGGGGTCGATACGGCGTGCGACACATGAAGAGTGGTGTCACCCTGTGCCAGAGGCAGGGTGAGCAGCAGTCCGGTGATGAATTGTGACGACACCGAACCGTCGATGGCGATTTCTCCGCCACGAATGGGACCGCACACCTCGAAGGGCAGACGGCCGTGGTTGTCCTTGACACTCACACCCAGCTCGCGCAGGGGTGCAATCATCATCTCCATGGGGCGTTTGAGCAGTGTGCCCTCGCCGGCGATTTTCAGCGGCGTGTGACACAACGATGCCAGGGGGGTGAACAGGCGTGTGGCCAGTCCCGATTCGCCCGTGTAGAGACATTTGTCTTTGGGTTTCAAACCTCCGGTGATTTGCAGTGTATTGTCGTCGATGTGGGTCACCGAAGCACCAAGGCTCATGATGCACTTGAGTGCCGAGTAGGTGTCATCGCAATACTCGATGTTGCGGAGTACCGATTTCTCCTTCGAGAGCAGTGCCGCGGCCAATGCACGCTGCGCGTAGCTCTTTGAACAGGGGGGTGTCAGTACTCCTTTAATCCGCCCCGGAGGTACAATTTTATCCATAGTTTCAGGTTCTCTCTTTTTGGTTGTTCGGGCGAGCGTGTGGTGGGCTGCCCGTGGGTTGGTATGTTTTAACGGCAGGATTCTCGAAGGAGCTCCTGCCGGTTGATTTATTCGCTTTTGACGCCTGTTTTAATCATCTCCTGCGTGATTTGGTGGCTCTTCTTCAACTCGAAGTGCTGGCCGAGGTAGACCTTACGCACCATGGGGTCGGCCGCCAAATCCTCGGCACTACCCGTTTTGAGAATCTTGCCCTCGTAGAGCAGGTAGGTGCGGTCGGTGATGGCGAGTGTCTCGTCGACGTTGTGGTCGGTGATGATGACACCTATATTTTTATGTTTGAGGGTCGCCACAATCGACTGGATATCCTCCACGGCGATGGGGTCTACACCCGCAAACGGCTCGTCGAGCAGAATGAATGCCGGGTTGATGGCCACGGCACGGGCAATCTCCGTACGGCGGCGTTCGCCACCCGAGAGTTGGATACCGAAGCTGTTTCTCACCTTCTGAAGGCGGAACTCCTCGATGAGCGACTCCACTCTCTCGTTCTGATACTCTTTCGAATAGTTGGTCATCTCGAGCACCGCGCGGATGTTCTCCTCGACCGTCAGACGGCGGAACACCGAAGCCTCCTGCGCCAGATAACCCACACCCAGCTGTGCGCGGCGATAGACGGGCAGGTCTGTCAATTCCGACACCTCGCCTTGGTCGTTCTCCAGAAAAATGCGGCCTTCGTTGGGCTTAATCAGACCTACTATCATATAGAAGGTGGTGGTCTTGCCGGCACCGTTGGGACCCAGCAGACCTACGATTTCGCCCTGCTTGACATCAATCGACACGTGGTTGACCACGGTGCGCGATTTGTATTTTTTTACCAGTTCGCTCGTGTAAAGTCTCATTCGAAATAGTGTGAATAATTTTGTACAAAGTTATGTTTTTTTCTGGATTTTTTTTATCTTTACATTGAATTTTAGGATTTAAAGCATATAAAGGGCGAAATGAAACAATACGATTCATCCTTGTTGCACGAAAAACTGAAGGAGTATTTCGGCTTTTCGTCGTTTAAGGGAAACCAGGAGGCTGTTATCAGCAATGTTTTGAACGGAAACGATACTTTTGTACTCATGCCGACAGGTGGAGGCAAGTCACTCTGTTATCAGTTGCCGGCGTTGTTGATGGACGGTGTGGCCATTGTCATATCTCCGCTGATAGCCTTGATGAAAAACCAGGTCGATGCCATGCGCACCTTCTCCGAGGATTCGGGCATTGCCCACTTCCTCAATTCGTCGCTCAACAAGACCGCCGTGGCGCAGGTACGAGCCGATGTGTTGGCCGGAAAGACCAAATTGCTCTACTTCGCACCCGAGTCGCTGACCAAGGAGGACAACGTGGCTTTCCTGCGTAAGATAAAAATATCGTTCTATGCCATCGATGAGGCACACTGTATCTCGGAGTGGGGTCACGACTTCCGCCCCGAGTATCGCCGTATCCGCCCCATCATCAACGAAATCGGCAATGCACCGCTCATCGCCCTCACAGCGACTGCAACGCCCAAGGTACAGATGGATATCCAGAAAAATCTGGGTATGTCCGATGCCCAAGTCTTTAAATCGTCATTCAACCGCCCCAACCTCTACTACGAACTGCGCCCCAAGCGCGACGTGGACCGCGAGATTATCCTCTTCATCAAGCAGAACGAGGGCAAGAGCGGCATCATCTACTGTCTGAGCCGCAAGAAGGTGGAGGAACTCACCGAACTGCTCATCGCCAACGGCATCAAGGCCAAGGCTTACCACGCAGGTATGGATGCCGCCACACGCGCCGAGAATCAGGACGATTTCCTGATGGAGAGGGTCGATGTCATCGTGGCAACCATTGCCTTCGGTATGGGTATCGACAAACCCGATGTGCGCTACGTCATTCACTACGACATTCCCAAATCGCTGGAGGGTTACTACCAGGAGACGGGTCGTGCGGGTCGTGACGGCGGCGAGGGCTACTGTCTGGCATTTTACAGCTACAAGGATATTCAAAAACTCGAAAAATTCATGCAGGGCAAGCCCGTGGCCGAGCAGGAAATCGGCAAGCTGCTCTTGCAGGAGACAGTCTCCTATGCCGAGAGTTCGATGTGTCGTCGCAAGACCCTGTTGCACTACTTCGGCGAGGATTACCCCGAGGACAACTGCGGCAACTGCGACAACTGCCGCAACCCCAAACCCAAGATTGAGGCCAAGGCCGAGTTGAAGCTGGCTTTGGAGGTGCTGAAAGAGATTGGCGACAAGTTCAAGGCCGATTACCTTGTATCTATTATAGTGGGCAAGAATACCGCCCTGTCGAAGAGCTACGGCCACAACAAACTCAAATGGTTTGGTGTGGGTGCCGACCACGATGCAGGTTTCTGGGGTGCCGTGGTGCGCCAGGGACTCATCCTCGGACTCATCGACAAGAATATCGAGAACTATGGTCTTATCTCCATCAACAAGAAGGGCGAGGACTACATCAAGATGCCTTTCCCCGTGACGGTGACCATGGACCACGACTACGACAAGGAGGAGACCGAAATCGAGGCTGCCGCCCCCATGGGACGCGGTGGTGCCGCAGACGAGGAACTCTTCGCCATGTTGAAGGACCTGAGAAAGAAGGTGGCCAAGAAGCACAACCTGCCTCCCTTTGTCATCTTCCAGGACCCCTCACTGGAGGATATGTCGATTCAGTATCCCGTCACTCTGGAGGAGATGCAGAACATCTCGGGTGTGGGTGTGGGCAAGGCCCGCAAGTTCGGCAGCGAATTTATCAAGCTCATCAAGGCTTATGTCGAGGAGAAGGAGATCATCCGTCCGCAGGACATGGTGGTCAAATCGGTCGGCAACAAGTCGGGCAACAAGATATTTATCATTCAGTCCATCGACCGAAAGATGGATTTCGAAGACATAGCGCGTGACCGCGACATGGAATTCGATGAACTGCTCACCGAAATCGAAGGTATCGTCAATTCGGGTACCAAGCTCGATATTTCGTACTACGTGAACGAATTTATGGACGAGGACAAGGTGGAGGACATCTACCTCTACTTCAAGGAGGACGCGCAGACCGACTCGCTGGACGAAGCCATCGAGGAGCTGGGTGCCGACTATACCGAGGACGAGATTCGTCTGGTGAGAATCAAGTTCATCTGCGAGCAGGGTAACTAACCGCCCTGACCCGCAGACAAGCCGAGTGACTAACCGATAATACGAGAAAATATGACTCCCGAAAAGAAAAATACTCCCCTTATCAACAAGAGGACATTCTTTACCAAAGTCTTCTATCTGATTATTGCGGCGATGTGGCTGGGCGAAAATGTGTACGAGTTGGTGGAGATGTGGCCCCATTGGACGGGACGACAGGCCTTCCACACCGTGCTGGCGTTGCTGATTTTGGCGGCGACCATTGCAGGTTTGTGGTACGAGGTGCATACCCGTCCGCGCCGTCTGCTCAAGGACGTGAACCACAATCAGATTCCCTAATCGGGGACAAGAACGTGGGCGCGAGGGGCGCACGAGAGACGGAGGAGGAGTGGCGAGAAGCAACAAGATGCGGGATGGAGCGTGCGTACGCGAGTCATCGAGCCGGCTTCCCGAACGAAATCCTCCGAACGAAGCGGTGTGCAGTCGGTGCAACTTCGCCGGAGGGCGAAGGGCATGGAGCGTAGAATTGGGTAATCATCGGACGGTGCAGTGAGGCTGTCCGTCCGGCTAAATAGATGCGTTATGAATAAAACTTCTGTTATGCAGGCGATACGTCTTGTCGTCATGGTATTGGCCGTTGCCGGAATTATCTATGCTTTGGAATTTATGCGCGGAGGTATTGCCGTTTGGTTCTGGGTAACCTTCCTCGGTGTGGGATTTGTGGGCTTGCTCTATTCGTTCAGACTCACTCAACGCCGTGTAAGACGCGAACGCAAAAACATCGAACAGCACGACAAGAGAATGCGTCGTCGTATGTCGAAAAAATAAAATCGGAGCATCGAATGCGGTCGGCGTACCGTTTTTATACCGAATTTTCGTATATTCGCGCTCCAAAATGTAACTAATGAGCGAAGTAAGAGCTAAAAAAGCGTTGGGACAACACTTTCTGGTCGATCTCAACATTGCACGAAAAATATGTGATTCGCTGTCGGGCGGAGAGGTAGTCGATTCTGCCACCGGCAAGTCGCGCCCCATCGATGTGTTGGAGGTGGGCTGCGGTATGGGTGTATTGACCCAGTTCCTCTTGCAGCGAAACGATGTGGTGACATGGGGTGCCGAAATCGACACCGAGAGTGTGGAGTATCTCCACGCCCACTATCCGCAATTCACCCCCCGACTCATGGAGGGCGACTTTCTGAAAATGGATTTGAGAAGCCTTTTCCCCGAGGGTTTCAAGGTCATCGGTAACTTTCCCTACAACATCTCGTCACAGATTTTCTTCAAGGTGCTGGAGAACCGCGACCTCATTCCCGAGTGCGTGGGCATGATTCAGAAAGAGGTGGCGGTGCGTCTGGCAGAACCTCCCGGCTCGAAGGAGTACGGCATTCTGTCGGTGCTGTTGCAGGCGTGGTACGACATCGAGTATCTCTTCACGGTGGGCGAAAAGGTCTTCAATCCGCCCCCGAAGGTCAAGAGTGCCGTCATTCGTCTGAAGCGCAACGGCGTGCAGAAATTGGACTGTGACGAGCAGTTGTTCGTCAAGGTGGTGAAAGCCTCCTTCGGTCAGCGCCGCAAGATGATTCGCAACTCGTTGAAGTCGGTCTTCGGCGATTTCGGCGGTGCGGAGCATGAGTTCTTCACCCAGGAAGGCAGTATGAAATTCGGCCCCTTCACCAAGTCCTATGGGCTGAAATTCAAGGACGTCTCTCAGGTGGACACCAGTCTCAAATATGCCGCCGTCGAAAACGG
>RCNH01000534.1_pt1 | contig 15331 bp, 12 predicted proteins | sample 2041161 | NCBI WGS metagenome assembly RCNH01 (sample SAMN09708215, study PRJNA481090) | Feces metagenome, whole genome shotgun sequencing project. | biome: feces | host: Leptonychotes weddellii | place: Antarctica: Sion Island | collected 2010-03-01 | reverse complement strand
TACAGATCAACCGAGATTTTAACTGTGAAATCGTAGAAATGGAAGCAGCTGGAATCCTCTTAACTGCGGATATGCACGGTGTTGGTGCTCTGTTTATTAAGGGTATTTCTGATAGCCTTAATGGAGGAAAAGAGGAATTTCTTGCAATGTATCGTAAGTCCTCAGATGTGTGCCTTAAAATTGTTGCGCAGTTGCTGGAGCAGAACTTCAATTAGTGTTCAACTCATTCCGGTTCTCTCAACACTTAGGGAATCCGAATGCACATTCATAAGGGCAGCGAATATAGAAAGCAGAGATGGGCTTTCCGGGGGAAAGCGTCTGCATCATCTTAGCGAGCATACCGTTTATACTCCCAGGAGTCGTAAAACGGTGCAATCGTTAGGAGTGGGCTCCTAAAACCTTCGTAGAAAGGCATATAAGAAAAGATCAGCAGGTGTCGGGATTTTTCGGCACCTGCTGTTTTATTGCATAAAAAGAAGATACGGTACACCCCAAAACAGGACTGTACCGTATCTCTCAAAAAACTTCCTTATGGGGCGTACCCATTTGGATGCGCGCCTTTTTCTATTCGTTCAATGCCAATCAGCGGCGGGGGCCACGATTGTTATTGCTGCGGGAATTGTTCCGATTGCCACCGTTGCGGGGGCCACGGTTTCCGCCGGGACGGCTGTTATTGTTGCCGCCACGGTAGGAATTGCCCCGTACAAACTGGGGACGCTCGTTGGTAGCCTTTGCCACGGCGTAGGGCGGCTCAAAGTCCACCTTGCCCTGGCTCACGTCTGCCTTGACGATGGTGATAGCGATTTCGTCACCCAGGCTCCAGCTCTTGCCGGATACCGGGTCAGACAGGCGGATGCCCTCGGTCAGCTGGGTGCCGGTAGCGGTCAGGCTGGATGCGGGCACAAAGCCTTCCAGAGAGTTGTCCAGCTCCACGAACACGCCACGCTGGGTCACACCGGAAATCACGCCGGTAAAGCTTTCGCCAATGTGCTGCTGGGCATATTCTGCCTTGTAGCAATCGTCTGCGCCACGCTCGATGCGCATAGCGATGACTTCCCGTTCGCTGGTCTGCTTGCTGACCCGCTCCACAAAGGTGCCGTAGCGGGCATCCAAAGTGGTCTTGTCCACGTTTTGCAGCATATCGGTGAGCACACGGTGGATAGCAAGGTCAGAATAACGGCGGATGGGGCTGGTAAAGTGGGCGTAGTCCGGCAGAACCAGACCAAAGTGGCCCTTGGGCTTTTCCTCGTACTGGGCCTTTGCCATGCAGCGCAGCATACCGGTATGGATGATTTTTTCGTAAGGGGTGTCACGCACGCTGTCCAGAATCGCAGACAGCTCCTTCTGGGTGGGCACGTCATCGGCAAAGCGGTCGTTGATGCCGCAGCTCTTCAGCAGGGTGTGCAGACGCTCCAACTTTTCTCCGCTGGGTTCTTCATGGACACGGTACACGAAGGGAGCTTCCTTCACCCGGGCAAAGTGGGCGGAGGACTGGTTTGCCAGCAGCATACATTCCTCAATCATGGCTTCTGCTACGCCCTGCACACGCTTTTCCAGGTCGATACAGTGGCCGTTCTCGTCCAGAATCAGCTTGCACTCGCCGCTTTCGATATCCATGCAGCCACGAGCCTTGCGCTGTGCCTTACGCAGACGGTACAGCTCCTGCAATGCGTCGAACTGCTCAGACACGGCAGCGTACTTGGCATCCAGCTCGGGCGTGCTTTCCCCGGCAAAAATCTGGTTCAGCTCGCTGTACACGCCCTTGACCCGGCTGCGGATGACGCTCTTAGCAAAGCGGTATCCGGTCAAATCGCCGTTGGCATTCAGGCGCATCAAGCAGGAGAATGCCAGACGGTCCACGCCTTCGTTCAGGCTGCACACGCCGTTGGACAGCTCCTTGGGCAGCATGGGCACCACCTGATCCGCATAGTACACGCTGGTACCACGGTGGAAGGCTTCCTCGTCCAGTGCGGTGCCGGGCTTGACGTAATGGCTCACGTCTGCAATGTGTACGCCCAGCTCGTAGCCGTCCTCCATGCGCTGCACGCTCACAGCGTCGTCGATATCCTTGGTGGATGCGCTGTCGATGGTAAAGATGGGCAGGTCCCGCAGGTCCAGACGGCCTGCCTTATCTGCTTCTGCTACTTCGGCGTCCGCATACACGGCAGCTTCTTCCTGCACCAGCTTGGGGAAGCTGCGATGGACTTCCTGTGCGTACAGCATAGCCTTGGCGCACTGCTTTGCCTCGTCTGCGCTGCCGAAACGCATGACCACAGCCACACGGTGTCCATCATGGCGGAAGCCACGCTGCTGGATATCCACAGCGACCTTATCGCCGTCCTTTGCGCCGCCTTCGCAGCCCAGGATGATGTGCATGGTCATAGCGGGGCACACGTCGGGCACGAACATCAGGCTGCCTTCGATGCGGCGCACTGCGCCCACGAAACGCTGCTTCTGCTCTACCACAGCCACGACCTGACCTTCGTCGCTGCCCTCCATGCGGGGGTGGGCAAACTTTTCCACCAGCAGGCGGTCACCGGGCATTGCGCCCATCAGGAAACGTCCGGGGATAAAGATATCGCCCTCGCCGTCCTCACGGTCCACAAAGCCGAAGTTCTTGCCCAGCTTGACCAGCACGCAGGGGATCATTTTATCCGCACGGCCGCTGCGCACGGTGAAGAACACGCCTTCCCGCTGGCAGACCACGCCGTCCCGCACCAGCTCGTCCAGTGCGTCCATGACCTTGCGTTCGCCGGCCTTATCCCGTGCGAAACGCTGCTTGAGTGCCTGTGCGTTACAGGGCTTTTGCTGGATCTCATGTTCTACTTGCTCTCGAATCGTCATAACTTCCCTTTCTCCAGTCCGGGCGGCCCTCCACCGGGGCGCACCGGTTGCCGCACCACAGGCGGCACTTCTCTATGGCTTGATCCCCACCGGGCAGACCTTTTTCTAAAAGGATGCACCGGGCGAGAAATCTCATACAAAAAAACAAGCCCCGCACGGACGGCGGAGCTCGTCTTTCATTGTCTTTGCCGAGGATCAGCCGATACGGCTAAACACAGCGCAGGATGCGATAGAAACCACAAACAGCACGATGCCGCCAATCATGGTCAGACGGCTCAGCATCTTATCAGTGTGGGATACGCTTCCGCTCATGCCCTGGGTGCTGCTGCCGTTGATAGCACCAGCCAGACCCTGGCCACGGCTGTGCTGGCACAGCGTTACCACAATCAGAGCTGCGGATACGACCAGCATAACAATGCCCATGATAATTTCATACGTTTTCATAATGCCTACGCTCCTTAAAGCAAAATATTTAGCTTTTACATTCTTGAATATGTTACCACAGGAAACCAAAAATTGCAAGGAAAGACCGAAAATTCTTAGTCTTTCTTCTGTTTTTCTTTCTCCTTGCCGTCAAAACGGTACTCGGTGCCGTTCAGGATGCGGCGAATATTGGCCCGGTGCAAATAGATAACGATGCCGCTTACCACGGCTGCCACCAGCACGAACAGCCACAGCTCCGCCTTAGGCATGGGCCGCAGGAAGCTGCCGTACACCCACGCCAGAATAGGATAGCCGGCGCCCATTGCGATACTGCCGGCGGACACCATACGGGTAGGCAGGAACACTGCCAAAAACACGCCGAGCATCAGCGGGATCATCAGCGGGTGCATCGCCAGCAGGCCGCCAGCCGCCACCAGAACGCATTTGCCGCCCCGGAAGCCGAAATAAATCGGTTTCCAGTGGCCCAGCACTGCACCCAGATAGCCCAGATAGCCGCCCCAGGCAGCTGTCAGGCCCAAAACGCCGAACAGCCACTGCCCCAGCAGCACCGCCAGAACGCCTTTGAGCACATCGCCTGCGGCGGTCATAACGGCAGCCTTCTTGCCATAGGTGCGAAGCATATTGGTCATGCCTGCACTGCCGCTGCCGTGGCTGCGCACATCGTCCCGCCAGAACACCCGGCTGACGATAATGCCGGTGTTCACACTGCCCAGCAGGTAGCCTGCCAGTGCGGTCAACAGGATCATGCTTGCTTCATACATTGCCCTTGTCCTCCTATTTGCCGGTTATGGTTTTGGCGCGTGCCCGGTGTTATACGTCCTTGACACGGGCTTCGCCGCCACGCTCCCGCACGATCAGGCGGATGGGGGTGTGGTCCAGACCAAAGCTCTCCCGGATATTGTTGATGATATACCGCTGATAGCTGAAATGGAACAGGCTTGCCTTATTGACGAACGCCACGAACGTGGGCGGGCGGGTGGATGCCTGAGTCAGGTAGTAGATCTTCAGGCGCTTGCCCTTGTCGCTGGGCGGCTGCATCCGGTTGGTAGCACGGGCCAGCATTTCGTTCAGCACACCGGTGGTCACACGAGCATTGTTCTGTGTATCCACTTCCTTGATGAGCTGCATCAGCTTATCCACATTGTAGCCGGTCTTGGCAGAAATAAAAATGACCGGAGCGTAGGACATGAAGGCGAAATCCTCCTGATAGTCCTTGCGCTGCTTGTCCATGGTGTGGGTGTCCTTGCCTTCCACGGCATCCCACTTGTTGACCACGATGATGCAGGCCTTGCCCTGCTCGTGGGCGTAGCCTGCCACCTTGGAGTCCTGCTCGGTAAAGCCCAGGGTAGCATCCACCAGAATCAGCGCCACACGGCTGCGTTCTACGGCTGCCAGACTGCGCACCACCATATAACGCTCCAGACCCTTATCCACGTTGCCACGCTTGCGCAGACCTGCGGTATCGGTAAAGACGAACTTGCCGAACTTGTTGTCCACCATAGTGTCGATGGCGTCACGGGTAGTACCTGCTTCGTCAGCAACGATCATGCGGTTTTCGCCCAGGATGTAGTTGGTCAGGCTGGACTTGCCCACGTTGGGGCGGCCGATGATAGCAACCGGGATGCGCTCGTCGTCCACTTCTTCCTCGCTGAAGGTCAGGTGTGCGCAGACGGCATCCAGCAGGTCGCCCGTGCCGTGACCGTGTACCGAGGAGATGGGCAGTACTTCGTCAAAGCCCAGATTGTAGAACTCGTACATCTCTGCCGGAACCTGACCGATTTTGTCGCACTTGTTGACCGCCAGCACAATGGGCTTGCGGGCACGGCGCAGCATGTGGGCCACGTCCTCGTCGGCAGCAGTCATGCCGGTGGTCACGTCCACCACCATCACGATGCAGTCTGCAGTGTCGATGGCGATTTCGGCCTGCTGGCGCATGTGGGCCAGAATGCCTTCGCTTGCAGTGGGCTCGATACCGCCGGTATCCACCAGCAGCATCTGATTGCCGCACCACTCGCAGTCGCCGAAGATACGGTCACGGGTCACGCCGGGGGTGTCCTCGACGATGGCCAGACGCTGCCCGCACAGCTTATTGAATAAGGTGGACTTGCCCACGTTGGGGCGTCCCACCACGGCTACGATGGGTTTTGCCATATCCATTCCCTCCTTTTATTGTGTGTCACACACGCCGCCGATTCAGCCGCAGACCGGTACGCAAAAGCGTTTTTGCCAGGTCGCCGCCGCCGGCAGGTACAATTTCAAATTTAGTGCCCAGCTCCTGTGCCACCCCAGCAGGGGTCAGGCCGTCCAGGAACAGGTCTTTTTCGGCCCGAAGCATCACTTCCGGGATATACAGGGTATCCCCGGTTAGTTTGCCCTTGCACTGGGCCAGAATATCCGTACCGGTGACCAGACCCGCCACGTCCACGTTACCGCCGAAGAAATCGTTGCGGATGCCGTGGACCTCTGCCTGAATCATGGGGTACTGCTTGGTCAGCTCCTGCGTCATTTCCCGAATCAGCGGGGCTGCCAGTGTTCCGGTAACGATATCCACCCGCTTTTCGCCAAAAACACGGTGCGGACGGTTGATTTCTGCCAGAAATTCCTCCCGGAACAGCCGCCACATACCCACGCCGTTTTCCAGCTGGGCATAGTCCTCATAATATTCTGCCGGGGGGATGGGTCTGCCTGCCTGCAAGAAAAATTCATCGCTGGGCAGTACGATGCGTCGGCCATACTTGGCAAGGCTCAAATCGCCGTACTCCTCCAGAATATCCAGCGTGGCAGCGGCACCCTCCTGCGTATAAGGCTCCAGGTGGTACAGCTTTTCCCGGTAACGGGTCATGCCAAAGGGCACCGCCGCAATGCTCTGCACCGAGGGGCCCAAGTCCAGCAAATCGGTCAGGGTGCGGCGCAGCTGGTCGCCGTCGTTGACGCCGGGGCACATGACCAGCTGGCAGTTCAGCTCGATGCCTGCTTCTGCCATCTTTTTCAGGTGGGTCAGCACTTCGCCGGCCCGCTTGTTTGCCAGCATTCGGATGCGCAGCTGGGGGTCGGTGGCGTGTACCGATACGTTGATGGGCGAAATGTGCATCTTGATGATGCGGTCGATTTCGTGCTGGCCCATATTGGTCATGGTGATGTAGTTGCCGAACAAAAAGTCCAGCCGCTCGTCATCATCCTTAAAATACAGGCTTTCGCGCATACCGGGGGGCAGCTGATCCACAAAGCAGAACATACAGTGATTGGAGCAGGAGTGCTTTTTATCCCCCAGATAGGTTTCAAAATTACAGCCGAACGGCTCGTAGATTTCTTTTTCGATGTCCAGCACCTGTTCTACGCCGGCAATGCGGGCTTTCAGGTGAAAATTGGGGCTGTCTGTATAAAACTGATAGTCCAGCACATCGTTGATGGGCTCGTCGTCCACTTGGATCAGCTCGTCACCGGGGGCGAACCCCAGGCGGGACGCAATACTGTTTTCGTCTACGGAATGAACTTTTACCGCCACAGCTCTCTACTCCTTTCCTGATGGATTTGTGATTGTTGCACAGTGCCTGAAATAACAAGAAGGGGAAGGCACTGCTGCCCTCCCCTTTTGTCATTCGTCTGTTTGAAGAATCAGGCCTTCTTGATGACTTCCACGCCCTTGTAGAAACCGCAGTTGCCACATGCCTGGTGGGGCAGCTTAAATGCGCCGCAGTTGCTGCACTTGACCAGCGCGGGCGCCTCCAGCTTCCACACATTGCTGCGACGCTTGTCACGACGAGCCTTGGAATGATGTCTCTTAGGTACTGCCATTGTGTTTGCACCTCCTCGTTGGATTTCAGTTCAGCAGTGAACTCAATATACTCAGCCTCTCGTCCACCGGCGCAGCAGGTTCGCTGCTGCTTTGACAGGTACAATCCTGTCGTTTTTTCCCGCAGACGGGGCAAAGTCCTAAGCAATCCGGATTGCAGAGCAATACCGGTGGGATCTCCAGTGAAACTTCCTGATTGAGCCAGGCATCCACATCCAGGACCCCGTTACCGTCCATCGGCAGTTCAAAATCTTCATCGTCGAAGTCACGCTCACGCACGACCCACTGAGAGTCTATTTTGTACTGCTGTGAAACCGGGTCCAAACAGCGGGCACACTCGCCGCTGATGGAAACAACAGCCTCCAAGTGAAGCTCCACTGCTTCTTCCTGCCGCTGTGCCGTGAAGCGCACTTCTACGGGCATGGGTACTTTCGCGCCGAAGAAATCCCGGTCGGAAAGATCTGCGGTGAAGTTTCTTACCGTGGGGCTTACGCCGCCGTATAAGAACTTTCTCAGGTCAAATAGCATAGTTCCTCCTATTACAAGGCTGCCTTGTTAGTATATCGCAGGCAGCAGGCTTTGTCAACACCTAAAAAAGAAAAAGGGGCAGCAAAAGTTCGCCGCCCCTTTTCAGCTTTTTATACAGGCAATTCAGGCACCGCCTGCAACTGCCACGCAGGGAAAATTACATGAACTTCTTCACGTTCTGGGGCAGGGTGTCTGCATCTGCACTAACAGTGATCACAGCTTCCACGCTGTCGCCGGTGATGGCTGCAATCTCGTCCAGCACGACGCCCAGCTTGGTGGTGTCATGGTCCAGAACCTTCAGGATGCCATCAATATACAGGTGGGTGATATCGTAGTTGCCTGCCAGCAGGCCAGCCATAAAGCCGTACAGCATCTCGCCGCCGTCGATCTTATACTCGTCCATATCGACCAGACGTGCTGCGTGAGAAACTTCAGTGGTGAGCTTCATGCCCTTTTCCACGACAACGACATTGCCGCTGGTTGCGGTAACTGCGGTGTTGATCAGGTCGATGAGAGCCTTGGTTTTGCCGGAGCCTTTGGTGCCAACAATCAATTTAATCATATTGGAATCCTCCTATTTACTTGTGCCTGCGGCACAATATTCAACAAATTTGCAACGACCCTGTTCCCCTGCCGATTACTTCAGCTTTGCTTCCAGCTCAGCGGTCAGGCTTTCGTAACCGGGCTTGCCCAGCAGGGCGAACATATTCTTTTTATAGCTTTCCACGCCGGGCTGATCGAAGGGGTTCACGCTCAGCAGGTAGCCGCTGACGGCACATGCACGCCAGTAGAAGTAGATCAGGTAGCCCACATTGTATGCGGACAGGTCGTCCACCTCGATCAGCAGCTGGGGTACACCGCCCTCGATGTGTGCCAGAATGGTGCCTTCCATAGCCTTGCGGTTGACCACGCTCATGTTCTGGTTTGCCAGGAAATTCAGGCCATCGAAGTTGCCCTCCAGCTCCTCCAGATACATATCCTGCGCAGGGTTCTTGACGTCCACGATGGTCTCAAACATCACGCGTGCGCCGTCCTGAATGAACTGACCCATGGAATGCAGGTCGGTGGAGAAAATGCAGCTTGCGGGGAACAGGCCCTTCTGGTCCTTGCCCTCGGACTCGCCGAACAGCTGCTTGTACCACTCGTTCATCATGTTGTAGTCGGGCTCGTAGCACTCCATGATCTCCACGGACTTGCCCTTGCGGTACAGGATGTTACGGGCAGCGGCGTAACGGTACGCGTCGTTGTCCTTGCCTGCGTTGGAGAACTTCTCCATTGCGTCAGCTGCACCCTGCATCAGAGCGTCGATGTCGATACCTGCGCAAGCGATGGGCAGCAGGCCCACGGCGCTCAGCACGGAGTAACGGCCGCCGATGTCATCGGGAACAACGAAAGTCTGCCAGCCCTGTGCGTCTGCCAGCTCCTTCAGGGTGCCCTTGGCACGGTCGGTGGTGGCGTAAATGCGGCGGTTAGCTTCTTCAGCGCCCACCTGCTCCTCCAGCAGGTTCCGCAGAACACGGAATGCCAGGCTGGTTTCGGTGGTGGTGCCGGACTTGGAAATTACGTTGATAGAGAAACGCTTACCACGGCACAGTGCCAGGATGTTGTTCAGGTAACTGGGGCTAATGCTGTTGCCGCAGAAGTAAATCTTCAGGCCGTTTTCCAGATCGTTATGGAACACGCCCTTGACGGCTTCGATGACAGCACGGGCACCCAGGTAGCTGCCGCCGATACCGGCGACCACCAGCACGTCGGAATCCTCACGGATCTTCTGTGCTGCCTGCTTGATGCGGGCAAACTCCTCTTTGTCATAGTCACGGGGCTGGTACATCCAACCCAGGAAATCATTGCCCGGGCCGCTTTTTGCTTCCAGCTGTTCATGTGCCAGTTCCACCTGAGGCCAGATTGCCTCGAACTCGTGGTCTGCTACGAACTTACCCAAGTGACGGGTATTGAAATGTACGCTCATCTATTTACTGCCTCCTGGTGGAAAAGTTTTGTTTTCTGTACAGATGTTCTTGTCTGTGTATTCAGTGTACCCTTGTATGGCTGCAAAGTCAAGAAAAAATCAATGGTTATTGTATAGAATTTCCAAGGTTTTATTAGTCAAATCTCCGAACTTTATACATTTTATTTCCCTGCCGCGCGTGCTAATATCAGACGCAGCGCAGCCTCAAAGTCCAATTTTTCCACTTGCAACGCACTTTTTACGTTCCAACTGCCCAAATTTCGCTCCCCTGCATACAATTCCACCTGACCCACGGTCTGACCCGCTTCTACGGGGGCCTGCATCTCATCGGGCAGGGTCAGCTTTACCTGCAAGTCTTTCCCCTCTCCCTTTTTCAACAGGACCTGATGGGGCAGCTCGGCATAATCCAGCTGTAATTCCTCCTGTTCTGCGCCCCGCACCGGCAGTGTCAAAGGGGCATCCGGCACAGACGGCACCACGCCTGCCTCGTAATTGGCAAAGCCGTAATCCAACAGGGTACGTGCTGCCTCGAACCGCTCCTTGCCGGAGGGCGAGCCCAGCACCACGCCAATCAGGGACAAATCTTCTCGTGTGGCGGTGGCAGAAATGCACACACCTGCGCCGCCGGTGGTCCCGGTTTTCAGGCCGGTGATGCCTTCGTAGTTGCGCAGCAGTTTGTTGGTGTTCACCAGCTGGGTCTGCCCACCCCGCAGCTCGTCCAGACGGATGCCCGTATACTTCAGCACCTCGGGGCAGGTGTTCATGATATAGCGGCTCAAAATGGCCACATCTCGTGCCGAGGACAAATGCCCCGGACGGTCCAGACCGCAGGCGTTCTCATAATGGGTATCCAACATCCCCAGTTCGGCGGCACGGGCGTTCATTTTGGACACGAACGCAGGCTCGCTGCCCCCTACCAGCTCTGCCACGGCAACCGCCGCATCGTTGGCACTGGAAATGCAGATGGCCTTTATCATTTCCTCCAAAGTAAAGGTTTCCCCCGGCTCCAGCCAGATTTGACTGCCGCCCATAGAAGCGGCATGGGCACTTACCGGGACGGTCTGGTCCATGGTCACTTTACCGTCATGGACCGCCTCAAAGGTGAGCAAAAGGGTCATCAGCTTGGTGATGGATGCCACCGGAACCCGGGTATCGGACCCTTGTTCATACAGCACCGTGCCGGTGTTCTGGTCTACCAGAATGGCAGTGCGGCAGGGCAGCTGCAACGAAACGGCGCTGTTTTCCTCCATTGGGATCAGCGGCTCTACCGGTGGCGCATCCACCGGGACCTGCTCTGAAAGCTCGTGAATCTGGGCCATGCCCAGGCATTGTACCAGTATCAAACCACACAGCAAAACTGCTGCCGGCAGGATCCATTTTCTTTTTTGCATCTTGATTCCTCCGCATCTCCAATAAATTGGTATATCTTATGCAGTGGGAAAGTGCTTTATTTTTCTTTTGAAATATCTTATAATAAAACGAAACCCTTACAAGGCAGTAAAAGAACGGAGTACAAAACTTATGCGTGTGAATTTTTACACCCTGGGCTGCAAGGTCAACCTGAACGAGACCGGCGCTCTGGAACATCTGTTCCGTCAGGCAGGCTTTACCATTGCCGCACCGGAGGAAGAAGCAGATGTATATATCATCAACAGCTGTACCGTCACCAACTTCGGCGACCAGAAAAGCCGCAAATGGCTGCGCCGCCAAAAGCGGGAGCATCCCAATGCTGTTACGGTGCTGACCGGATGCTACCCTCAGGCGTTCCCCGAAGAAGCCGCTCAGTGCATGGAGGCCGATTTGGTCTGCGGCAACAGCGACCGGAACTCGATTCTGGAAAACGTGCAGAAGCTGCTGGCGGGGCATGAGCGCATCGTGGACATCCGCCCCCACGAAAAGGGCGAACACTTTGAGGAGCTGCCCGTGGAGCGATTTGAGAGCCACACCCGTGCCTTCATCAAAATCGAGGACGGCTGCAATCGGCAGTGCGCCTACTGTGTGATTCCCCGTGCCCGTGGCCCGGTGCGCAGCCGCAGTGAAGAAAGCATCCTGAATGAGCTGCGCACGCTGGCACAGGCAGGCTATCGGGAAGTGGTGCTCAGTGCGATTTCTCTGCCCAGTTACGGACAGGACACCGGCACCGACCTGACCACCCTGATTGAAAAGTGCGCCCAGGTGGAAGGCATCGAGCGCATTCGTTTGGGCAGCATCGACCCGGATATGCTCACCGATGACGCCATCCGCCGGATGGCAGCGGTGGAAAAGCTGTGCCCCCAGTTCCATTTGAGCCTGCAAAGCGGCTGCTCTGCCACCCTGCGGCGGATGCGCCGGGTGTACACGGCGGAACAGTACATGGAAGTGGTGGAAAAGCTGCGCCGTGCCTACGGCGGTGCGGACAAGGTCAGCTTTACCACCGACTGCATTTGCGGTTTCCCCGGTGAGAGCGAAGCCGACTTTGCCGAGAGCAGTGATTTTCTGGACAAGGTGGGCTTCCTGAAAGTCCATGTGTTCCCCTATTCCCGGCGCAGCGGCACCCCAGCCTATGATTTCCCCGGTCAGATTTGCGAGCGGGACAAGCAGGCACGCAGCCGCACCATGAACGCCCGGGTAGAGCAGGTCCGTGCCCGTGTACTGGCCGACTTGCAGGGCAGCGAGGACGAAGTGCTGTTGGAAACGCCCCTGTCCGCCACCATGTTCACCGGCTACACCCGGCTGTATGTGCCGGTGGTGGTCACCGCACCGGGTCACCAGAGCGGCGATATCGTCCGGGTGCGTCTGGGCGAATACGATGGTCAGCGGGTCACGGCTGAGCTGGTGTAAGCCTCTGTTTGGCCCCCTCCGTCTGCTGACGCAGCCAGCTCCCCCACATGGGGGAGCAAATAAACCGAAAACTACATCATAGAAAAAGGCAGTCCCTGCGGTTTGCAGGGACTGCCTTTTTATTTTTGTTGGATGTTACGGAACGCTCAGGACTGCTTTTCTGCCAGTTCGCCTTCGGCTTCTGCCAGACTGTAACGGCCCAGATACTTTTCGTAACGCTTCTCGAACTTGGCGTTTGCCTCGTTGGAGCTGTATTTCAGTTCGCCCAGATAAGCGTGGGTATCGAACTTGTTGTTGGCGATTTCCACCATGGCAACTGCCACGTTGGAACAGTGGTCTGCTACACGCTCGTAGCTGGTGAGCAGCTCATCCAGCACAAAGCCGTACTCGATGGTACAGGTGCCCTCACGCAGACGGGCAATGTGGCGTGCCTTGACCTCACGCACCAGCTCGTCCACAACTTCTTCCAACGGCTCGATTTTGCAAGCCTTGTACAAGTCCACTTTCTGGAAGGAATCCACGGTCTTTTCCAGAATATCCTGCACAGCGGTTTCCAAAACGTGCAGGTCTGCCTGCGCTTCCTCGCTGAAATGGATGCCCTTGTCGTGGATTTCCTGAGCGGTCTTGACCAGATTGGTGGCGTAGTCGCTGATTCGCTCGAAGTCGCTGATGGTGTACAGCAGCGTATTTACCTTGCGGTGATCCTCCGGGGACAGGTGCTTGGCAGACAGCTTGACCAGATAGCTGCCCAGCACGTCCTCGTAATGGTCCACGGCGTCTTCTTCGCGGCAAACCTGCTTTGCCAGATGCTCGTCCCAGTGGGTGGTCAGCTGCATAGCCTGCAACAGGGACACACGGCTGATTTCTGCCATGTCCATACCGGTCAGGTAAGCACGGGCTGCTGCCACAGAAGGCGTAGACATCAGGCGTTCGTCCAGCAGGGTGACTTCTTCCTTGTCCACGTCCGGGGTTTCGGGCACGGTCAGGTAAGCCAGCTTTTCCAGCCAGCGGTTAGCCGGCAGCAGGATCGCCGTAGTAATCAGGTTAAACAGGGTATGTACCACCGCAATGCCAAAGGTATCGGTAGCTGCATTAAAGAAAGAGAAATGAATCAGGGCATTCAGTCCGTAGAAGCCACCCAAAAACAGCAGCGAACCAATCAGGTTAAAGTACAGATGTACAAATGCAGTGCGCTTTGCGTTCTTGGTGGCACCGGTAGAGGACAGCAGTGCCGTGATGGTGGTACCGATGTTCTGACCCATGATAATGGGCATTGCCGACGCATACGATACCGCACCCGTGGCAGATAGTGCCTGCAAAACGCCCAATGCCGCCGAGGAGGATTGCAGCAATGCGGTCAGCACCGCACCTGCCACCATACCCAGCAGCGGGTTGCGGAAGGACAGGAACAGCTCCATGAACCAAGGCTCGCCTGCCAGCGGATTCATGGCAGTGGTCATGGTTTTCATGCCGAACATCAGGATGGAGAAGCCCAGCATGATTTTGCCCACGCCCCGCTTGGGGTCCTTGCAGATCATAAACATGAACACGCCGATGAAGCCCAGGATAGGGCTCCATGCGTCCGGGTTCAGCATCCGGGTCCAGAAGCTATCGCCCTCCAGACCGGCCAGTGCAAGCAGCCAGCCGGTAACGGTGGTACCTACGTTTGCGCCCATAATAACGCCGATGGCCTGCCGCAGCTGCATCAGACCGGAGTTTACAAAGCCCACCGCCATAACGGTAGTGGCGCCGCTGGACTGGATGACTGCCGTAACTGCCAAGCCCAAAAACAGGCCGCGCAGCGGGCTGGAAGTCATCTTGCTCAGGATATCCTGAAGCTTGCTGCCGGCGGTCTGCTCCAGACTTTTGCCCATCATGTCCATGCCGTACAGGAACATGGCAATGCCGCCCATCAGCGTAAATACATTGAATATGCTCATTTCAACGCTCCTTTTTTTGCAGGGGTACACACGTCCCTGCGCCTCGGGTAACCACGAGAAACCATCGGGCATCTTTAACCGTGCCCGCCAGTTTCTATTCTACCCGCAGAAGAAAAGCTGCGTCAACTGCATTTTTGATTCCATGACTTTATTTGTAGGAAACGCTCAAATTTTTTCACGAAACTTAGTAATTCACAGCAGTGCGTTTGTGTATTCTTGCGACTGATTTTAGTTCTGCTTGTATTCCACGTTGGGGATCTTTTTCAGCTTGTGGTCCAAAAGGTCCATCAGGCTTTCCGGGCAGTGCATAAAATCCAGCACACCACGCAGCACCATGCGGCAGTCCTTGAGTTTTTCTGCGCCTGCCGGGTCAGGGGTCAGACCCACATTTTCCAAAAGCGGGGCCAGCATCTTCTTTGCCATAGAGGTGCGCAGCAAGGGCAGCAGCTTTTTCTGGGCAATGGGGTTTGCCAGCACATGGGCCACCGTGCAGTCCAGCGACAAGGTAGGCTCCTGGTCTGCCGTAGCGTAATGGCCCACCTTGGGCAGCGTCATGCCATTGGTGCTAAAATCGCCCAGCACATCCCGCAGCCAGCCGATGGCATCTTTTTGCCAGTTCTGTGCCCGGTCGCACAAGGGCACGTCTGGGTTATGGACCGAGCTGTCCGCCGTGGAAAAGCCGTGGGGGCCATAGGCATAGATGTGGCTTTCAAAGGTCACGTCCACGCAGGTCAGGGCTTCCATAAAGCGCACCGAGTTCCGGATAGGCACCACTTGGTCGGTTCGGGTGGCAAACAAAAAGCAGGGGCAGGTGTGTGCGTCCACATAATTGGTGGTGTCGGGCGCACCGGGCAGGCAGATGCGGGCGTCCTCGCCTGCCACCGCATAGCCCAGAATGGCTGCATTGGGGCGCTGCCGTGCCATCGTGGCAGCAGCCGCCGCCAGATGTCCGCCGGCAGAAAAACCTGCCACCGCCACCTTGTCCGGGTAGAG
>RCNH01000533.1_pt1 | contig 15335 bp, 18 predicted proteins | sample 2041161 | NCBI WGS metagenome assembly RCNH01 (sample SAMN09708215, study PRJNA481090) | Feces metagenome, whole genome shotgun sequencing project. | biome: feces | host: Leptonychotes weddellii | place: Antarctica: Sion Island | collected 2010-03-01 | reverse complement strand
AAATACTTAAAGAAGTAGCCGCTATTGCAACTGTGATATTGAACGTACTAAGTGCTTATCTCAACTACAAAGCGGCTATCAATGCCAGGGATAAGAAGGAATAACACCTTCAGCCCCACGCAAGTGGGGCACCCTTTCTTTAAGTCTAACACAAGAGCATGGATATGATTAGTTTGGTTTTATCAATTTTGGCTCTCGTAGCCAGTGTTATAGCTTTTTACTTCTCGTTGAAAAGCTATAAGAAATCGAAAAGGGGCTAGAATGAAGACAATTAAAGAAGCACGAATGGAAGCTGGCCTGTCTCAAGCACAGCTTTCTGAGTGGTTAGGTATTCCACGCCCAACAATTGCAGACTGGGACCGTGGAGCAAGAAAACCATCCGACTGGCTCGTTACTCTTGTGGTTGAAAAGATAGAACGTGATGCAGAGGCATGGAAGAATAACAATTAACTAATATAGCACCCTGCTAATGTGGGGTGTTTTTTCATTGCCTACTCTTTTATCTCTACAAAGCGTGGCTTATTAGACAAAAGGGGGCCTTTTACCTCTGTTGCCAGGGCTTATTCCCTGCATGCAATGGCTATCGCCTATAGGTAACACAGAAACGGGTCTTATTGGGTACGCAACGTTGCCCTAGATACAAGAAAAGCCACCCAATACCTGGATGGCTAATCTTGTGCTTAGACGAATGTAAAGGAATTTATTTGACTACTTCTTTAATACTGCTCTACATTGTCCTATACCTCTAAATGCGCCAAGAGCCTCGATATGATACACAATTATCACCTAGCGGCTCGCCTTCCCTGCAGAAGGAGCTAGTCCTAATATCATTCATATTGACGAGCATATACAAGGTGAATATAATAATAAGTGGCACTTACCCGCTTAGCATTACCGAGGGGGCGGAGGCCACAGTTAAGGACGGCATTGCTGCCGTCCTTTTTTTATGCCTATTGCCAGCCGTAATAGAGCACAGTCGTAGAAGTACATAGCAAATGGACTTTTTTCTATAGCCCCTGCTTTTGAAACTACATGCCTTCCCAACGCCATCCCCTAGAAACCTATAAAGATCCTGTATATACAAAAAACGAACCGTCAAGAAACTTGACGGTTCGGATTGTCCTAAATGGCTCCCCGGGTAGGACTCGAACCTACAACCCTTCGGTTAACAGCCGAATGCTCTGCCATTGAGCTACCGAGGAATATGTCTTGCGACAAAACATAATTATACGCAATTACACAAGCTTCGCAAGAGGCTTTTTTACTTTTGTCAGAGCTTATAAGAATTTAGCCACACCAAAAGCCTAGTATAGGATACGTCTTGCAACTAGTTTGCTGGATAGAAGCCACTAGGAACTTCATTGAGGTTAATCATGATGTTCTTAGTCTGAGTGTAGTGCTCAAGCATTACCTTATGCGTTTCGCGACCAATGCCAGATGTCTTGTAGCCACCAAAAGGAGCACCGGAAGGAATTTGGTTATAGGTATTTACCCACATACGGCCAGTTTCTACACCCTGAGCTACGCGGAATGCACGATTTAGATCGCGGGTCCACACAGCACCACCAAGACCAAAGTCAGACTCATTTGCCTTTGCAATAACTTCTTCTTCAGTAGAGAACTTCTGAATAACTGCTACTGGGCCAAAGATTTCTTCCTGTGCAACTCGGCAGGTATTGCTGTCGATTTCGATCAAAGTTGGCTTTAAGAAAGCGCCCTTTGCGAGCTCACCTTCTACAATCTGCTCGCCACCCGTAAGAACGCGGCCGCCCTCTTGCTTGGCAATCTCAACATATTCCAAAATCTTTTGCATCTGACGCTTGTCAATCTGGCTACCCATCTGGGTGTCATCTTCCCAAGGAAGACCAACCTTTACCTTTTCAAAGGCTGCAACAAGCTCTGGTACCAACTCGTCATATACATCTTCATGGATAAAGATTCGGCTACCAGCGCAGCATACCTGGCCCTGGTTAAACAAAATACCCAACTGAACACCATCAATAACCATGTCGCGCTGAGCATCAGAGAAGATGATATTTGCAGACTTGCCACCGAGCTCCAAGGTTGCAGGGATCAAACGATCTGCTGCAGCACGAGCAACGTCGCGGCCTACTTCGGTAGAGCCTGTGAAGGCAAGCTTAGTAAGCTTGGTGTTGTCAAGAAGATACTGGCCTGACTTAGAACCACGACCGGTAATTACATTAAATACGCCAGCAGGAATCAAATCCTCAGTCAAGCGTGCAAATTCAAGTACTGATAGAGAAGTGGATGAGGAAGGTTTAAATACAGTACAGTCACCTGCTGCCAAAACAGGAGCAAGCTTCCAAGCTGCCATCAAGAAGGGGAAGTTCCAAGGAACAATCTGACCAACAACGCCAATAGGTTCATGAATAACAAGGCTCATCATATTGCCTGGAAGCATGTCGGCCTCGCCGGTGTCAGCAAGCAAACAACCTGCAAAGTAACGGAAGTGATCAACGGCCAAGGCTACGTCAACAGCGCGTGTCTCACGAATTGGCTTACCATTATCCATGGATTCGATCTGTGCAAGATGCTCAGCATGTTCTTCAATACGATCTGCAACCTTGTTCAAAAGAATGGCGCGTTCAGCCTTGGTGGTCTTACCCCAGGTCTTAAAAGCTTCCCAAGCAACATCTACTGCTCGATCTACATCGGCCTGAGTAGCATCGGCAATTTCAGAAACCTTTTCACCATTTGCAGGACAGGTAACATCAAGCATTGCACCATCAGATGCTGCTACCCATTCGCCGCCGATATAGAGCTTATAGGATTCCTGTGCGAGATTTTTCATAATGTCCCTTTCATAGAGAACTTGGAGCGCAAACCTTAGATTCGCTCTCAATCCGATGGCCTCAGTATAGGACTTTTAAACTGTAAAACTAGCAGCAACACATTCTATACAGAAAGCCTCCACAAATGTAATTTTTAAAATATCAGTTATTGTAAACGTTATCTAACACTTTTACTCCTCATCGGTAAGAGGTAGTTATAAACGTCCTGCTAGAAGCTCATAGGCACGTGCAATCATGCAGGCATGGTCAAAAGCAAGGCCCTGAACCTTCGTTTGAAGAAATTCTGTAGAACGTATGAAACCGCTCGTGTCGGGTGCATCAATTTGGGCACTAAGAAAAATCTGGCCCTTAGGACAGCTAAGCATAAGCTGCCGATGCCTGCGTATTTCACCATGTTTGTGCGAGGCACTGCAGGTACCAGGCGTACTCTGGCAGGCACGACTACTGCTCGATTGCATCGTCTCCCTTGTTTCGCATGAAGGCTCGTAGGACACATCAAACCAACGTGCCTCAGAAGCATCATCCCCTGCTCGGGGATCTACCGAAACCAGGTCTACCAAACCTACATAAACCGCCGTAACAATGCGTGTTCGCGGATCGCGCTGCCATCCACCCTGAAAGCCGAGAGCCTCAAGCGTGATATCCCTTAGGCTGGTTTCTTCTGCAAGCTCACGCTGTGCAGCCTGATATACATCCTCTCGCATATCTACAAAGCCTCCCGGCAGCGCCCACATGCCTAGGCAGGGATGATTTGCACGCTTAATCAATAGAACCTTAAGCTTCTTATGTTGCAGTGCATCATGGGGATTTGTCTCATATCCAAATAAAACAACATCGGCCGTTACCGAGGGGTGCTCATACTGAGACACATCGTAGTTCTTTAAAAATTCATCTAGGCTTTGCCCCTGGTCATTATGGGGGATGAGACCCTCAAAGCGCGCATAGTCGTCCAAAAAAGCCATGTGTCACTCCTTAATACAAAAAGCCCCGCTTACACGGGGCTTACCTGTCATGGTTAAACTTCCTTAGGCTTTGCGCCCGGATAGTTTTTATTAAATTGTTCGAGAGCTCGGCTTCCGTCTCCAGCAGCAATAGGAGCCAGGATTTCCTTTGTCTCCTTAGCAGGGTTTGACGAAGCTAAACTAATCTCCCAGGATTTATTCAATACTGCAAGGCGAGCAATCAAGTCGTCATACAAACGGTCTAATGCCAGCTTTTGATCATAGTAGGCATGGCCTGCTTCGACCTTACGCTTGAGCATATCTTCATCAAAGCTATTCTTTTCGTCCTCAATTTCTTTTTGCAAATCACTGCATACCTGTGCTGCGGCCTTGCGCTTTTCAACATCACTATATTGGAACCAGCTATTAAATTCATCTACCTGCTCACCAATACGATCGCTATAGGCAGGCATGGATTCGTAGCTTTTGTTCAAACTAGCAAATACAGCCTCAGGTGACAAATCGACATTTTGAACGGGAGCTTCTTCAGGTTTTTCTGCCGGAGCTTCAATAGGAGCAGGAGCATCCTTTGGAGCAAATATACCAAAGGTAAAGCCCTGGGAACCAGCATAGGCAAGACCGCCTATGGAACCAGCCACACAAAGACTAATCAGCGTAAGTTTGGCAAGCTTATGGGATGACCAGCGCTTATCAACAACATTAGAGGCCACATAGGTCTTAGGAGCCTCCCTGCGCTGATCAGAGGTGTAACGCTCAGGACTATAGTCTTCAATTCTTGGAAGCTTTCCTGTAGCACCAGTAAGCACATTGGCACCCTGACCCACATCTGACCACGATGGCAACACATCACTTGCAGCACCAAAGGGCGTTACGATGCCACCCTGAGCATCCGTACGGTAAATAGGCGGAAGGTCATGAAGGATTGACAAGTGATCTGAGGCGTCAACGCCATCAATATCGCTAAAGAGGTCTTCATCATCATGAGCGCGAACACGACCAACTTGCTGCTTATGCTGGGTATATAACTTATGGGATTCTAGAATTCTCTGGGCTTCCTCCGCCTGTTTGCGCACCTCTTCCTGAGATACAGGTTGAGCGGCCTGTGAAGCATGATGAGCCCGGGATGATTTTGCATGGGCTCGCTTGTGTTTTTTATTTTTACGGAGAGACACCGATGAAGTGGATGTCTTATCGTGCGCACCTACTGGTGACTGAGGAAGGCTTTTGCCACAGCTTGAACAAGCCTCATCCTCTGGCGAAATCTGTGCGCCACAATACATACAATACACCTGATTACTCCTTACATCTTATGGTCTATCTATAGTATACGAAAAAGAGAAAATGTATAAGGCCTTATCGCAATTGTATTGAGACATCCATAAAAGTCTTGCATGTAAAAAAGCGCAGGAAGCATCCTGCGCTTTAGTGTTATTAGTTTAGTTTAAAGTCAAGAACAACGGGATTGTGGTCAGAATGAGTAAAGCCAGCGTCGATAATACGAGCCTTTGCTTCAACATTATCTGATACAACAAAACCATCAACGGTGACAGTATAGGTAACTCCCTTTTCATAAGGAATATCACAGCCACGACAGCTTGCCACGTCTGAAAGATTCTCTGGAACAACTTCAGAAAATCCCGTAGGTAGTTCGCTAGATTTAAGAACGCTTACCCAATCAGGAATTTGCTGCTTGCTGGGATAGAGGGCCACAGAATTACCCAGGGCATGGTTCCAGTCACCACCAATAATAACGTAATTACCCTGGCCTGCTTCTTCTGCCATAAAATCTTTAAGCAAGTCAAACTGCTGAGCTCGGATGATACCGCCCTCGTCATAGGCAGACATGTGATTGTTAACCAAAACGAGTTCCTTGCCGCCCTGAACGGGATAGCGCATAACCATAAAGCAGCGGTCAAGATCGGTGTACTTTGTTGGCCAAGACATGTCGATTGGATAACTACGACGATCTACGCCACTTGCCTGGAAGGCAGATAAGGAAAGCAGGCCTGAGCGAACCAAGCCATGTGGTTCCTGTGGTGGGTAGAGCAAATAAGGACTGTGGAAATTAGCCGTAAAGTAGCCGGCATAGTGAGGGAAGGCCGATTCAAGAGCCTCCCTTTGGTTAACAAAATAGCTACGGTCGGAGCCAAAATCTACTTCTTGGAACAACATAAAATCAGGCGTTGGGAGTGATGAAGTCACCCCGGCATCGGTGAGCACCTGCTTCATAAGAGCGATGTCCCCGTTCGTACATGCCTCAACGCTTTCTTTGCTAACAGCCTTACCATGCTCTCCACGCATTTCCGTGCCGTCTTCCATAACTCCAGTATCCATGAAGAAGGTGAAGTCTGGGGTATATGCACCAAAGCCTATGTTGTAGATAGAGGCTGTGTAGTTCGTATTTTTTTCAAGCGCCTGGGATTTGAAGCCTTCGCCACTTTCAAGTGTGATGGCCTCATGGTCATCGATTCGATAGTAACTGGCCTCGAGGTAGACAAAATAACCAATAATGGCAAGCACCAAAACACCAATGATGCTTACAAGCGTGATGCCAATACGAAAGCCTAGGCTTTTAGGTTGCTTAGCTTGCTTCATATTCATCCTAACCGACCCTATACTTACAGGTCTACGTGTCCATCTGCTGGCTCTATATGCACCAGCACTTCACAAACATCAGGAAATCTCTCCTGAATACTATCTGCTATAAGTTCAGATACTTCGTGTGCACGTCGCACACTCATGTCGGGCAAAACCAACACGTGTAAGTCTACATAAATTTCGGCTTCTGTGCCACGTGTTCTTACCTTATGAACATCTTGTACATGCGGATTTTCTAAAACGCAGGCAATGATATCCTCGGCAGGAAGGCGCCTGTGATCTGCCAATGTAGAAAGGGCCTGATGGAGCACCTTGCCAGCTGAAATTAAAATCAAAACAGTAACACCCAGTGCCACATAGGCATCAGCAATGCCTATACCGCAGGCAACCAAGCCAAGGCCCACGATAACACCCAGAGAGACAAAGGCATCTGAAGCTGTATGGGCGGCATCAGCCCTCAGGATGGGGCTTTTGAGCTCATGGGCTTGCCTGCGTTCATACCACGACACTCCCCCATTAATAAGAAGCGTCATAACCATAATGAGGAAGGAGGCTGGATGCACCTCGGCCTGTGTCGAACTACCCTGGATCGTCTCAAATGCAGGAAGGGCAATGCCAAGAGCTGCCCCCAATAACAGCACACCTATGAGAAAACTTGCATAGGTTTCAAACTTCGCATGGCCATAGGGATGCCCTTCATCAGCTGGGCGGGCTGAAAAGGCAAGACCGAGCAGGGCTATGATATTTCCTGCAGCATCAAAGGCACTATGCACGCCGTCTGCCTGCATGGCTGCAGAATATGTGCTCAGGCCATAGATAAACTTTGCCGCAGCAACAAAAAGATTAAGAAAGAATACAAGCCAGAGAACAGCATAGATTTTTTTGACACGTGGCGATACAGAAATGCGCCTCTTCTCCCTGGTCATAGATCCTCCCTACAATCCGAGCCAATAGAGAAATAAAAAAGGAGCCTTAAAGGCTCCTTTTAAAATTCAACTGGTGTCGGAGGCGGGATTTGAACCCGCACGCCCGTTAGTTAGGCACTAGCACCTCAAGCTAGCGTGTCTGCCGTTCCACCACTCCGACGTTGTAAGTCGTTGCGCGTTTGCAACGTAGTCTATTATATACAACCTGGGATTCTGCGCAAGTACTTTTTTGAACTTTTTTTAATTCTTGCAGCTTGGCATCGGGATTTATCCCCTAAAGCGCCTTCCTAGATGTATATATGTCCCCAGTTCTAAGGTATACAAGGATACGAAAACTAAGAACAGATGCACACACTAGAGCCCAATGGTGCCGTGAGGATATACAATCATCAAGATAAGAAGGTCAACAACAAAGGTGATGGCCAAAATAATCGTAATGCGATCGAGGTTTTTCTCGATAATACCGGTACCTGTCTGAGAACCTGTCATGGATGCAGCGATGGCATCAGAAATGCCAGTGCCCTTACCTGAGTGAAGCAAAATAAATACAATCAAGCCCAAACCAGAAATAATGAGCAAGGCAATCAAAATAATCAACAATGGGGTCAAGGTAATCTCCTCGTTCGCGAATGTATGTGTGATGTAATCTTAGCCTTTGTATTATAGCGGTAAAGGGAGTCTTTTGGCAACACTTGGAAGGCGAATACGACATCATTGGCGCAAAAGAGCCACCGATCCATAGTAGCCATTGGGAAATACACGTACTAAACCCGCCAGTTCAAGCTCGGCTAAAATACGTACCACATCAGAGAGACTTACTCCCTGGTTGCGCTCGCACGCTGACTCATACACAGCTTCAACCGACAGTGGCTCTGCCGATACGAGCGCCAGAATCGAACGAGCAACCGGACTTGCCTCGTCAGCAAAGGACCTCGGCGTAGGAATGGATTTTAACCACAGGGTGCCATAGAGGCCATCAATCACGTCACAAAATATCTCTTCACTAATTATAGGCGTAGCTCCTTGGTAAATCAGCTGATTAGCGCCACGGGATGTGGCAGAACTTATCGCGCCCGGCACAGCCAAAACTTCACGTTGCACAGCCAAGGCCTCATCAGCTGTCGAAAACGTACCTGACCCCAGTCCTGCTTCTACAATTAAGGTGGCACGCGAGAGTGCTGCAATAATGCGGTTACGCAGACGAAAGGTGTGGCGCAGGGGTGGAAAATCCCATTCTTGCTCAGAGAGTATGACGCCACCACAATCTATCACTTCCTGAAATAAGGAGTAGTGGCTGCGAGGATAGATCTTATGACAGCCACCACCTAGGACAACAACCGTCCTACCCCCTGCAGCCAAGGCAGACCGATGTGCTGCAGCATCACAGCCACGAGCTCCACCAGAAACAATTGGAATGCCACGTTCTGCTGCTAAGTAGGCAAAACGTTCAGCACAACGTATGCCATAGGGCGTTGCCTTACGAGCGCCCACAATTGATAGGCCCTCTGACAACACGGTAGGGTCTCCTATACAAAAAAGCGTCTCAGGTGGATCCTCGAGCCGCAAGAGAGACTCAGGATATAGGGAATCGTTTTTTGTGATGGCATAATGAGGCCCCTCAAGCACGGTTGATGGAAGCGACCTAAAACCTGCCTTGATGCGCAGCTCCTCCGCTTCTTCAAGCTTCATATGATGATCTTTGTACTGAGCTGAGGTTTGCCCTTCGTACTGTTCGGTGCAGCGGGCACGTTCGTAATCCATAAGCTCACTATAGCTAAATCCGCCTGCTTGGATATCTTCTTTATAGCTTGTGCCATCCTGTGTAGGCTCCCACTCCATATCACGCCCCCTCACGTACACGATAGGCCAAGGCCTCTGCCAAATGACTTTGACGCACCTGCAAGCTCTCCTCTAGATCGGCAATAACACGTGCAATGCGAAGCATGCGGGCAATCCCTCGCGCTGTCATATGGGCTCGTTGCGCCATGGATTCAAGGTAGTTAAGACCTGCGGTATCAAGACGAGCTTCACTCATAAGGGATGAAATTCCACGTTCCAAAGATTCTTGCGTACCTGCCTGCTGCCTACGTTTTTGCGCAAAGGCTCGAGCTCGCATCACTCCTTCTCGTAGGTCCTGAGAGGAGGTGCCTTGCGTATGAGCAAACATCTCATCGGTGCTTGGACGTTCAAGATTAAGATGTATGTCTATGCGATCCATAAGGGGTCCACCAATACGATTTTGATACTGGCTCACCTGGCTTAGGGAGCAACGACACTCAACTTCTTTGTCACCATAGTAGCCACAGGGACAAGGATTGCTTGCTGCCACAAGCATAAATCGAGCCGGGAATCGATAGCTTTCATTGGCGCGAACAAGGGTAATCTCGCCTGTTTCAATAGGCTGCCGGATTGCCTGAAGCACCTGCGGTCTAAATTCTGCAAGCTCATCTAAAAAAAGCACACCATGATGCGCAAGTGAAAGCTCACCAGGCGTTACTGGCACACCTCCACCCACAAGTCCTGCCATAGTTGCTGCATGATGCGGTGATCTAAAAGGGCGCATTCCTGCTATTACAAGATGAGGATCTAGCCCAGCGACAGAATATATAAGAGCACACTCAAGTGCTTCTTGTTCACTTAAGGGCGGCAAGATACTACCCAGGCGGGAGGCGAGCATGGTTTTCCCTGATCCAGGAGAGCCCATCATAAGTAATCCCAGCTGCCCTGCTGCAGCAATCTGAAACGCACGTTTGGCAAACTCATGTCCTGAAACTTCTGCAAAGTCCAGGCCCTCAACCCGCTCAGCTGCACCAGGCTTCATACACAAAGAGAAATCTCCCTGCCTAAAACGTGATAGATGAGGCACGCCTTCAATGGAAAGACCTTCCATAGCAACAAGGTCCTTACTTTCTTCTGCACATAAGAAGGCGTAGCCTTGTTTTTGAGCACATAATTCAAAAGCAAGAGTACCTCGCACGGCATGTACTGACCCATCCAGAGAAAGTTCTCCTACAATAAGCTTATTTTCAACATGCGTATGCGAAATTTGCTTAGTAGCGGCAAGAATACCTAAGGCTATAGGAAGATCAAAGCCCGAGCCTATCTTCTTCAAAGACCCCGGCGCAAGATTGACAACAATTCTGCTTGCTGGCATGTCAAAGCCACAGGCCTTCAGGGCAGACCGAACGCGCTCACGAGCTTCCTGTATGGCAGCATCAGGCATGCCCACAATGACGAAACCTGGAAGACCTGATGAAACAACCACTTCAACATCAACCGGCTCAGCACGCACTCCAGAAAGCGTTGCGCTTTTAACACTAAAATGGACGTGCATGGCTACAGGTCGCCCCCAAAGGCATTTACATGATGGCGCACGTAAGCTCGATGATCGTCGATTACCAAAAGAGAGATAACATCAAAGCGTATGGGAATATCAGCGAATTCATTTTCAGCAAACCATAGAGCTGCCATCGTTTCGTACTTACGACGCTTTTCAGGAGTAACAGCTTCTTCAGGAAATCCCTTTTCAAGCGAACTGCGTGTTTTTACTTCAATAAATACGATGGCATTTGTTTCTTCCTCGGCTGCAATGATGTCAACTTCACCAATGCGGCTCCACCAATTGCGCTCGAGAATGGCATATCCGTGGCGCCTTAGAAATGCTGCCGCCGCTTCTTCCCCGCGCTTACCAAGTGCCTGCGGGTCAAGATCAAAGGCAGAAGGAGGCTTGTTGTCATCTGCAGTTGCCTGTCCTTGCGTGTTTGCATCTGTGCTGCGAGCATCATGCTTGTGGCCTTCTTGGGGCTCAGTAGAAGTGCCTACGTTAAGCCCAGCGTGGGACTCCTGGGGCTCCGAGACTTGTGCCTTATCTGTTGTAGCTTCAGGTTCACTAATGTCTGTATGATCGGGAACGACAGAAGAGTTCTTCTTTGCTGGAGATTTTTTTGTTTTCTTAGGCATGACTTCCCCCTTTCTTAAGTAAAGCAAGAGTACCCCGTCATGCTTACAAAAATCTTACGTGTCACTTATACAAGTCTTGCAACTTGGCTTATATTGAAAAACCCCCACATGACGAGTATGGTCATGTGGGGGGCATACATGGTGGTATGTGCAGATGCTACATATAACGAGTTACATGCATTCCTGTAGATCCTAGTAACGTGTGGCCTGGCAAATTCTGTTCTTCTGCACGTACGCAGAGAGGCCTACAGGGAGTATTTGCGGCTTAGCACCGTACGCATTACAACAAATCGCATCTAGAACAAGGGGAAAAGGGAAAAAAGCCTGCTGACCTTATGGTGAGGCACATAAAAAGCCTAGTGCTTAAAATAACTCCTGTTGAACCCAGGCACGACAAAAACTTCTTCTGTGCAGAGGTGATAGGCCATACTTCTCAATGGCGGCGATATGTTCTGCCGATCCATAGCCTTTGTTAGAGTCAAAATGATACTCAGGGTAGCTCAGGGCGTAGTCTGTCATGAGTGCATCTCGTTCTACCTTAGCAATGATAGAGGCAGCAGCAATAGAAGCACAGCGCGCATCACCTTTAATAACATTGCGTTCACGACTATCCAGGCGCAGAGCATTGCCATCCAGCAAAATACAGGATAAATCAGGAAGCTTAGCATCAAGCGTGCGCAGGACCCGCAGGAAGGCCATACGCAAACACGCTGTCATACCTACAGCATCTATTTCGTCTGCTTCTATATGCTCAATCGCCCAGGCACGTGCCTGCGTTTTAATGTCGTGGGCTATACGCATGCGCTCCTCTGGCTTAATCTGTTTGGAATCGTTAAGGCCGGCGATCCTGGGCTCCTCGGGCAAAACAACACCTGCCACTGTTAGGGGGCCAGCAAGCGGCCCACGTCCTACCTCATCCAAGCCAACAAGCGCTGCTGTAGGTGAAAAATGTGACTGATAGGCATACATCGACTCGAGTCGTTCCGCCTCCTTCTGAAGGGCCTCGAGGCGGCGTCGAGCACGATTAAGAGCCGTCTGCACACCCTTTCGGTCATCAGTACTCAAACAGGCTTCAAGCTCGCTAAATTCTTGAGCATCACAGGCGCTTAAAAGCGCAGATATCTCAGCTACGGTTTGGGCCATCTTACCATCCTTTTCCTACTGTGCTAGCTCACAAAAAAACCCCAGCATAAGCTGGGGTTTGAAAATCATCTTCGACTTAGCGGAAAGACTTTTCTTTAATCTTAGCAGCCTTACCAATCTTGTTACGGAGATAGTAGAGCTTAGCGCGACGAACGTCACCACGGCGTACAACTTCGATCTTTTCGATCTTTGGGCTGTATACGGGGAACGTACGCTCTACACCAACGGAGAAACTAATCTTGCGAACAGTAAAAGTTTCACGGTTGGAAGCGCCCTGACGACGGATTACGTCGCCCTGGAAAACCTGAACACGCTCACGGTTACCCTCGGTGATGCGATAGTGGACCTTCACGTTGTCGCCCACGTTAAATTCAGGAATATCCTGCTTGATTTGCTGCTGTTCGATAGCGCGAATGATATCCATGTTCTTCGTCCTTCTATTTTCTCAATCTCACAATTGCATAGATACGCCAATATAGACACGATTGAAAATTATAGCGATAAGACTTCAACCATGCAAGTGCGATCTGTAACTATTGCCAATACTGTGCAAATACACAATGTGCAACTTGATTATAATACACCATATTTACGTGTAAATTCAAGTATTTCCTTAGTAATTTCTTTACTACTCACAGTTTCTTTTCTAGAAAAAAGCGGGTAGGTATACAAGCCCAGCATATACCGCCACCCCTACAAGCACACACCAAAGAAGAGATTTGGTTTTTACGGCTATCACAGCACAAATTACTGTTGTGATTAAGGGAATAATCGCAGGCCAAAGCCCTTGTGAAAACATATCTGGGAAATATAAGTCGTTGCATACTAGGGCTGCAAATACTGCAGGAGGAATAAAACCGAGTGATCGCGAGAGAGACTCTGGTAGATCCTTGCCTTTAAGCATAAACAGGGGCAGGCAGCGCCAAATGAGCATGGTACCACCTAAAACGAACAGGAGAAGCCAAAACTGTGACCAAGGCATTTAGAGCTCCTTTCGTTTGCGTCTATCTTCGACAATGCTATATACCGTTGCCAAAAATACGCCGGTGACGGCTGAGATTAAAATTGCAGGACCCGCAAGGCCTACAAGCTTACAGATAATTACCCCAGCTACTGCAACAAAGGCTGCAACGTAATCAGCGCGTGTGTACTTAAGAGTGAAGACCAGACAGACAAAGATTGCTGTCATGGTGTAGGTTGCGATATCCATAGGGACTTCTATAGCATTGCCAAGGAAGCTACCAATGACACAGGTGGAAATCCAGGTTGAATGACAAAAGATGTTAACCCACAAGGCCTTTTCTACAGTCCAATTAGGATCATTTTCAAACTTTTCAACACTGACGCCATAGGATTCGTCAGTAACAGAGGCTGCAAAGTGAAAAGCCTTGAGGCGCTTCATCTTCTGGCAGTGCTTGGCAAAGGAGGCGCTATACAATAGGTGCCTCATGTCAACCAAGGCCGTTGAGGTTAGAATGGCTGCAAAAGGAATGCCTGCAAGTATCATGTTAGCAACCATAAACTGACCTGCACCAGAGTAGAAAATAAGAGAAAGTAAAAAGACCTGCAAGGGATTCATGCCAACTGAGGCCAATAAGAGGCCGCACGGTAGGCCAATAGTAACATAGCCCAGCATGATGGGTATTGAAAATTGAAAGCTTTCTTTTATGTCTGCAAGCTTAGTCATAACAGGGCAGATCTACCCAACCTTTCTGATTCACTGGCGTACAGATGATCTGGCGAACTTTACACCAGACAGAAAAAACACCCGCATAAGCGAGTGCATTAAACAAAATGGTGCTCTTTTTTTGAGAGTATCCGAACCACTAAGAATATATCAATTATACCTTTAGAATTCGGCTTCGTATACATTTCTCACAACAGAACCCCATCGAAAGAAAAAGCCGCCTTTGAAAACACTCATACACAGAATTCTCAAGAGCCTACCAGCGAAAAAAAAGAGAACACCTGTGAAAATGTAGGCTAGCTTATTACCTTCTTAGAACAGTCTAGGGCTAAACCCTGCCCTACTCTAACATGTCTTTATCCTTACTAACTATTCTTAAAAGAGGTTATGACCAGAAGTATTTTAAGAATAATCCAAAATAATACTTGCTTTACTGTGCAGAGCGTAGTATAATATAGTTAGTCAGAAAGGAGGTGGACATGGATAGAATAAATCAAATGTTTGACCTGTTGAATAATTTGCTAGAACTGACAATCCTTCTTATTATTTACAGGTCAAACACAAAATAATGTGGAAGCCCTCGGAAACGGGGGCTTCCTTCAAGCAATTTTAACAAATGCAAGGAGCAGATACAATGTTAGACGCAATCCTAGATGTCATACAGCTTGCTGTAAACGTAACCATCACCATAGTCCTCATTAAAATTCTTATAGCACTTAAGGGAGGAAAAAATGGCAAACAAGACAATTAAAGAAGCACGTATGGAAGCTGGCCTGTCTCAAGCTGAGCTTTCAAAGTGGCTTGGAATCCCCGTCCGTACAATCGCAGACTGGGACCGCGGAGCAAGAAAACCATCCGACTGGCTCGTTAATCTTGTGGTTGAAAAGATAGAACGTGATGCAGGGGCATGGAAGAACAACAATTAACCAATAAAGCACCCTGCTAATGCGGGGTGCTTTTACATTGCCTACATCTACTGCTTAATCAAGTAATCGTTTGGTTCAGGCTTACCTGTGGCACGACCAACGGCAATATAGCGTGTATTACCGCTGTATCCAACATAGCGACCCCATACGTAGCCGTCAGCAATCGTATACCAGTCTTGAAGGGTTACGGTCTCGCCGTAGTGATACTGAGCAACAACTCCTGAATTAAGGCCTGGAGCTGTACGTACATTTAACGCATCCACGTTAACTCGATAGACACCACCAAAGCCCTCTGTGCTTGGCGTAGGTGCTGGAGCAGG
>RCNH01000553.1_pt1 | contig 15364 bp, 14 predicted proteins | sample 2041161 | NCBI WGS metagenome assembly RCNH01 (sample SAMN09708215, study PRJNA481090) | Feces metagenome, whole genome shotgun sequencing project. | biome: feces | host: Leptonychotes weddellii | place: Antarctica: Sion Island | collected 2010-03-01 | reverse complement strand
GTGATCTCAGACAACTTCCTCTTGGCGAAATAGGGCAAGATCTTCTTTTTGATAATACTTTCTTTCGTGAGCCATGTGTTTAGCTTCAGCTTAGGCTTGATGTCTTTCTCATAGAGAGCGACGAAGCTCTCAAAGGTCATGTTCACATCGGCCTGCTTCTCCATCAGAAACTCCCGTTCCCACGCCTGTGCTTCCTTTTTAGTGGAAAAACCCCGTTTGAGCTTTTGCTGGCGCTCGCCCTTCCAATCGGTGTAGCGGAACTGCACATACCAGGTGCCATTGTCCTTGTTCTTGAACGCTGCCATAATTACTCCCCCTTTCGATCCGTTTCGGTTCTGGTGGAAGAACTTGCGGTCGATCCGCCCGGAAATCGTGATGCAGCCGGTTTTGGCCAGTTCCTCGTTCATCTGTTTGATCAGCTTATAGGCGTAGGGAACAGATACCCCCAGCTCCTCGGCCACTTCATTGACACGCATAAAAATCTGATTTGCCATCGTAAATACCTTCCTTTCTTCATTGTTGGTGACTGCTGCCTGCGGATGTTGTGTTTCATAAATACCTCCTCACTTGTATCCGCCACTTTTTTCCGGTTTGTGCAACCAAAAATTTTCGTGGTGTTTTTTGTATACTATTCCTCTAAACTAATTTGCTTAGCTATTTTATTCTACTATACATATTAGCTTAGGTCGAGTATCTAGTGGAAATAATATTAAACAAATTTATTTAGATTTTCTTGACTATATTAAACACATATGCTATGCTCATCTTGTAAACCATCAAAGATTGGAGTTGGATGTATGGCGATTGGAGAACGAATACACTTTTTCCGTACCCTTCGAGGGATGACACAGAAATATCTTGGCATGGCACTGGGCTTTCCTGAGCGGTCAGCTGATGTGCGCCTTGCTCAGTATGAAACAGGGACAAGAACCCCAAAAGCAGAGCTTACCTCTGCACTGGCTGATGTATTAGGCGTATCTCCTCAGGCACTCTCCGTACCGGATATAGACTCCTACACCGGACTGCTGCACACGCTGTTTGCTCTGGAGGACAACTACGGATTGACGGTCGGAGAAGCAGATGGTGAGATCGTCCTGCGGGTCAATGTTCGTAAGAACAAGGATGCCGCCGAACTGCACAGAATGCTCTGTGCTTGGCAGGAGCAGGCCGCCAAACTGGAGGCTGGGGAGATCAGCCAGGAGGACTATGACAACTGGCGGTATCACTATCCTGAATTTGATGCCACTCAGATCCGTGCAAACGTGCCATCTCAGGCGCTCATGGATGACCTGATGAACAACCTCTCTTAACCGTAATCTGTGGCATAACACATTTTTGCATAAAACAAAAAGGTCTAACCGACTTCCAAAAATCGGTTAGACCTTTTTCTATTGGATAAGTTTTGTGTTGCACCTACAAGCCAGTCGTTATTGGCTAAAAAATTCAATAAGCATGAATTTAGCAAGTGCTATCAATCTGCTATCAAATGGGGAATCTGAAAATCAAAAAGTGAGTGTTTTCAAGGGTTTGCAGGCCCTCATATCCACTTTTTACTTATTCCCACTCAATAGTGCCGACGGGCTTGGGGGTCAGGTCAAGGAGGACACGGTTGATGCCGGGAACCTCAGAGGTGATACGATCTGTGATGCGGTGCAGCACTTCGTAGGGAATCTCCTCAATGGTGGCGGTCATGGCATCAGTGGTGTTTACCGCACGAATGATAGCGGGCCAGCCTTCGTAACGCTTGCCGTCCTTTACGCCGACACTCTTCATGTCAGGTACTGCAATGAAATACTGCCATACCTTCGCTGCCAAACCGCAGTTGTCAAACTCTTCCCGCAAAATGGCATCGGCTTCCCGCAGGGCATGCAGACGGTCACGGGTGATGGCACCCAGGCACCGTACACCCAGGCCGGGGCCGGGGAAGGGCTGACGGTATACCATGCTGTGGGGCAGGCCCAGTGCATCGCCTACCATGCGAACCTCGTCCTTATACAGCAGACGCAGAGGCTCTACCAGCTCAAACTGCATGTCCTCAGGCAGTCCGCCTACATTGTGGTGAGCCTTGACACCGTCAGACTCCAAAATGTCAGGGTAGATGGTGCCCTGTGCCAGGAAGGCAATGCCGTGCTGCTTGGTTGCTTCTTCGTCAAATACCTTGATGAATTCACCGCCGATGATCTTACGCTTCTTTTCAGGCTCGGCGACACCGGCCAGCAGATCCAAAAACCGGTCGGTTGCATCTACATACACCAGGTTTGCATCCATCTGCTTGCCGAATACTTCGATTACCTGCTCACTCTCACCCTTACGCATCAGACCATGGTTCACATGGACGCAGACCAGCTGCTTGCCGATGGCCTTGATGAGCAGTGCGGCGACAACGGAGGAGTCTACGCCGCCGGACAGCGCCAACAGCACCTTCTTATCACCAACCTGTGCACGAATGGCCTCCACCTGCTCGTTGATAAAGGCTTCTGCCAGGGCAGGGGTGTTGATGCGGGCCATGGTTTCCGGTCTCTTGTTGTTCTCCATACTTTTTGACCTTTCCTTTCTGGGAGGGGGCCTTTTTCGAGCCGTCCTCCGATGTCTGTTGTTCTATATAATAATGAGACAGCGTGAGTTTGTCAATTAAAATATACTAAATACTACAAATTTTTCCCGCTTGTTCCGGATTCGCAAAAATCCCCTGAACACACCTTTATTATCGCTTGTTTTTCCCTAAAACGCAAGAATATATTGTGAGGAAATTTCGCGAATATGTGTATATTTCTTTTGGCAAGGATGCACAAAATATTACACTTGTTGACAAATCAACAACTTTCGGGTATAATCCTCCTCATAAATCACTTAAAAGGAGCTTTCTTATGCCAAAGGTTCGTATTATTACCGATTCTACCATGGATATGCCGGAGGGACAGAATCCGGCCCTTACGGTGCTTCCCATCAGTATCCGGTTTGGCGAGCAGGAATATCTGGACGGCGTGAACATTACAAAAGCCGGATTTTATGAGAAGCTGGTGGAGTGCGACACCTTACCCACCACCAGTCAGGTCGCACCCTTTGCCTTTGCGGAGGCCTTTAAGAAGGCCCATAGGGCAGGGGAGCAGGTGGTGGTGCTGACGGTTTCTGACAAGCTCTCCGGTACCTACCAGAGTGCCATGCTGGCGGCACAGGAGGCCGATGGGGAGGTCTATGTGGTGAACAGCCACAATGTATCCATCGGAACGGGGATTCTGGTGGCCTATGGGCTGAAGCTGGCAGAGCAGGGGAGCAGTGCAGCCCAGATTGCCGGGGAGCTGGAACAGGTGCGTGACAGGGTGAAAGTGATTGCTCTGCTGGACACCCTGGAGTATCTGAAACGGGGAGGCAGAATCTCTAAGGCTGTGGCCTTTGCCGGCAGCCTCATGTCCATTAAACCTGTGATTGCTGTAAAGGATGGGGCAGTGGAGCTTTTGGGGAAGGCCAGAGGCTCCAAGCAGGGCAACAATATGCTCATTCAGCAGATTGAAGCTGCCGGAGGGGTGGATTTTTCAATGCCCATTCTGCTTGGCTATTCCGGCCTCAGTGACACCCTGCTGCAAAAGTATATCGAGGACAGCAGCTGTCTCTGGGAGGGAAATGTGGAGCGCCTTCCTCAGACCATTATCAGCGGTGCCGTGGGAACCCACGTGGGCCCTGGAGCGGTTGCAGTGGCATTTTTCCATAAATAAGAGTTCTGCATAGGACGGGAATATTCGCTGCTTACAGTCCCTTGCAGGCCCTCAGATTTATCACCGATTCCAAACCCGGGAGAGCCGCTTTATGCGGAGACCCGGGTTTGCCTTCTTTTCCCTCCTGTGATATACTGAGCCAAGAGAAAGGGGCGGTGATATGAAGCTTTTAATTGTACGCCACGGAGACCCAAACTATGAAATCGACTCTCTGACCGACACAGGCTGGAAGGAGGCTGAGCTGCTGGCTCAGCGGCTCAGCAGACTGCCTGTGAAGGCATTTTATGTATCTCCTCTGGGACGGGCCAGAGATACGGCCAGTCTGACCCTGAAGGCCATGGGACGGGAGGCAGAGACCTGCCAGTGGCTGCGGGAGTTTGCACCCAAAGTCCGGAAACCTATGGAAGAGAAGGACTCTGTTTCCTGGGACTGGCTCCCGGGGCTGTGGACAAAAGAGGAACGCTTTTTTGACCGGGATACCTGGATGGAGCCGGAAGTGTTCCAAAAGGCCGGGGTTGCACAGGAGGCCCAATGGGTCTGGAAGGAACTGGATGCACTCCTGGCCCGGCACGGATATGTCCGGGAAGGAGAGTATTACCGGGCCGTTGAGCCAAACGAGGACACGGTGGTGTTTTTCTGCCACTTCGGGGTGGAATGTGTGCTGCTGAGCCATCTGCTCAATGTATCGCCCATGATTCTGTGGCAGGGAACCTGTGCAGCGCCTACCTCCGTTACCACCCTCACCACGGAGGAACGCCGGGAGGGAATCGCTTATTTCCGGATGAACGCCTTTGGAGACACTTCCCACCTCTACGCAGGGGGGATGGAGCCTGCCTTTTCTGCCCGGTTCTGTGAGTGCTGGCGCAATGAGCAGCAGCGGCACGACTGAAAACCACCGGAAACCACCTGAATTTCTGAAAAACCTGCACCAACAGGGAGATTCTGAGCAATTGCACAGCACAACTCCCTTTTTCGACAGGGGGATTTGTGAAATCTATTGATATTTTTGTGGGAATATGATATGCTTGACGGTGGTAAAACGAAATACCGTCAACTATGAACGGAGGAATTGACATGGACAAACTGAAACTGCAACAGATGGCCAACCAAGTGCGTAAGGGCATCCTGACCGGAGTTCATGCTGCCAAGGCCGGCCACCCCGGCGGCTCTCTTTCCGCAGCTGAACTGTTCACCTACCTCTACTTTGAAGAGATGAACATTGACCCTGCTGACCCTAAGAATCCCAATCGGGACCGCTTTGTGCTGTCCAAGGGCCACACTGCCCCCGGTCTCTATGCCGCTCTGGCAAATCGCGGCTTCTTCCCTGTGGAAGACCTCAAGACCCTGCGCCATGTAGGCTCCTATTTGCAGGGACATCCTGATATGAAACACATCCCCGGTGTGGATATGTCCAGCGGCTCTCTGGGTCAGGGCGTTTCCGCTGCTGTGGGTATGGCAATCGCAGGTCAGCTGGACGGTGCATCCTACCGGGTGTATACTCTGCTGGGTGACGGCGAAATCCAGGAGGGCCAGGTGTGGGAGGCCGCTATGCTGGCAGGCCACCGCAAGCTCAATAACCTGGTGGTCATTGTGGATAACAACGGCCTGCAGATCGACGGTAAAATCGAAGATGTCTGCTCTCCCTATCCCATCGATGAGAAATTCCGTGCCTTCAACTTCCATGTAATCAACGTGGCAGACGGCAACGACTTTGACCAGCTCAAGGCTGCCTTTGACGAGGCAAAGACCGTGCAGGACAAGCCCGTGGCCATTGTCATGAAGACCGTTAAGGGCAAGGGTGTTTCCTTCATGGAGAACAACGCCGGCTGGCACGGCAAGGCTCCCAACGATGAAGAATTTGCCATTGCTATGGCAGAGCTGGACAAGGAGGGCGTGTAATTATGGCAGACGTAAAGAAAATTGCTACCAGAGAAAGCTATGGCAACGCTCTGGTTGAGCTGGGCAAGAAATATGACAACCTGGTGGTTCTGGATGCCGACCTGGCAGGTGCTACCAAGACCTCCATTTTCCAGAAGGTATTCCCTGAGCGTCACATTGACTGCGGCATTGCCGAGGCCAACATGATGGGCGTTGCAGCCGGCCTGGCTGCGGCAGGCAAGGTTCCCTTTGCCAGCTCCTTCGCCATGTTCGCTGCCGGTCGTGCCTTTGAGCAGATCCGCAACTCCGTGGGCTATCCTCACCTCAATGTGAAGATCGGTGCCACCCATGCCGGCATTTCCGTCGGTGAGGACGGCGCTACCCACCAGTGCAACGAAGATATTGCCCTCATGCGTACCATCCCCGGTATGGTGATCCTGAACCCTTCCGATGATGTGGAGGCAAGAGCCGCTGTGGAGGCTGCATTCCACTACAATGGACCCGTGTATCTCCGTTTTGGTCGTCTGGCTGTGCCTGTCATCAATGACAAGCCCGACTATAAGTTCGAGATGGGCAAGGGTATTGTGCTGAAGGAAGGCACCGATGTGACCATCATTGCCACCGGTCTGTGCGTCAACAACGCTCTGGAGGCCGCTGCAATGCTGGAGGCCGACGGCATCAGTGCACAGGTCATCAACATCCACACCATCAAGCCTCTGGACGAGGAGCTGGTGATTTCCGCTGCTAAGAAGACCGGCAAGATCGTCACCGCAGAGGAGCATTCCATCATCGGCGGTCTGGGCAGCGCTGTGGCTGAGGTCCTGTCCGAGAAGTGCCCCACCAAGATGATGCGTATTGGTATCAACGACTGCTATGGCGAGTCCGGCCCCGCCCTCAAGCTCATTGAGAAGTACGGCCTGGATGCAAAGAGCATTTACGAGAAGGTCAAGGCCTTCGCAAAATAAAAATTCCCTGCGACACCGTTAGCTTGTTTTCGCATCGGGAATTTCGTATCCTAGTGGTGCGGCTTATCCAATGTGGGTACACTTCATCCCAGAATCCTTACCCGGCTCCTTTATGGAGCCGGGGCTTTTTTTATGGGGCAGGGGAAAAAGAGGGAAAAGAAGGTGGAAAAGTGTACGGATATGATTGTCAGAAGCTGTGGAATGTGATATAGTGTGGGTAAAGGAGGCGGTCATATTGGAACGTCATTATGATTTTTCTCAGAATAAAGAATGCGAGTATTTCCCTTGCCACAAGGGTGCAAACCCGGAAACCTTCAGCTGTCTGTTCTGCTATTGCCCCTTGTATGCTCTGGGGGATCAGTGCGGCGGTAACTTCAAGTATACCCAAAACGGAATCAAGGACTGCTCCGACTGCCTGATTCCGCACAGACGGGAAAACTATGACCGGATTATGGAAAAAATGTCCGGTATCATCGAAATTGCCCGAAAAAAAGACTGAAACAGGGGAGACTGCTTGGTGCAGTCTCCCTTTTTTGCACTATCGGTGACGGAGTCCTGTGGAAATCTGGCTGAGAATTTCTGCGGATTCCATGCTGTAGCGGTGGGTGTTGGCCAGGTCCCCCAGAGAGAGAATCCCGCACAGCCTGCCGTTTTTTTCCACAGGCAGGCGGCGAACCTGTTCACGGGCCATTTTGGCCCCGGCTTCCTCCAGAGAGGATTCACTGTTTACCGTGACCACCTTTGTGGTCATCACATCCCGGACCGGGACCTTTTCCGGGTTTCGGTCGGCTGCCATGCAGCGAAGCACCAAATCCCGGTCAGTCACCACGCCCAGAATCTTTCCGCTCTCTTCGCAGACGGGAAGAGCACCGATGTTGTACCGGGACAGCATCCGGGCGGCTACCGCTACAGGCTCCCCGGGGCCCACCCGAATGGCTCTGGGAGTCATCACATCTTTTACCTGCATGGACAGACCTCCTTGACGGTTTTCTGCAAGTATGGGAAAATAGAGCAAATATTATACCTGCTTTTCCTGAAACTCCCGGAAAACAGAATAAAAATTTCATCTTTGCCGCAACCTATGGATACCAACCGAAAGGAGGCGGCACCGTGAAAGAGGAAGAAAAGAAAAAAGAAATTGCCTGGGAAGTGAAAGACCCGGAGATCCCTGTGGTCAACGGCGTAGTTCCCGGAACCAGAGGAGAAAATCACAGAAGATAAAAAACAGGGCCGTCGTACCGGGTGGTAGGACGGCCCTGCTTCTGTGTATGGGGGAAACGACGGTTAAATCCAGGTCAGGCCCTGCAGAATGCTTTGAGCGGTGTCGTTGTTGATATAGCAGCGGATGTCGTTCGCATGGCAATAGTCGGACAGAGGCGTGGTAAACAGGGGAGCGCTTTTGGTAATTTGGCCCCCGATGCAGAGAATCTGGGGCCGGAAGGAATCCACATAGGGCACCACGGCATCCCTCAGCCGCTGCCCGAAGAGGGAAAAGGTTTCTGTAGCTCTGGCATCCTGATCGGCCCAGAGGGACAGGGCAAAGCCGTCCAGCGCAATGCCAAGGATTTCTTTGCTCAGATTCATAAGTCCCCGGCGAGAGATGTAGTCATCGATGCAGCCTGAGAGAAAAGGGGCGGTGTAAAGCTCAGGCAGGTCAGCAATGGCCCCGTCCACAGAAAACGCACTGCCGAAGCGGGTACCGATGGTAATAAACATGACCCGTTCTGCCAGACGGGCGGGGCCGAAGTGCAGCTCTCCCAGGGCGAAGGCCTTGGTATCATTACAGAATCGGATATCCCGGGGAGGCAGATTCATGAAGCGGGACAGGTGCAGCCGCAGATCCGTATCCAACAGGGCGGCATATTTGCCGTTTTTCTGGGGCAGAGGGGTTCCGGCTTCATAGTCGAAGGGACTGGGAAAGGCCAGACGAAGTCCTTCCGTCACCGTGCCGGGATAATGAAGCCGGGAGAGGATGTCTTCCAGATTGTGCAAAATGGTCTGTGTGTCCTCTGCTGCCATGGCCGGAAAGTGGCGAATGGGCGCATAGTATTCTCCCATGGTGCTGAGAGAGGCGGCCTTGATTTCCGTATTGCCCATGTCCAGACACAGGTATTCCTTCATGGAATCCCTCCTTGTGGATTTTTCCTTAGTATAGCATAAAAGAGAGGGAGGGGAAAGACAAAGTTTCCCGATATCACGCTGTTTTTCCGGCGCTGTAGATAAAGTGAGACCGCCTCAAGTGAGGCGGTCTCGTTCTTTGAAAAGTCAATCAGCCCTTGTCGTACTGACTGCGGTACAGGGTGGCATAGAAGCCATTCTGCTGTAACAGCTCCCTGTGGGTTCCCTGCTCTACAATGTCACCGTCTCTGATGACCAGAATCCGGTCTGCCCCCACAATGGTGGACAAGCGGTGGGCAATGACAAAGCAGGTACGGTTTTTCATCAGCTTGTCCATGGCCTTCTGAATGAGAATCTCCGTTCGGGTATCCACATTGGAGGTGGCCTCGTCCAGAATCAGAAGCCGACGGTCTGCAAGAACCGCCCGGGCAATGGTGAGAAGCTGTTTCTGTCCCCCGGACAATGTGGTGGTTTCGTCTCCAATGACGGTATCATAGCCCTGGGGAAGGGTGCGGATGAAGTGGTCACAGTAGCTTTCGTCACAGGCCCTGATGATCTCTTCTCTGGTGGCGTCGGGACGGCCATAGGCCACATTGTCTGCCACCGTACCACGGAAGAGCCAGGTCTCCTGCAATACCATGGAGAACAGCTCCCGGGCCTGATCCCGGTCCATCTGGGACATGGGCCGTCCGTCAATGTAGATTTCACCCTTGGAAATGTCATAAAAGCCCATAAGCAGGTTTACAATGGTGGTTTTTCCTGCACCGGTGGGGCCTACAATGGCGATGGTCTGACCCTCCTGGGCCTTGAAGCTCAGGTCCCGGATGAGGGGCTGATCTTCCTGATAGGAGAAGGCCACATGGTCAAATTCCACGGTTCCCTTTACGCTTTCAGGGTGGACATCGCCCTGCTTGGGGTCCTCCTCCGGCTCCGCCAGGAACTGAAAGACCCGGTTTGCCGCCGCAATGGTATTCTGCATCTGACCGAAGCCCTCGGCAATCTGCTCCAGAGGGGCGGAAAACTGCCGGGCAAACAGCACCACAGTGACCACGGTGCCCACGGGAACCAGACCCTTCACCGCCAGATACCCGCCCACCAGATTGACGGCAATATAGGTCAGGGCGTTGACCAGGGTAATGATGGGCTGCACCAGGCCGGAAATAAAGACGGAATTTTCCTGGGCCTTTTGGACCTGTTCGTTGACGGCCCGGTGCTTTGCCAGGGCATTGTCCTCCAGATTGTAGGCTTTGGTAGTGGCAAAGTTGGTGTAGTTTTCTTCTACCACGGAATACATCTCCGCATTTTGCCGGAACATGGCACGAAAATACTTGCCGCTGTAGCCGGAAATCTTCAGAGACAGCAAAATGGACAGGGGAGTGGTCACAATCACAATGAGACCCAGCCGCCAATCCTCCAGCAGCAGTGCCACGGCGATGAACAGAATCTGCAAAAAGCCCTGCATGAGAATGTCCAGCAGCCTGTGGATGGTGTTGCCTGTGGCGGATACATCGTCGGTCATTCGCTCCAGAATCTGTCCCACCGGGGTCTTATCCAGATAGGAGATGGGAAGCCGCCTGATTTTATCCGACATCCGAATCCGGATGGTACAGGTGAAATGGTGGCTGACCACATTATTCATCAGGTACATATTGAGCCAGCGGAACAGGGCACCAATGGCATAGACTCCAAGAAGCACCAGGAGAGTGGGCAGGATGGTCTGTACCAGAGGCCCCACGGAGGCACCTGCGGCGTGGCCATTCCACCAGGCACAGATGACATTTGTGACCTTGCCCGTGAGCTTGGGGCCTAAGACCGCACAGACAATGATGATAACGCACAGAAAACAACTGAGCAGCAGCCATTTCCAAATGGGTCTGGCCTCCCGGCCCAGCTGCACCAGAAGAGAGACCTTCTGTTTGCCCGTCAGCTTTGCATCCTTTGTGGCATATCGTCTCATACGTTATCACCTCCGGTCTGGGAGGTATAGATCTCCCGGTATACCTGACAGCGGTCCAGCAGCTCCTCGTGTCTGCCGGAGTCCACCAGACGGCCGTTTTCCAGCACAAAGATGCAGTCGGAATTCATGGCGGTGGTGACACGCTGGGTGACGACGATCTGGGTCTTGTCCCTGAGAACCTGTCCCAGTCTTGCCCGCAGTTTGGATTCTGTCAGGAAGTCCAGAGCAGAGAAGCTGTCGTCAAAAATATAGATGGCGGCATCCTTGTTCAGGGCTCTGGCAATGGCCAGACGCTGCCGCTGTCCGCCGGAGAGATTGGAGCCGGAAAGCTCGATTTTGTGATTCAATCCATCCGGCAGGCTTTCCACAAAGTCTTTCATCTGGGCAATGTCCAGTGCGTTCCAGATGTCGGCCTCTGTGGTGCCGGGCTTGCCCATGGATACATTTTCTCCGATGGTTCCGGCGTAAATGGCGGTCTTTTGCAGAACACTGCTGATCTGGCTCCGCAGACTGCTGCCGGAAAGGGATGCTGCGGGAATGCCGTCAAAGAGAATCTGTCCTTCGGTGCAGGGACGGAAGCCCAGAAGGAGCTGAATGAGGGTAGTTTTGCCGCTGCCGGTGGAGCCGATGATGGCAACCCGCTGACCGGGCCGGATGTCCATGGTCACATCCTTTACCGCAGGCTCAGAGCTTCCCTCAAAGCAGAAGGAGACATGGTCCAGGGTCACACCGCCTTTGATGGTGACGCTGCGGCCCTCTTCGCCCCGGTCTTCGGGAAGGTCCAGCACCTGCAAAATACGCCGGCAGGCCACAGCAGCATGGGGCACCATGACAATGGCAAAGGAACCGGCCAGAACGCCGTTCATAATGTAGGCCACATACTGAATGAGGGCCAGAATGTCACCGCCGGAGGCCGCAGAAACCCCGGATTCCATGCGGACGGCACTGAGATAGAGAATCACCACCGCCGCAGCATTGAGGCAGAAGGAGGCGATGGGGTTAATGGACTGCATGGAAACATTGGCGTTAATGATGTTATCCGCCATGACTCTGGTGGCATCGGCAATCTTTTCGTGCTCGTCCGGCTCCCGGCGAAAGGCCCGGATGACCCGGATACCACGCAGCCGCTGGCGAATCATCTCATTTTGCCGGTCGATGTAGGAGTCGGACAGCTCCCAGAGGGGGGCCACCCGGCGGCCGATGAGAAATACCACCAGACCCACAAAGGGGACTGCACACAGCACCACAGAGGCCAGCACCGCATCCACCTGAAAGGAGAGAATCACACCGCCCAGGAACATGGCGGGAATGGAAATGATGCCGCTGGACAGCATATTGGCCACCCAGGACACGGTTCCCACATCCTGTGTGGAGCGGGTGACCAGAGAGCCGGTGTCCAGCTTCCCGAAGGACTCATGGCTCATGCCCATGACCTTTTTAAAAATGCTTTCCCGGAGTCCGGAGCTGAAGCCGGAAACCACCTGTGCGCTGAGCTTTCTGCCCCAGATGGTGACACCGAGACCAAACAGAGCTACCAGAAACATGATGCCGCAGATTTTGGCAATGGTGCCGAAATCCTGTGCATAGATGCCTTCATCCACCACGGCACTCATAAGAGCCGGAAGCAGAAGCTGGCTGACTGATGACAGGGTCATTAAAATGGCGGCTGCCGTGATTCGCCATTTCAGTGGCCGCAGATGAGAGAAAATTTGTTTCATACCCCACATCCTTTCGTAAAACCTGAAAAAATCACTTTTCGGCGGCAGAAAAAGCCCGGTTCTGTTCCGAGCTTCCTAATTAGTTTCGACCGCAACGATTATGTAAAATTATAGCACTCTGCGCCGCCCTTTGTCAATCTGTAGATTGTCCTTGACAAGGGCGGGGTCTGGGAATATAATAAACATAAGATTAGAAATAAATAAATGCTTAGGAGGTGACACCATGACCCAGCGAGAGCGGCAGATTCTTTCCTGGATTCAGGAGGACCCCATGATCTCCCAGGAGGCTCTGGCCCAGCGGGCGGGAATTACCCGGTCCTGTGTGGCGGCTCACATTTCAAACCTGATAAAAAAAGGCTATATTGCCGGAAAGGGCTATGTCCTGCGCAGCGGAAGCTATGCTGTGGTAGTGGGCGGCATCAACATCGACATAGGAGGCAAGGCCTATGCACCCCTGGTGGAGCGGGACTCCAACCCCGGTCAGGTGCATATGAGTCTGGGTGGCGTGGGCCGGAACATTGCCCACAATATGAGCCTGCTTGGTCTGGAGGTTCGGATGCTGACAGCTCTGGGAGACGACTTTTATGCCCAGAAGATCAAAAATTCCTGCACAGACCTGGGAATCGATCTGAGCTATGCACTGCATGTGCCCAACGGCACCACTTCTACCTATGTATATCTCAGCGGCCCCGACGGGGACATGGCTCTGGCGGTGTCCGATATGCAGATCTGCGAGCAGATTACCCCGGCTTATCTGGCCTCCCGGCTCAATCTCTTGAATAATGCCAAGCTGGTGGTGGCGGATGCCAATTTGCCGCCCCAGTCTCTGTGCTATCTGGCAGAATCCTGCACGGCCCCTCTGTTTGTGGACCCGGTTTCCACCCATAAGGCGGAAAAACTGCGGCCTATCCTGTCCGGCATCCATACGCTGAAGCCCAACCTTCTGGAGGCAGAGCTTTTGACCGGGGTGAAGATCACAGACCGGGACACGCTGGAACAGGCCACAAAGAGCCTGCTGAGCAGCGGAATCCGTCGGGTGTTTTTGTCTCTGGGAGATCACGGCGTCTATGCCGCAGAGGGAGAGGAGCGGCATTTGGTGCCCTGCTGTCCGGCCAGAATGCGAAACGCCACCGGAGCCGGGGATGCCTTTATGGCGGGGCTTACCTGGGCCTGGATGGAGGGATTATCCCTCCGGGAAACCGCTCAGGCAGGTGCCGCAGCCGGTGCCATTGCCATCGAGACAGAAGAAACCATCAATTCCAATCTCAATGTGGCCGCTCTAAAAGAGCGGATGGGACAAATTTTGTAATATGGAGGAACTTATTATGAACCTGAATCGTTTTTTGGATGTAAACCCTGAGGTTGCAGAAGCCATTGCACAGGGTAAGCCTGTGGTTGCCCTGGAATCCACCATTATTTCCCACGGTATGCCTTATCCCCAGAATGTGGAAACCGCTCTCAATGTGGAGAACATCATCCGTCAGAATGGTGCGGTTCCTGCTACCATTGCCATCATTGGCGGTCGGCTGAAGGCCGGTCTTACCAAGGAGGAAATCGAGTACTTCGGCAAGAAGGGTCAGGCCATTACCAAGGCCTCCAGACGGGATCTGGCAGTGCTGTGTGCCAGAGGCGAAGATGGTGCTACCACCGTCACCACTACCATGATTATCGCTCACATGGCCGGAATTCAGGTCTTTGCTACCGGCGGTATCGGCGGCGTGCACCGTGGGGCTGAGACCACCATGGATATTTCCGCCGACCTGGAAGAGCTGGGCCGCACCCCTGTTATGGTGGTGTGTGCAGGTGCAAAGAGCATTCTGGATCTGGGCCTCACGCTGGAGTATCTGGAAACCCACGGTGTGCCTGTCATCGGCTACGGCACCGAGGAGCTGCCCGCCTTCTATACCAGAACCTCCGGCTTTAAGGTGGATTACCGCATTGACACCCCTGAGGAGCTGGCAGCTGCCTTCAAGGCACAAAATGATATGGGTCTGGGCAGCGGTATGCTGGTGACCAACCCCATTCCTGAGGAATTCTCCATGGACCCCAAGGAGATCAATGCTGCCATTGACCAGGCCATTGCAGAATGCAAGGAAAAGGGCATCCACGGCAAAGCCACCACACCCTTCCTGCTGGCCCGTGTGGCAGAGATTACCGGCGGCGACTCTCTGGCCTCCAACATTCAGTTGGTCTACAACAATGCCAAGGTAGCCGCTCTGACTGCAAAGGCTTATTGCAGCATGAACTAACCCGCATAAAAAACGGGGACTACCCCAATGCCGACGCCAGATAAGGAAGCAATTTAGAAAACATAGAAAACATAAAATACTTCTCAATCTGACAATGCCGAATAGATTTACGCATCGCCACCTGTCAGGGGCAATTCTTTGGGATTGTCCCTGATTTTTTTAGCTGACGGTGAGAAAAGAACAAGCCTTTTGAGTGAGATTCTAAGCTGTTTTCACGATCGGAAAGCATACAGCTTCTGAGTAAAAAATAGTTAGTCGATTCAGCGGGTTATGATATAATGATAAGAAAGATAAACCATTAAGATAATCAAAATATTCTTAACATTTTTTGCTTTGATAGAAAGAGGTGCAATATGCGTAATACAGTTATTGAAAATAAAATGTTTCAAATTGCAAAGGAACTGATTGAAACAAGATACCCGAAAGGCTGGGGAGGCGCTGCGGTAATTCGTACGCAGAAAGATCACTATTTTTCAAGTGTTGCAATTGAAACAGCAAATTGTTCAGCATCCCTTTGTATAGAGGTGGGTGCTATGTGTGAGGCACATAAATATAATGAAAAAGTCACCCACTGTCTTTGCATCATAAGAGATGACGAAAACTCTTCCTACAAAGTATTATCTCCCTGTGGTATCTGTCAGGAGCGCTTGAGATTCTGGGGTGAAGATGTTCAGGTCGGAGTGACCACCGCAAACGGGAAACCATTGTTTGTAGAACTGCGTGAATTGCAGCCGTACCATTGGACAATGGCATATGATGCCGAGGA
>RCNH01000529.1_pt1 | contig 15370 bp, 14 predicted proteins | sample 2041161 | NCBI WGS metagenome assembly RCNH01 (sample SAMN09708215, study PRJNA481090) | Feces metagenome, whole genome shotgun sequencing project. | biome: feces | host: Leptonychotes weddellii | place: Antarctica: Sion Island | collected 2010-03-01 | reverse complement strand
TTTCCTATTTTACTTTCGCTGGGCATCCGATTTTTCAGAGCTGCGCTCCTCTGCTTATTTGTATATCCAGATCCTGTAAAAAAGCGAGAGCTATCCCAGCGGAATAGTTCTCGCTTTTCTAATACACGTCACATCGCACAGCTGTCTACGCCGTTGAAAGTTTACCCTTAGACAAACCTTCCGTTCTTTTGACAACACCATAAACGCCTTACTGAACGCTTACGACTTAAAACCCTTCGCGCCAACAGTTGCTCATTTATTGACCTTGAAGTCAGCCAAGAAGTGTTGCATCCGTACCATCTATACCTGTACCTCTCATCTATAAGAAAAACGGCGGCAAGACGGATGCTTCACCTGTGGCCTTAATTACTGCGATGGTCCCTATTGCAGGAGACTTTTTAGAAATATGACTATGCGATCCTGAATATAAAAATTCCGAAGTTGGCTCACTTCGAGCCTTCCTCGGAATTTCTGTTTTTGTATTATATTGTCAGATTCAAAAGCTTTTAGCAAGTTCTAAATTACTTTCTTATCTTGCGTTATTCAAACGGCGGGATTCCATAGCAAAATGATACGCTAATACAGGGATAAAACAATATAGAAAAAACAAACCCAGTCATACTATTTTTTATATTTCTCCTGTTGGCCACGCTCCTTCTCTTTACGGTCACGGATACGCTCTTCCAGCCCAAAGTAGCTGTTTATCGTCGGATACACCATCATCAGGCAAAACAGCTGCAACAGGCCAAAACCCACGAACAGCAGCCAGACAATTGATTTGGGAAACAGGAACAGAATAAAATACCAATACAGCAAAACCAGTACCGCCGTGCCCAAAGTACGCAGTGGTTTGAGCAAAACCAGAAGCACACTGTTTTTAAACAAAGTACTCCAGTTCAGATCCATCAACACCAACTGCGGCCAGAAGTAAAGCTGCACCGCCACCGTCAGCACTAAGCTGATGCCCATTGCCACATAGGTTGCACCGGAAGCCGTCCCACTATACAGAATACGAAACAAGCCATCCAGTTGCACCGCTGTGATAAAACCGAAGAAGAAACCGGGCAACATACTGGCTCTGGCGTTTCCCATAAAATTCTTTTTGTAGGTGTACCACCAGAATCCGGGCTCGTCCCGCAGGGAACGAAGCAGCAAATCATTCAATCCGCACAAAAATGGTGCCACCAGCAGAAAAGCCACACCGCCCATAAAGGCAGTCAGAAGTACGCTGTTCCGGCTATGCGTAGCCACTGTCATCACAGCACCGACCGCCACTGCTAAAAACAATAGCAAATTGCTCCCAATCATCGGCATCCCATCCCGCAGCAGGATTTCAGCAAAGCGTGCTGCGCCCTTTTTCCGGGGCGTGTCCGGGGTGATATCTGGGCGGTCATCTTGATCTTGCATATTCCATTTAAAGAATCCCACGTTTCGTCCCCCCTTATTGCTGTACAGCGCCGGCTGTCAAAGCCTGCCACAATGCTTCATCCTCTGCCGGATGCTCGGTGGAAGTTTCTTCCCAAAATCCCCGGCTGCCAACATACAGATGGGACAACTCCGTTTGTATATTACCGCTACCGCCGTATTGGCTGGCATCATATTCTCCCAACTCCAGATTTGTAAGAGCCGGGCAGGCGGTCCAGAGATAGCTGGTCTGCTCTGCCGTAGGATAAACCTCGTCCGCAGGCAAAGTACCATCGCGATACCGCAGAGCTCCGGTAGACAGTGAAAAGCCGTTCGGGTCATCCATCAGGAAAACCTGACTATAGCCGTTGCGCAGGTCCGCCATCATTCCCGCTACACCTGCCGACTGGACCTTAGGGTCAACGTTTTCTGCATCGGTACGGAAGTTGACCACATACTGGACAACTTCTACCCGATTGTTTCCATTCCCGTCCAAATCTGTAGTATACTGGCTAAGGCCTTCTGAAAGGGCCGTCAGCACAGGTAACGGCAGTGGCTTTTTAACAATCACAGCAATCTGCAGATCCCACTTGGGTGCTGTCAGGCTGCTCCAAATCAGATGGGCAAACAAACCGAGTGCCACGACACCAGCCAGCACCCACAACCAGTGATAATGCCACCAGTTGGCAGTTTTTTGATGTATGGTGTATGTTGTTTTCATAGATATAACACTCCTTGTTTCGGTTTGCTTTATTATAGCAGTTTTGCTGTAACATACAAAATGGCGCTCTTGAAAAAACTTCAGGAGCGCCATTTTTTTAGGCTGCTATTTATTCGCCAAATACCTTAATATAGTCAGCCTTAAACTTTTCAATGCCCGTATCCGTCAGGGGATGCTTAATCATCTGCAGAATCACCTTGTAAGGCACTGTAGCGATATCAGCACCGGCCAGAGCACACTCTGTGACGTGGATAGGATTGCGTACAGACGCCGCAATGATCTGCGTATCGATGTCAGGATAGTTCGAAAAAATCTCTGCAATCGAGCTGACCAAATCAATGCCCGGCTGACCAATATCGTCCAGACGGCCCAGGAAAGGACTGACGTAGGTTGCACCAGCGCGCGCCGCCAGCAGTGCCTGGTTTGCACTGAAAATCAGCGTACAGTTGGTTGGGATTCCTTTAGCATGCAGGGCCTTAATGGCCTTCAGTCCTTCGGCTGTCATGGGGATTTTGACTACCATATGTACCGGGTCCAGTGCATAGATTGCCTCACCCTCTGCAATCATATCTTCCGCCTTAACGGCGGTCGCCTTTACTTCGCCGGAAATGGGACCATCTACAATGGTTGCGATTTCTTTCAGCGTCTGGACATAGTCACGGCCCTCTTTTGCAATCAGGCTTGGGTTCGTGGTGACGCCTGCCACAACACCCATATCGTTCGCTTTTCGAATCTCCTCTACGTTAGCAGTATCGATATAAAATTTCATAAAGCGTTTTCTCCTTTATTGCAAAACAAGAGCACCCACCCATGAATACAGAGGGGTGCTCTATATTTTACGCTTGTGTTCTATTATTCAGCCAGCAACGCTTTTGCCTTTGCAATCTGCTCTTCCGTCAGCATGATTACATCACTGTTGGTTTGAGCGGACTTGCAATCCTCGATTAGAGCCAGCTTAACACCCGGACGGGTGATGGTATTATGCAGCAGACCTGCAGGGATGGCATAGACCTTGCCCTGTACCATGGGCAGCTTCTGAATTTCCAGCTCGCCGTTCACTTCATTTGCGAACAGCAGGCAGCAATAGCCATCCAGCAGAATGAACAGCTCGTCGGTACCATTGTGGCGCTCCAAGTTGTCCAGATTTGCAATATCGTTTGCAGGCTTATAGTTTTTAATACCAACGCCCCAATGCTCGGTAGTATGCACCCAGTTCAGCGCAACACCATCAAAAGACAGTTCCTTGATTTCCATAAATTCATTTCCTCCTTATGGGCACCACAGTGCTTACTTCAGCAGAGCCAGCATCTTGTTGCAAATGTTTTCCGCCGTCAGACCATATGCTTCAAACAGTGCTGCGGGAGTGCCGCTCTGTCCAAAACAGTCCATAATGCCCACACGGTCAAACTTTACAGTGCTCTTACCAGCCAGAACTTCAGCAACTGCGCTGCCCAGACCGCCGATAATGCTGTGTTCTTCCGCAGTGACAATAGCCTTGACCTTGCCTGCGTACTCCATTACCTTCTCTTCATCCAGAGGCTTTACAGTGTGGAAGTTGACAACAGCTGCGCTGATGCCCCTCTCAGCCAGCATATCCGCTGCCTTCAGTGCTTCGGGAATCATCAGACCGTTAGCAAAGATGGCGACGTCAGTGCCTTCACGCATGACATTTGCCTTGCCAGGGATAAACGGAGTATCCTCCGTGGTATAGACATCACACACGGGACGGGCAACGCGCAGATAGACGGGGCCGTTGATGTCAACTGCTGCCTCAGTAGCTTTCTTGGTTTCGATGGGATCGCAAGGAACCAGAACAGTCATGTTGGGAACAACACGCATCAGTGCAATGTCTTCCACAGTCTGGTGGCTGCCGCCATCCTCGCCGACGCACAAACCGCTGTGACTGCAAGCAATCTTAACATTGGCATTAACATAAGCGATGCTGTTTCGGATCTGCTCGTAAGCACGGCCAGTGCCAAACAGAGCGAATGTACTTACAAAGGGAGTTAGACCGCAGTGCGACATACCGGCCGCAGCAGAAACCATGTTTGCTTCTGCAATGCCGAAATTAAAGAAACGCTCCGGATAGGCATCTGCAAACAAAGCGGTCATGGTAGCGTGTGCCAGGTCCGCATCACAAACTACAATCTTATCATTTTTTGCGCCCAAATCACGCAGGGCTTCGCCGTAAGCAACGCGCAGAGATTTTGCCTCACTCATGGATTTCTACCCCCAGTTCCTTCATTGCATTCTGATAATCTTCTTCGCTCGGTGCTTTTCCGTGCCAGCCAACCTGGTTCTCCATAAAGGAAACGCCCTTGCCCTTCACGGTCTTGCAGCAGATAAACTTAGGTTTGCCATGAACAGGTGCGTTAATGGCATCCACAATTGCTTCGATATCATGACCGTCAACTGTAAAGGTTTCAAACCCAAAAGCTGCGTACTTGGCGCAGGGATCTCCCACAGGCATAACCTGGTCATTGGTGCCGTCAATCTGTAGTCCGTTATAGTCCAGCAGAACAATCAGGTTGTCCAGCTTGTACTTAGCAGCACTTTCCGCTGCTTCCCAAACCTGGCCTTCCTGAATTTCGCCGTCACCCACAATCGCAAATACGCGGAAGTCTTTATGCAGGTACTTTGCTGCCATTGCCAAGCCTCCGGCAATACTGACGCCCTGCCCCAGGCTGCCGGTGTTTACATCGATACCGGGGGTCTTGTTGCAGTCGGGATGGCCCTGCAGATGGCTGTGCAGCTTGCGCAGCGTCCACAGGTCCTCACGGGGGAAGAATCCCAAATCAGCCAGAACCGCATACTGTGCCGGGCAGCCGTGGCCCTTACTCAGAACGATTCTGTCGCGGTCTTCCCACTTGGGGTTCTTCGGGTCAACCCTAGCCGTATTGTAATAAATTGCCATCAGGATCTCTACCAGAGAAAGAGATCCACCCGGATGGCCGGATTTGCAGGTATACAGCATACGGATGATATCTGCACGCAGCATTCTTGCTTTTTCTTTTTGCATAGCAAGTTCCATAATTATCATTCCTCCAAGATTTTCTGATACATCAAGTTGGCTTGTTTCAGTCAACAAAGGACGAATACAAAGATTTTCAATCAGCCCTTAACAGCGCCTGCCGTCAGACCTTCCACCAGTCGCCGCTGTGCAAAGAAGAACATCAAGCACACCGGAATGATCGTAATGACGCCGCCGCTTGTAATCAGGTCCCACTGAACGCCCAGATTACCGACCAGGCTCTTCAGTGCAACAGGGATCGTGCGATTGCCGCTGTTGGTAAACATAGATGCGAAGGTGTACTCGTTCCAGCTCTGCATGAAGACATATACACCTGCTGCCACGATGCAGGGTGCCAGAATCGGTAAAACAACATACATGAATGCCTGCAAACGATTTGCGCCATCTACCTCAGCAGCTTCTTCCAGTGCGATGGGCAAATCGTTCAGGTAACCATTCAGCAGCCATACGGTAAACGGGATCGTAAACGTGGTATAGCTCAGCACCAGTGCCCATGGAGTATACAGCAGACTCAGCTTGCGCATGATGACATACAGCGGAATCATCAACAATACCGTGGGAAACATATTGTTGGTCAAAAACATGACCATCAAAGGTTTCCGACCTACAAAGCTGAATCGCGTAAAGGCATACGCAGCCAGCGTAGACACCGTTAAGGTAAGCAGCGTCGTCACAAAGGCCACAAACAAACTGTTGCCCATCGGTCTCAAAAAGTCGAAGCTTCCGAACAACTTCTGGTAGGCTTCCCAGGTCAGGTGGCGAGGCCAGTAAGTAACGTTGCCGTACAACTCCTGCTCCGGCTTCACGCTGGTAACAAACATCCAGTAAAAAGGAAATAGGATGAAGATCATAAAGAGAATCAGAGGGAGATACAAGCCAAAAACATTTTTGATTAGTTCACGCATTCTGCGCTGACGATGTGCTCTGGCCAGTGCATTACTATTACTCATTCGAAATCGTCCCTCCTTACTGTTTTGCCAACATCTGCTTCAGATACGGCACAGAAGCACAGCACAGCAGCAAAGCCAGCAACAAGCTCATAGCGGATGCATAACCCATATCCATTGCACAAGCCTTGTTATAGATGTAAACGCTCAGTGTCTGTGTCTTATAGCCGGGACCGCCACCGGTCATATTGAAAATAACGTCGACCGAGTTTGCAACCCAGATGATACGCAAAAGCGTCGTAACAAAGATTGTGTTTTTCAGGCTGGGAACTGTAATACGAATCAGCTTAGTCCAAGCGCCGGCACCTTCCAAATCAGCCGCCTCGTACAGGTCCGGGCTGATGCCCTGCAGACCTGCCAGCAGCATCAGCGCAAAGAACGGCACACCCTGCCATACAATAGTCAGGATCACGCTGGGAAATGCCGTTGCACCATTTGCCAAGAAGGGAATATTTTCTGATAATATATGCAGCTTGTTGACGAGAATATCATTTACAACGCCGTAGTTGCCGTTGTACATCCACTGCCACATCAGACCGATCAAAACGCCGGGCGTTACCCACGGCACCAAGCTGAGGGCACGAACCAGGCCACGGCCTTTAAACTTTCTGTTCAGAAGCAGTGCCAGTGCAAAACCGCCAATAAACTGAAATCCGACGCCAAACACAACCCACCACAATGTACGGAACAAGCTAGACCAAAACAGCTCATCCTGAAAGGCTTCCAGATAGTTGCCCAGTGCGATAAATTCGATGGACTTGGGATGACGCAGATCGTACGACTGGAAACTGATGAAAATCGCATTTAACAAGGGCACGAAAACCACACATGCCACAACAGCCACAGCGGGCAGCAGCAGCACATAAGGCCATGGATTAAATTTCTTTTTCGCAACCACAGTAGATTATTCCTTTCTTAGAAAGATTTTGCCGTGTATCGGCGTACCCCTGCGTCCGTTTTGCGTGAGGTGACTTTTCACAGAAAAAGATGAGATTGAATCATCAAAGCTACTCCAGCCGTTTCCCAGGAATCATTCACGCAGCATAGGATTGATATCTCGGCAAATCTTAAATAGTTTTTGCTTAGCCCCACAGCAACTCCTGCATCTTCTGACAAGCCTGTTCTGCGGTCAGCTCACCCGTCAGAGCCTGACCGGTGATGTTGGGCCACTCGCCGATAAACTCGCTAGTGGTAGGCAGACAAGGCAGAATTCCTGCAAAGCCAATGCTGTCGATACTGATCTTAATAAACTTATTACTCTGGCAGAAGTCCATTGCCTGAGTCTTTGCGCTAACAGGCACGTTGCCGGAAGCTTCACACCAGGTAGCCTGACCCTTGCCAGTTGCCAGATACTTCACCCACTCGAATGCAGCCTTTGCATTTTGGGTGGAGGAGAGAATAACATTTTCCGTATCGCCCATGCTGGTCCACTGACCGTCCGGGCTTGCGGGGAACGGGAAAGCATCGATGTCGTCGCCAAATCGCTCAGCCATTTCAACAGAAGAACCACAGTGATGTACGATCATAGCAGTACGACCGTCCAAGAAGTCCTGCTTCATCTGGGGGAAAGCAACCTCAGGGCTGTTTTCCGGTACATACCCATTGTTGTACAGATCGATAAAGTCCTGCATGCCTGCTACACTGCCTGCGCTTGCAAGGTCTTTCCAGTTGCCGCCACGGGCATGGATAAAGCTACCCCAAGGTTCCTGGCCGCCTGCGCCGCCGCGCATACCGAAGCCATAAACCTTTTTACCATCCATCTCCATGGTCTGCTTTTTCACAGCGTCCAGGAACTCTTCATAGGTCTCGGGGACCTTGGTGATGCCAGCTGCCTTAAAGTAAGAAGGATGATAATACATATACAAGACCTGAATATTCCAGGGCATAACGTAGATATCTTCTGTACTGGACGCCGTACGCATGTTGTCCCACATGTTATCATCGATATCACTTGCCTCGTCCCAGTCTGCAATCAGATCAGTCAGGTTGTACAGCAGTTCATTCTCTACAAAAGTGGGGGTTGCGGTCAGCTTAAAGGCAGCCACGTCAGGGCCACCGCCACCGAAGCACGCATTCAGCAGATTCGTGGAGTAGTTACCGCCATCCCAGTTCTGCTGCTCACCCACAACGGTGATACCAAACTTGTTGGTTGCATTAAAGTCTGCAATCATGTCCTGCATGGTCTTAGCCAGTTCATCGCTGTCGGCCCAGTACCAGTACAGCAGTTTACAAGGCTGGATTTCTCCCTCCGTGCCTTCTACTTCGGGATTTGCAGCGGATTCATCCGCACCGCATGCGGCCAACCCCAGAGCTGCAGTTGCAATACCAGCGGTCTTCAGAAAATTACGACGAGAAATCTTTTTCATTTTCAGTTCCTCCTATGTTCAATCGTATATTTGCTTCTTTCGCGGTCTGCTTCAGATGCTTCATCATGGCCCGACGAGCAGCTTCCCCATCTCCGCATTTTACCTTTTCATATATTTCTTTGTGGTATTCCTTAGCATTTTCCCAGCTATTGGGTACTTCTGCTGTTTCGCACCCACCTTCCTGAATTGCGTCAATGACTAAAGGAACAAAGCGCTGCAAGACCTCATTGTGGCAACAATTCGTAAGTGCGGTATGGAACATGATATCGGCCTCTGCAATATTCTCCTTACGAATACAGGACGAATGTGCATTCATGGCCTCTTCCAGTTTTTTCACGTCCTCTGGCTCTGCTCTCTCTGCAGCCAGGGCGGCGATTTGAGGCTCAATGATGGCGCGAGCTTCAAACAAGTTCTGCAGCAGTTTTTGCTGGGGACTGTATTGCAATCCAAGCGGATCCTTTACAAGTCCCGGGCACTTGCTGATATAAGTGCCATTACCCCGATGGATTTCCAGCAGGTTTTCCGCTACCAAAATTTTTACAGCCTCACGAACAGTGCTACGGCCTACGCCGAGCAGCTCAATCAGTTCCCTTTCGCTGGGGAACCTGTCACCAGGCTGCATCTTTTTTTCCTGAATCATACTACGTAACAGGTCTGCAGTTTGTTTCGATAATTCTTTCGTATTAAGCTTTTTCATTTAGTTTCTCCCAGCATGGGATATCTTTTGTCACCAGACATTAGACATCAGACGTCTTACTTGTTACCCGAATCATAACATATCATCTAGTTTTTTTCAATGGTAATATTTTTTTTCGTTTACAATGTTACAAAACCTGACCTGCTTTTGTTATTTTCCCCAATTTGTCATGTTTTTCACTCTCTGTCCTACTCCCTTTTTCTCTCGTAAGCCGATATTCGAGGTCATCTTTTATTCTTTATCGCATCTTTTCTCGTATTCCCTGGGCGATACTCCATACTCTGATTTGAACGCTTTATAAAAGGCAACGTAATCCCCAAACCCACACCGACTATACACTTCGTTGGGTTTTTCTCCTTCTGAAAGCAGTTGCCGCGCAATCATCAGCCGCTTTTTTCTGATATAACGGCACACACTGGTACCGACTAAGCGCTGGAACTCGTGGCTCAGATGGTATTTACTCACATAGAACTGCTTTGCCAGCTGTTCCAGCGAAAGGGATTCACTGTAGTGATGGTTGATGTACGATACCACCTGGGATACCAGCTCACTGGTGTGGGCCTTATCCTCCAGATAATTTTTTTCCTGCGTAACCATACGATTAATTATCACCAGCAACTGCGTCAGCAGGTTGATTCTCATCAAATCAGCCCCATAGCTGTTGGTTTGCGTTTCCTGGTACAGTGCTTCCAGTAGACTGCGAATCTGATGCTGGTCGTTTGGATCAAGCCGGAACTGATTGCTATAGCTCGAAGTCGTTGGATCCAGCACACGGCCCAGGTCCGTTTGCGGTGTAGACAGCCGGTGTATCGTTTTGGGGTCCACCCAAAGCACGTATCTCTCATAGGCAGCCATTTCTGATTGAATATACACCTGATGCAGCTCCATCGGGCTGATCAACAAAAGATCTCCTGGCATCACCCGGTAGATCTTGCTTTCAATGGTATAGGTCACATGGCCGGACAGTAAAAAGTATATCTCGTAAAAATCGTGATGGTGAAGCTCAACATTCTGTAGGTAATTATCCCGTTTATATTGTAATTCATAGGCAGCTTGCTGCATTTTCTGCCGAGGATCATATTTCTTTGGCTGCAGTATCATAAAACCGTCCCTTCCACTTGGCTTTTTCTCTATCTTACCTGCGTGCTTTCTATTCTGTCAATAATTTTATCAGCAACTTGGACAATGTTTTATAACAATACGCGCTATTTTCGTTTAACACTTTGCAGATATACTAATAATAGAAGCTTTAAATTCCTGCAAAATCTTTTTATTTATAACATGGAGGATCGTAAATATGGAACGTCTGAGTTATGCAAGATTACATGAAATCGGCTATTCCGGATATCTGCTGAAGGATGCTCCGGAAAAAGTCATGCAGTTTGGTGAGGGCAACTTTCTCCGTGCCTTTGTTGACTACTGGTTTGACATGGCTAACGAACGAGTCGGCTGGAATGGCAAGTGCGCTCTGATTACCCCTATTCAGAGCAACTCCCCGGTCTGCCGCTGCCTGAATGAGCAGGAGGGGCTGTACACCTTGTATCTGCGCGGCAATGAAAACGGCGAAAAGATTGACCGGAAACGTGTGATTTCTTCTGTATCCCGCTGCTTGGATCCTTTTACGGAATCCGGCTTTACCGCTATGATGGATCTTGCCATTTCTGATGATTTGGAATTTGTTGTTTCCAACACCACCGAGGCTGGCATCGTGTACGACCCCAACTGTCAGCTGAATGACCGTCCCTGTTCTTCCTACCCCGGCAAGCTGACGCAGGTTTTGTATGCACGCTACAAGGCTGGTAAGAGTGGCCTGATTCTGATGCCCTGCGAGCTGATTGACAACAATGGTCACGAACTGCAAAAGTGTGTCAACCACTATATCGACCAGTGGGAACTGGAAGAGGGTTTCCGTACTTATGTAAACGAGAGCTGCACCTTCTGCTCTACACTGGTCGACCGCATCGTTCCCGGTCGCATCCACGATGCAGACGAACTGGCTCGTCTGGAAGAAGAAAACGGCTACCACGATAATGTACTAGACGTGGGCGAGATTTTCGGTGTCTGGAATATCGAAGGACCTGACTGGCTGGAAAATAAACTGCCTTTCAAGGCTGCCGGCTTGAACTGCCCCGTTGTTCCTGACGTTATTCCTTATAAAAAGCGCAAAGTACGCATCCTGAATGGTGCTCACACTGGTTTTGTCCTTGGCGCGTATCTGGCTGGCTTTGATATCGTGCGTGACTGCATGGCAGATGAAACGGTACGCGGCTATATGAACAAGATGCTGTACGAGGAGATTATCCCCACTCTGCCGCTGGACCGTGCCAATCTGGAAAGATTCGCCAGCGCTGTGCAGGATCGCTTCAACAATCCCTTTGTCAATCACGAATTAATTAGCATTTCCCTGAATTCCACCTCCAAATGGAAGGCTCGTAACATGCCAAGCTTGTTGGACTATTACCAGTTGAAAGGTGAACTGCCCGTCTGCCTGACTATGAGCTTTGCTGCCTATATTGCTTTCTTCTCTAACGATATTCAAGAGTTGAACAGCAAGAATCTGGTCTGCCGTCGTCCTAAAGGGAACACTTATCTGTGCACAGATGACCGTTGGGCACTGGAATTCTACTATGCACACCGCGACTGCACTACCGAAGAATTGGTGCATGACGTAATGACCAACCAGCAGATGTGGGGCCGTGACCTCACCGAGATTCCTGGTTTTGAGGCCGCTGTTACTGCTGACCTGAACAAGATCCGCAGCGAGGGCGCACTGGCCGCTTACGCTTCCTGCCTGTAAGGAGGCTTTATTGTATGCCTGATTTTATCAAGATTCATCCCCGCGACAATGTAGCTGTGGCATTGCATCCGGTTTCATCCGGCACTGTATTTGATGGTATAACTGCCAGACAGGACATTCCCCAAGGGCACAAAATGGCTCTGTCCCCTCTGACCAGCACCACACCCATCCTGAAATACGGTTTTCCCATTGGACACGCCACTGCTGATATTCAGGCCGGTGAATGGGTCCATACACACAACATGGCCACTAACCTGTCTGGTGAGATGGAGTATACCTATCACCCTACCAACCCACATATTGAAACCACGCCGACTCGTAGCTTTTGGGGATATCGCCGCAAAAACGGGCAGGTCGGCATTCGAAACGAAATTTGGATTCTGCCCACTGTAGGCTGTGTAAATGACGTGGCCAAGGCTTTGGTGCGGGACAACCAGGACTTGGTGCTCGGCTCAATTGATGGGCTGTATACCTTCACTCACCCCTTTGGCTGTTCACAGACTGGTGCTGATCATGCACAAACCCGCAAGCTCCTGGCTGCACTGACCCGTCATCCCAATGCCGGTGCCGTTTTGGTTCTGAGCCTGGGCTGTGAAAATCTGACCCATGAGCAATTTTTGGATGAACTGGGTAACTACGACCCGGAGCGGGTATACTTTCTTACCTGTCAGCAGGTAGACGATGAATTTTCTGCTGGCCGTAATCTTCTGGAAAAATGTGCCGCATTTGCAGGACAATTTCATCGGGAAGAAATCCCTGCTTCTGAGCTGGTGATTGGTATGAAGTGCGGCGGCTCGGATGGTTTGTCCGGCATTACTGCTAACCCCGTGGTCGGTCGTTTTTCCGATGTGCTGGTGGCACAGGGCGGTTCTACCGTTCTGACAGAAGTGCCGGAAATGTTCGGTGCGGAAGGCTTTTTGATGGATCGCTGTATCAACCGCGCTGTGTTTGAAAAGGCTGTTCACATGATCAATGGCTTTAAGAATTATTTTATTCGTCACAACGAAGTTGTATATGACAATCCCAGCCCTGGTAACAAGCAAGGCGGCATCACCACGCTGGAGGACAAATCCTGCGGTTGTGTACAAAAAGGCGGCAGTGCCCCCATTATGGACGTGATTGATTACGGTGAGGCAGTTACCACCAAGGGTCTGAACATGCTGTACGGTCCTGGCAACGATTTGGTTTCCTCTACCGCTTTAACGGCGGCAGGAGCCCACATGATATTGTTTACCACTGGGCGCGGCACTCCTTTTGGCGCACCGGCTCCCACAGTAAAAATTGCCACGAACACGCCCCTGGCTGTAAAGAAACCTGGTTGGATTGACTTCAACGCCGGTGTTGTAGCGGATGGTACCCGTACACTGGATCAGGCGGCACAGGATCTGATGGATCTGGTGCTGGCTGTAGCCTCTGGCAAGCAGAGCAAAACTGAAGAAAAAGGGTTCCGCGAAATTTCCATCTTCAAGGATGGCGTTGTCCTGTAACCATTTTGACAATCGATTACTGCAAAATAAACTCTATGGAAAAGGAGATTGAATCATGACCCCATTCATGGATGCCGACTTCCTGCTGAAGTCGGAAACTGCAAAAAAACTGTATCATGAGCATGCTGAAAATCTGCCCATTATTGACTACCATTGCCATATCAATCCTACCGAGATCTATGAAGACCGCCGTTATAATAACATTACCGAAGTATGGCTGGGCGGAGATCATTACAAGTGGCGCGCTATGCGCTCCTGCGGTGTACCCGAATATTATATTACTGGTGATGCTACCCCTGCAGAAAAGTTTCAGAAGTGGGGCGAAACCATGCCCAATCTGATTGGCAATCCCTTGTATCACTGGACCCATCTGGAGCTTCAGCGTTACTTCGGCATTACCGAGCCCCTGACGGGTGACAATGCCATGGATATCTACGAGCGCTGCAACAAGATTCTGGCTCAGCCCGATATGTCCGTGCGCGGTATCATCCGCAAGTCCAATGTAGATCTCATCTGCACCACCGATGACCCCATTGATAATCTGAAGGCCCACGAGCTATTGGCTGCCGACCCGGATGCACCGGCTGTTGTTCTGCCTGCATTCCGTCCTGACAAGGCCATGCGCGCTGATAAGGCGGATTTTCCCCAGTATGTGGCTCGTCTGGAATCTGTCGTGGGCTACCCCATCAACACGATTGCTGACATGCGCCAGGCTTTGCTGGATCGCATTGCTTACTTTGCTGACCACGGATGCACCGTTTCTGACCACGCTTTAGACTACTGCTTCTGTGAAGACGCTAATGAGGATACGCTAAACGATATCTTCGCTCGTGCAAAGACTGGCCAGAAGATCACCTGGAACGAACAGCTTGCTTACCATACCACTTTGTTGATTGCAGTCGGCCAGGAATACTACAAGCGTGACTGGGTTATGCAGCTGCACTTTGGCTGCCTGCGCGACAACTCTTCCAAGATGTTCCGCAAATTGGGTCCCGACACCGGTTTTGATTCCATGAACGATGCTCCCAACGCTGTGGGTTTGGCTAAACTTCTGAACAAGCTAGAAGATACTGGCGCTTTGGGCCGCACCATTCTCTACTCACTGAATCCTACCGACAATGGTATCATCGGTTCCATCATGGGCGGTTTCCAAACGGACAGCTCTATTCCGGGAAAGATTCAGCAAGGTTCTGCTTGGTGGTTCAACGACCATAAAACTGGTATGGAAGCACAGATGATCAGCCTGATGAACCTGGGTGCTATTGGCTACTTCAACGGTATGCTGACCGACTCTCGCAGCTTTTTGAGCTACACTCGCCACGAATACTTCCGCCGCATTCTGTGCAATCTGTTTGGTCAGATGGTAGAGGATGGCGAGTATCCTGCCGACATGAAGCACCTGGGACAGATGGTGGAAAATATCAGCTACAACAATGCTCTGCATTACTTTGGTTTTGATAAGAAGCTGCACAAGTAATTTCACTTTGCCCCATAGCATCGGCAGTACTTTTTTTACTGTGATACTCAAAATACTACAAAAAGGCATTTCGACGGCAACCGTATTGTCAGATAAAATCCGCGCTGTGCGCTGATTTTACAAAGCGTATGTTTCTATATCCCTGCAGCAGCTTAAATCCATTTTCCGCCTATCGGCAAAAGCGAAAATGAGACTGTAAAATATTTCTCTAAATATTTATAATCCATCTAGATGTAACTAAAAAGGGCTGATCGGAAGATCAGCCCTTTTTAGTTTACGTGGTGAGATTCGAACGCAGAGCCTATTTCATTTCATACAAACTTTGTCGGATGCCTAAAATAAGATAAGGTACAATAAGTTGCGCAAAAATCAATAGATATGGTTTGATACAGCCTTTAGCTCTGTTGTTTCCCATTGGCATCAGAATAGTTGTTCCTGCTACC
>RCNH01000965.1_pt1 | contig 15372 bp, 14 predicted proteins | sample 2041161 | NCBI WGS metagenome assembly RCNH01 (sample SAMN09708215, study PRJNA481090) | Feces metagenome, whole genome shotgun sequencing project. | biome: feces | host: Leptonychotes weddellii | place: Antarctica: Sion Island | collected 2010-03-01 | reverse complement strand
CAGATAGCAGAAAGGTCCGTATGCTCCTTAACAAGCTTCAAATTTCCCTCACTTGGTGTCAATCCACCAAGCTCCAAGGCACAATTTAATTCAATTCTCTGAGCTCCTGCCTTATGAGCGCTCACCGCATCCTCATATGAGCCACAACATACTTCAAGAATCATACCAACCTCCCGTCATTGCCGTATTTTACCTCTACCCTCTCGGTAGGTGTTCTTGCTCTAAGTATACTCCGTTTCTCTCAACGGTTATAATAAAGAAGAAACATTATGACGGCGACTAAAGGAGCATAATGGAATTTCTAGAACTAGCAAAGAAGCGTTATTCATGCCGCAAACTTGAACCAACTCAGATTTCCGACGAGGTTCTTGCGGAGATATTAGAAGCAGGACGCGTAGCTCCTACAGCTATCAATGTTCAGCCATTCAAGATCTTCTCTATGAGAAGCGATAAGGCAAAGGAAACAATACGTGCAGCCACCCCTTACACCTTCGGAGCTGACACTTTCATTGTCTTGGGATCTAAGCAAGGCACTGGATACCACAGGAAAAGCGATGACCTTGACTTCGCCCTCATCGATACCTCAATCGTAGCTACCCACATCATGCTTCAGATCGAAGCTATGGGACTTGCTACTACCTGGGTTGGAGCCTTCGATCCACACATGCTCAAGGAAGCATTCCCTGAGATGCAAGACTACGATCTGACAGCTATCTTCCCTATTGGAAAAGCTGCTGAGGATGCAAAGCCTTCTGTTAAGCATTCGCAAAGAAAGCCTCTCTCAGAGCTTATGGAAACCCTCTAAACACAACAATACCCACGAGACCAACGCCTCGTGGGTATTTTCTTAACGATTATAAGGGAAAAGCCTCACAGCATTATCCCAAAGATCCTCGTAGGTTTTCTCACGCGTGGAAACTCCCGCCTCTTCGCGAACGCGTGCAATATTATCTACGACGAAAGCCACCATTGCAGGCTCGCACTCATATCCTCTCAGAGGAACAGGAGCCATAAACGGAGCATCCGTCTCGCTCAACATCAAATGTGCAGGACACTGGGCTATAGCTTCGCGAATATACGGAGCTGAATTGAAAGTAGAAGCTCCTCCAAATGCAATATAGCAGCCCATATCTACAAATGGCTGCATGACTTCAGGACCCATCACAAAGCAGTGAATGATAACAGGACAATCTCCTGCACCGTCCTTCTTTAGCAAATCATACACATCGTGATAAGCACGTGATACCTCGTCTTCCTTCGCATTGCGAACATGAAGCTCAATAGGCATATGAGTACTGCGAGCAAAGTCGAGCTGCTCTCGGAAGATCCTCTTTTGGAGCTCGTCATCGATTCCACTGTTGTAGTCGATTCCAAACTCACCTACACCCACAAAGCTCTTGTGCTCTAGGAGCTCAGACATGTAATTGAGCATTTCAGGACGGTAGTCTGCATATCCGTAAGGATGGACACCTGTCAGAAAATGCACGTTTTCATACAGGTTGGTCTCAGGGATTACAACTCCCGCGCGCACGAGATCTTCTTCGCACCTTGTAGCCCCTTCAAACCAAGAAGACGAGCGAGCATGAATTTCCTCATACGTCATATCCTCGTCCGTAGGATCGAGAGGCACTACCATAAGCTCAACACCAGCAGCTTTAGCTCGGGCGATTGCCAGGGCAGGATCGATATCATCGAAGCTCGTCAGATGCGTATGCGTATCGGCCAGAGGCGCGAAGGCCTCAGGAAGCTCTACAATCTTTTTCTTCTTGTGAAAGAGGAATCCTTCCTCAAACGTCTTTTGAATCATTGTGTCTCCCAACACATTCTGACAACTTCGCCCTATGATACAAAAGCCCCTCGCATAGATACGAGGAGCTTCTAATTTATTGCTTAAGTGCGCATGCGAGCTCTACAAATTCAGAGGTAGAGAGCTTTTCCGCACGTACAGTAGGTGCTATTCCTGCTTTTTCAAACGCTGCATCCAAAAGATCCTTATCGAACCCTGAAGAAGACATTGAATTGCGAATAGTCTTACGTCTCTGAGCAAATGCTGCATCGATTACCTCAGCTACGAATTTAAGCATCTCAGCAGAGAGTTCTTCTCCCTGGTACAAAAATGGCTTGCGCTCAATTCTAACCACAGCAGACTCTACATGAGGAGCTGGCATAAAGTTCTGAGGACCTACCTGAAAGCGCCCGGTAACCTCGCCAATAAGACCCAACTTTGCGGTATATGCACCATAGGTTTTATTTCCAGGAGTAGCGCTAATGCGATCTGCAACTTCAGACTGCACCATGACCACGCATTCTCTCAAAGACGTAAAGTCCTGAAGATAGCGAAGGATAAGGGTAGCTGCCACCTGGTAAGGAAGGTTAGATACAAAAGCCGTAGGCTCAAGCTCACCCATACCAAGACCAAGCAGTGCCTCATCGACCTGGGAAGGTCCAATCTTGAGAGCATCGGACTGAATAAGAGCGAACTTCTCGGAGTCTTGAGCTAGAGTTTCAGCCAAGACAGGAGGCAAGTCGCGATCTGCTTCAATAGATACGCAAGCTTTTGCGTTTTGCAAAAGTGCACAGGTCAACGTACCAATACCAGGACCTACCTCAAGGACGACATCGTCTTCAGAAAGATCAGCAAGCTTGATGATCTTTCCAATAACGTCGTCGTTTACCAGGAAGTTTTGTCCCAGCTTATATTTTGCACTCAATCCAAACTGCGCAAGTGTTGCCTTAGTTTGGGTTGGTGTAGCTAAATAAGAATACAAGGTTTAATCTCCTACTGAGCAAGACGTGGGAAGAGAGCATCTCCCTTTACAACATCTACGCCCTGCTTGAGCTGGCCCCAAACACATGCTTCAGGAAGCTCCTTCTGACACTCGTCAGAAACGCTCATACGATTGAATACTTCCTCGCAGGTAGATGGCATAAATGGCATAAGAAGGTGAGCGCAGATGCGAATAGCCTCAAGGAGACTACCAATCACAAATGCAAGCTCTTCTGCCTTAGCAGGATCTTTTGCCAAGCCCCAAGGCTCACTCTGCTCGATGTAGAGGTTAGCTGCACGGATGAGCTCCATTGCACACTCAATAGCCTGAGAGTACTCGAACTTCTTCATGTGCTCAGCATAGCGCTCGTAAATTCCCTCAGCAACATCCTTCAAAGGACTGGTGCGCTCTGCCCAATCAGCTGGCATAGCTGGAGTTTTGCCCTCAAAGTACTTAGCACTCATGTTCAAACTACGGCTTACAAGGTTGCCCCATGAGTTTGCAAGATCTGAATTGTAGACCTGCTCCATACGGTCGAAGGAGATAGCACCATCAGCACCGCTCTCAACATCGCGCATGAAGTAATAGCGGTATCCATCAATACCCAAAAGGTCGATAACCTCACGAGGAGCAATTGCATTTCCGCGGCTCTTGGACATCTTCTCGCCCTTGCCAGTCTCAGGATTGCGAACCAAGAGGAAGCCATGGGCAAATACCTGGGTTGGAACATCAATTCCTGCTGCCATAAGCATTGCAGGCCAGATAACACAGTGGAAGCGGGTAATGTCCTTTCCTACCATGTGAGTAGCAGGCCAGAACTTCTTGAACTCTTCCTCACCCTGCTCCTGACCATAGCCAATAGCGGTGATGTAGTTGATCAAAGCATCGAACCATACGTAGGTTACGTGCTCCTCATCGAAAGGAAGAGGAACTCCCCAGTCAAAGCTGTTACGAGAGATCGAAAGGTCGTGAAGGCCACCCTCTACGAAAGAGACAACCTCATTGCGACGAATCTCAGGTTCGATGAACTCTGGGTGCTCACGGTAAAGCTCGAGGAGCTGATCTTGGAAAGCGGAGAGCTTGAAGAACCAAGACTCCTCCTGAACGCGCTCCAAAGGACGCTGGCAGTCAGGGCAAAGGTGCTGACCCTGAGTGTTGTTTGCCTCATCGGCGTGGCGTACCTGGGTTTCCGTGAAGTAAGTCTCCTCAGGAATGCAATACCATCCATCGTAGCTACCCTTGTAGATGTAGCCCTTCTCCCTCAATACTTCCCAAAGATGCTGAACTGCCTTAGTCTGGCGATCTTGGGTAGTACGCATGAAGTCGTCGTAGGAGATCTGCAATTCCTTCCAAAGCTCGGTGTAAGCTGGAATCATGGAGTCACACCACTCGATAGGAGTCATGTTGTGCTCATTTGCAGTAAGTGCAACCTTCTCTCCGTGCTCATCGGTTCCGGTAATGAACTTTACATCATAGCCAGCAGCACGACGGAAGCGAGCCTGTACATCACACATCAAAGTACAATATGCAGTTCCGAGGTGTGGAGCAGCATTAACGTAGTAAATTGGTGTTGTAATGAAATAAGAAGGTTTATCAGACATACAAGCTCCCTTACTTTCGAATTGTTAGGTATATCAAGCAGTCCATCCGACTGCTTTTGAATCTGTAGAATCACCGAGGCTCAATTCATTAAATCCAACCTCGCTGTACTACATTTAACCACGTTATATACGAAAAAGCGCCCAGAAAGGCGCTTTTACTTATTACATCTATATTTTATGCAGTGCAGGTAAACCCTCTAGGAGCGGGCAATTTCGTTAATAAGATCGTAGACCTCTCCACGCTCTTTCTTATACTCCTTAGAGAGCCTGCGGGCAAGGGCGGTTTTAGGACGTCCCTGCTCAAGCCCTTCACGGATAGCATCTTCCAAACTCAGCTTTCGAAAGTGCATCTATGCGCTCTTGAATCTCTTCGGAGGTTGGAGGCTCGATGACGATCGCACACTCTCCTCGAATTCCCTCACGCTCAGAAATAATATCGACCATCTCGCGCGATGTCCCACGCACTACTTCCTCGTGAATCTTTGTAAGTTCACGAACGAGAGCAACGCGCCTTTGTGGAAATACCTCGGCGACAGCCTCAAGGGTTGCAACCACGCGATGAGGTGACTCATACACCACAAGAGCCCCTGGCACCTGAGCCAATAGTTCAAGGCGACGGATCTTATCTTTAGGCTTACGCGGTAAAAATCCTTCAAAGAAGAACTGGTTCATCTCAAACCCCGATGCCACAAGCGCACAGGTGATAGCAGAAGGACCAGGGATTACCTCGACCTTAATGCCTGCATCCAAGACAGCATCGACGAGCTTTTGTCCTGGATCTGAAACTCCCGGCATTCCCGCATCAGACACGTAGCTTACATGCTCGCCTGCATTCAAGCGGTCAATGACCGACTCGATCTTGCTCTCAAGCACGTGCTCATCGCAGCGCTCAAGGCGAGGACTTATTCCAAATGCATTCATAAGCTTCGAGGTCACACGTGTGTCCTCACACAAAACAACGTCTGAAGATGAAAGGGTAGCTACCACACGAGGAGCTGCATCATCGAGGTTGCCGATGGGTGTTCCCACCATGCTCAACAATCCCGTTCGTTGAGCTGAAGTATCATTGTGTGCCATCGGCAAATCTCCCGTCTTACCATCTAATCTTATGTTCTAATCAAACATTCCACGCTCGAAGCTTGAAAGAGCAATGCGAGCATCCCAGTTTGAAATATAGCTTGAGGTTTTCCATGTCTGGAAAAACCAAGCGTTGCATTCATCAAAAGCGGCCATCTGACCTGCTACATAATAGCGCTCAAGTGCAATTCTTCCCTCTGGTGTCTGAGTGCTGTCTGCAATAGGAAGAGCAGCACACCACTCGCCAATCATGATAGGAAGCCCGCTTTTGCGCGCCCTCTTAATCGTATCATCGGTTGCTGCCAAGAGATTCTTTACCCCTTGAGGCCCTGCAACATCGACTCGGTCAGTAAAGTGATACGAATGAGTATCGAGCAATACGTTCTTGTATCGCTTATGCGCCATAAACCAGCGCCAAGCATCAGGATCTCCTGCATCGCTCAAGATAACGATAACATCAGATCCCGCATTATTGCGAATTACATCATAAGCTTCACGATAGAAGTTGCGAAGCTTATGCAAAGGCATTCCCCTCATAAAGGAAAAACCCTTACGTTTCAAGGCTTTAACCTGCCCCATTGGCTCAATTCCCCAGAATGACTTGCGACCCCTATAGCGCCTGCAAAGCCTGGCGACTACATCTAAGATCAGCTCCTTCTGACGAGGTCCAAGCTCGACATACATCGACATTCCATCGGTCGTATCCTCAAATCCAGGGACTTGAGAGATATCCAAGGCAATCTTCAAGTCAAGCTCATCGCACCAATCGAAAGCGCGGTCTAGGTACTCGATTGAGGAGAGGTAATCTCCAATGAGGTGATTGTCTCCGCCCAATATATACCAAGGGATATGGATACGCACAGCATTGAAGCCACGTGCGACCATCTGCTGGAAATCATTGCGCGTTACAAAAGTCTCGCGGTGCTTAATGACCGTATCATGGTAGGCCTCAACACCGAGGGACTTAATGAGATCTGCCTCAGTCATAGCCCCTGTTGCAGCAAAAATATCAGGAGTTACCCATGGCTCAAGCACGAGCCATCCATCAAGGTTAACTCCGCGCAATGCAGTAGAACTCATTTGCATCTCCTTCAAACAGTATCTTCTTAACAACCTAAAACACGTACCCTTGTATATTCAATATGCAGGCATCTTAAGAAATTATACCCAGGCGCAGTGACATCTTAGCCAGACCCTCACCCGCTCCACAACGCAGGTATCTCTAGTCAAGCGGCTCGTAGATAGCGCAGTTATTTGGGGTTTCATACACCTCAACTGCGGAGATCGCAAATCCCTGAGATATAAGCTCCTCAGCAATGTAGGTGGCGATATTTTCCGCCGTTGTTCTCCAAGGAACGATGAAGAGGGTAAATCCCTCATCTTTCAAAGCCTCGATAGTCGAATCCTTGAGAGACCCTTCCTCTACCAGGAACGTATGGTCCATAGAATCGCAAACCTCACGAACTGCCTTCTTGAATACGCCAAAGTCGATAACCATGTCTTTGTGGGTACCGGTGAGATTGAGGCTTTCTTGGGATATATACACCATAACTCTCCATTGGTGTCCATGGAGGTTTTCACACTTGCCGTAGTAGTCGGTCAGAAAGTGGGCAGAGTCGAAGTGGTATTCGGTCTTTAGACTATACATCCTTCTCCTCCAAATCACTCAATCCAAAGAGATCATCGCCCGAGAGCATAAACTCCTGAAGAGCGGTGAGTTTCTCAAGCTCTGGCTTTTCGATAATACCGCCAAAGATAACCTCATCGCCCACATACGCAACGGCTGACTGACCAGGGCAAACAGCACGCATTGGAGTTGTAACCTCTACGCGAGCGCGCCTGTTTTCCAAAGGATGAATAGTGCAGTCAAACAATCTTCCCTGATAGGTTGCACAGATCTGGGCAGACACTGGCTCTTCAGGGGTCACACCGGAGCACCAATTTACCTGCTCCAAATAGAATTCATGGGTAAAGAGCAGGTCATTTGCTCCTACAAAAAGCGTATTGGTCTGAGCATCCTTGCCCGTTACATAAATCTTTCTTTGAGCTGCAACACCTACACCCTTGCGCTGGCCTAAGGTATAGCTGGTAAGTCCCTTGTGGGTGCCAACTACCTCGCCAAACTCGTCAACGATTGGACCTGGTTCAGGCTTACAGCCTCGATACTCTTCCAAAAACTCAGGGTACTTTCCATTAGGAATAAAGCAAATATCCTGCGAATCGGTCTTGGAAGCTGCTCTAAAACCATGCTCCTTAGCATACGCACGAACCTCATCCTTGGATGCAAAATCACCCAAAGGCAAGATCACACGCTTCAGAGAGCTCTGAGGTACAGACCACAATACATAGCTCTGGTCTTTGAGAGGATTGGCAGACTTAATGAGGTGAGCGACCCCCTCCTCATCGCGAACAACATGAGCGTAATGGCCCGTTGCCATAAAATCACAGTTGAGCTCATCGGCAATTTCAATAAGCTTGCCAAACTTGAGACTACGGTTGCACAAAATGCAAGGGTTAGGCGTAGTACCCTCAACGTATCCTTGTACAAACTGAGAAACAACTTCGCAGTCAAATTCAGATCTCAGGTCTACAACAACATGCTCAATGCCGAGGGCATCGCAAACATCTTTTGCATCCTGAATATCGGTATCTTGAGAACAATTTTGCAAGCGCATGGTGACGCCGACGCATTCATATCCTTCAGCAACTAATTTAGCAGCGCAAACACTTGAGTCTACGCCTCCACTCATAGCAACTAATACACGGCTCATCAGCACCTTCTTTCTATACTCGGGTAATTTTTGCATTATCTCATAGGTCAGGTGAACTTAGTCCGTACAATGGGTAAATAAGATCAAATCTAAAGGTTATCCACCAACTATCACTTGAGTTTCCACACATCGAAGCCGGCGTGCTCACGCGGTGCCAGATGACTTCGGCTCGGGCGCACACACTGCTCGCGCCTGCGATGCCAAACGACACAAGGGCGAGTGTGTATTTAGTCGTGAATTTGTATCCAGCATTTGGGAACAATCCTTTGCGTGATACCCTAGTACAAAAGCAAACAACGTTGGAGGTTGTATATGAATAAGAGCCAGGCCTTAGACCTAGCTTGCACGATGTTTATTCCTGATTTTCTGTTCGTCGATGGATACGATGCAGTAGTTGCAGAGCGTCAGCAGACAGAAGAGGCAATCAAGGTTTTGACAGAGGCTTTCTTTACTGAAGAAAACCCAGACTTCAGCTTCCAGTCAGTCTTGACCCTTGCAGACCGTGGTCGCATCCTGACTAACGAGATCAATAAAACAGCTCCAAGCAGGAGAAACTCCTCTAATCTCAAGCGCGGTCTTTCTCTCGAGGATACCATTCAGGGAATCGCTAAGCTTCAGAAGAGAAAATACGAGACGATTCAAAAACTCGTTGGAAACGATCCTATGAATATTGGACCTGCATATCTTGCTAAGCCTATGAAGGGCAAGGTTGTTGGAATCGATATCGAAACCACCGACATCTCCCCTGACCGCGCCTACATCGTCAATGTTGGATGGAAGCTTGTAGATCTGGGGCCTGATGCTGAAGGATACGATCCTCACTCCTATTTCTGTGGTCTTGACGATAGCTTTAAGGGAAAGCCAGTCCCTCTGACTGAAATCCACCACATTACCTGGGATGATATCGACGGAAAGAAGACCTTCCGTGAGGACAAAGAGCTTCAGGCTGAGATCCTCAAGGTGCTCTGCTCCTACCCTTACCTCGCACACAACGCAGCCTTCGAAGATGCTTGGTTTATGTACAATCTCGAAGGTTATGCTGAGGCTCGCAAGGCAGGAAAGATTGTCCCTATCGACACCCGTGAAATCTGTCGTAAGGTCGATCCTGAGGTAGCACGTCTTCCTCGTGAGTCTTCACCTGCGTCTTTGGAGAGTTGGGCTAAGCGCCGTCATGTTCTTGGACAAAATGAGGTTGAATACCACCAGGGACTCGAAGACGTTGACCTTATGATTAAGACTGTAATAGCTGAATTTACTGAGCGAAATATGTTCTAAAGGAATTTACATGCAAGTATTGGAAGAGCGTATAAAGAAAGACGGCGTCATCCGCGAAGGTGGCGTCTTGAAGGTTGGTTCTTTCTTGAACCACCAGTGTGACGTTGAGCTTTTTGACCAAATGGGCAAAGAATGGGCTCGCATCTTTAAGGACAAGAAGATCGATAAGATTTTGACCATCGAATCTTCAGGCATTGGTATTGCGTGCGTTGCCTCTCAGAGCTTCGGAAGCATTCCGGTTGTCTTTGCAAAGAAGACCGAGTCTATCAACCTTGATGGTGAGTCCTACACCGCAAACGTTCACTCATTCACCCACAAACGAGACAACAACGTTATCGTTACCAAGAGCCTTTTGAATCCAGGTGAGCACGTCCTGATCATCGATGACTTCCTCGCTAATGGATGCGCTCTTCGCGGCCTCATTCAGATCTGCGATAGTGCAGGCGTAGTTGTAGAGGGTATCGGAATTGCGATCGAGAAGGGATTCCAGCCTGGAGGCAGCGATCTTCGAGCACAGGGCTACGAAGTTGCATCCCTTGCAATCGTTGAGGATATGAATCCTGAAACCGGAGAGATTACTTTTAGATAATCCCCCTCTGCCCTGGATGCAATACGTCCATGCAGTTTAAAAACTTATTAGAAAGCAAGTAAACATCTCATTGTTTGCTTGCTTTTTATGTTTGATAGGTGCTCTCAAGTCGAGGGTAGTTAAGCTATTTGTATGTTCGCTATACTATGTACTAAGACCATGACGAGCTAATGGGTATCTATATAGATTAAGACATCCATTGCATCGATATAAACACTGTGAAGAAAGTATTCTATGAATAAAGTTGCAGACATTCTTGCCGGTGGTGAGATATCCAAAAAGACGCTCAAGAAAGCTCAGGAATCAACCTTTGTAACCGTGGTTGAACCTAAGCAACAATACTCATCCTTCATCATCCGAATTATTCTTGCATCCATTATTGCAACCGGCGGTATTGCAACTGATTCAACTGCAGTTATCGTAGGATCGATGATCATCGCACCTCTCATGAGCCCGATGATCGGAGTGGCGCTGGCGGCAGTTTTAGGACGTCCACGCTCTACTGCCCGAGCTCTGGGAATCACCACCTTCGGTATGCTTCTGTGTATTTTGATCAGCTTCCTTATGGCTCTCATATTGCCGTTTGGTGTAGACCTTACTTCAAATTCCCAGGTAGTATCCCGTATGAGCCCTCGTTTAGTAGACCTCATCATCGCCCTTGCCAGTTCGCTTATGGCTTCTATCGTAATCATGCGCGACGATGTTCCAGACGCCCTTGCAGGAGTTGCAATCTCAGCTTCAATCGTCCCTCCTTTGTGCGTTGTGGGAGTGAGCTTGGCCGAAGGCAATACAGTAGCTGCACTTGGATCATTCTTGCTCTTCTTAACGAATTTCTTCTCGATCCAAATAGCAGGAATGGCAACGTTTGCTGCCTTGGGATTGGGAAGCTCGGTATACAGCGATTCGACGAAACGAGAGCGAGCTGAGTGGTATGGAGTCATCCTCTTTTGCGCGGCTTTCATCTTCGTTCCTTTGGCAATGAGTTCAAACAACGTGGTCAATAACGCCATTCGCGAGCGTACTATTCGCTCCACGGCCCTGACCTGGCTTGAAGGTACAAGCTACCAGCTCAATGAGATTCACCTGACCGACGGACACGTTTCTCTCGAGATCATGGGTTCAGGCGATAGGCCATCGATGAAGCTCCTCGGTGCACGTCTTCAAGATCTGGGAATTGGCGTTACTGACATTCGCATGGCCGTCATCGATGAATACTGGTATCGCCCTGACGCACATCCTAATATCGAAGCGAAATCCCAAGAGGAACTCGAGCTTTTCCAGAAAGGTGCAACCACCCGCCAGGAGCTCGAGTATGAAATAGCTGAAGAAAGCAAGATCAAAAGCGAGAAGGAAAAGACCGAAGATAAGAAGACTACCTCAGAGGCAAATCCAACATCTGCCGAGGCAATGGGCGACGGTGCAAAGAAGTCTTCAAAATAAAAGGTACTAACTTTCTATTTTTTGAATAATCTCACTAAGATTACCTACAAAACAGGTAAAGTTTAAAGGTACATGTACACCTGCGTGCTACAGGTGACCCAAGGAGGATCCATGAAAATCGGTTTTAATAACGATAAATATATTGAGATGCAAGCTCAGCGCATCCGCGAGCGCATCAACCAATTCGGAGGTAAACTCTACCTCGAATTTGGAGGCAAACTCTTCGACGACTATCACGCTTCTCGAGTACTCCCTGGATTTGAGCCAGATACTAAGATCCGTATGCTCGAGAGCCTCAAGGATGAGGTAGAGATTGTCATTATCATCTCTGCAGATGACATTGAGGCAAACAAGCGCCGCAGCGACATCGGCATTGGCTATGATGAAGATGCTCTTCGCCTTATGGATGCATTCCGCAACCTTGGCCTCTATGTAGGCTCTATTGCAATCACCCACTTCAAGGGCCAGCCTTCAGCCGAGGCTTTCCAGGCTAAGCTCGAGAGCATGGGTATTAAGGTCTATCGCACCTACATGATCGAGGGCTATCCAAGTGACATTAACCACATCGTAAGTGATGAGGGATTTGGAAAAAACGAATACATCGAGACCGAGCGTCCTCTTGTAGTCATTACTGCACCAGGACCAGGTTCAGGAAAGCTTGCAACCGCACTCTCCCAGCTCTACCTTGAGCACAAGCGCGGCGTTGCTGCTGGATACGCTAAGTTCGAGACCTTCCCTGTATGGAATCTCCCTCTCAAGCACCCAGTAAACCTTGCCTATGAGGCAGCAACGGTTGACCTGGATGACCGCAACATCATCGACCCATTCCACCTTGAGGCATACGATCAGATCACCGTTAACTACAACCGTGACGTTGAAACCTTCCCAGTTCTCAAGGCAATGATGGAGAAGATCTCAGGCTCCTCTCCATACCAGTCACCTACTGACATGGGTGTAAACATGGTGGGATACTGCATCGATGATGACGAGGCATGCCAGGATGCTTCCAAAAACGAGATTGTACGTCGCTACTTCCGCGCACGCGAGGACTTCAAGCGCACCGGACAAGGCAAGGCTGAGGTCGAGAAGCTTGAGATCTTGATGAAGCAGGCAGACGTTGACATCAACTATTCCCCAGCTCGCAAGGCTTGCCTTGTAAAGGAAGAAATTACTGGAGCTCCAGCAGGCGCTATCGTTTTGAATGATGGAACTGTGGTAACCGGAAAGACCAGCGACCTTATGGGTCCAGCATCGACCACCCTTTTGAACGCTCTCAAGCATGAGGCAGGGGTCGACGATGAGCTCTTGGTTATCAGCGAGTCTTCTCTTGAGCCTATCTGCAAGCTCAAGACTGAGTACTTGGGAAGCCAAAACCCACGCCTTCACTCTGACGAGGTACTCATCGCCCTTTCTTCCAGCTCTTCTCGCAACGAAGATGCCCACAAGACCATAACAGCACTTCCTAAGCTCCAGGGATGCGATGCATACTTCTCCGTCATCCTAAGCGATACCGATAAGGCTGTTTATCGTCGCCTTGGAATCAACGTATGCTCTGAGCCTAAATACGAGCGCTCCGGCTACTACCACGGCTAAAATTTAAGAACACCAATAAGGTCTCCTACATAAGGAGACCTTATTTTTTGTAACGTTGATTTAATCATTTCGAATACTTAGTGAGGAATATACGAATTTCAACCGTTCATCCGACCAGTTACCTCAGTTTAAAGATTGAGTGCTACATTTGAATAGCTGTTATTTCTTCAGAAGGAAATGTATGGAAACGCAAGCATTTATTATTGATGAACAAAACTCAGAAGACATGCTCATGGAGCTGTTGCAATATGGAAGGAGTCTGACACTCTCAGGCACCGACATTCGTATTGTAGAGAAGACCTTGGAGAAACTCGGAAAGCACTTTGGAGCTTGCGAGATGAACGTCTTCGTTATCTCTGCAGCCATTATTGTGACTGCATGCTTCGATGATGGACTTGCAAAGACTCAGTCAATTCGCATTAACGAGAAGATTGGATATGACTTTACCAAGGTAGAGCGCCTTTCTGCACTTGCACGTCGCACACTTTCTTCCAATATAACCATTCGAGAGTTTAGCGCTGAGCGCAAACGCATTGATTCTGAAGGTCAGAGCCGCGCGGTGGCCTACCTTGGATCTCTTTTGGGAGCGGGTGGATTTGCCATCTTCTTCGGAGGAGCTGTGATCGATGGTGTGGTAGCTGCAATTGTTGGCCTTCTGTTTTGCCTGATGCAAAGGACCATACGTCCTTACTGCCCAAATGATATCGTTTTTAACTATATAGCATGTCTCATCTCAGGCTTATGCATTACCTTCTTTGGTATGCTCATCCCTCAACTCATGCTCGATATGATTACCATCGGTGTCATCATGCTCCCAATTCCGGGAATCCCTATCACCAATGCTGTACGCGATATGATCAGTGGCGATATTATCACAGGAATCTTGAGGTTCGTTGAGTCACTCCTCATCACAGTAGGAATTGCTGCAGGATTCATCTCTGCACTTGTATTGGTAGGTGCATAATGGAGCAGACGCTGTATATCTTATTTATCTCATTTATATCATCTGTTGGATTTGCTCTCATGTTCAACATGCCATCAAAGTGGATCTTGCCTTCCTCCTTGGGAGGACTTTTGACGTGGGCTGCATTTTTGCTCTGTCAGAAGGTACTTGGACCTACCATCTTTGGCCCTTGCTTTATCTCTTCGGTATTTGCTGCTCTTTGGGCTTTCGGCCTTGCGCGCTTTAGCAAAAACCCATTTGGCATGTACTTTATGATTGCTGTCGTTCCCCTGATTCCAGGAAGTGGCTTGTACTACACCATATTCAACATGTCACAAGGAAATGCAGAGGCAGCTCAACACTTTGCCCAGGTAACCGCCGAGTACGCTCTAGCCATTACCTTTGGCATCTCCATCGTCTGGACCGGCATTGAGATTCAGCGAAATTGGAGAAAAGCCCATTTGGGTAAATAAAAACTTATCTACACATAAACCCTCTTGCTTGCGCAGGAGGGTTTAGTATACAAAAGCAGCCCACCCGAAGGTGAACTGCTTGAACTTTAAGCTTAGTTGCGTGTAAGACGCCTGTGCATACGGTGAGGCTTTGCAGCTTCAGGTCCAAGGCGCTCGATACGATTCTTCTGGTAGCTCTCGAAGTTACCCTCGTACCAATACCATTTACCTGGCTCTTCATCAGTGCCTTCCCATGCAAGGATGTGGGTTGCAATACGGTCGAGGAACCAACGGTCGTGGGATACGACAACAGCGCATCCACTAAATGCAAGAAGTGCCTCTTCAAGAGACTCAAGGGTCTCAACGTCAAGGTCGTTGGTAGGCTCGTCGAGGAGAAGCAAGTTTCCGCCCTGCTTCAAGGTAAGAGCAAGGTTCAAACGATTGCGCTCTCCACCGGAAAGGACACCCGCCTTCTTCTGCTGGTCAGAACCCTTAAATCCAAAGCTAGAAGCATATGCACGGGAGTTGATCTCCTGGTTTCCAACCTGGATGAAGTCGTTGCCGTCGCTCAATACTTCCCACAAGGTCTTATCAGGATCGATACCTGCACGATTCTGGTCGACGTAAGAAATCTTTACGGACTGACCGATCTCAAGGTCACCACCTGTGAGCTCTTCCATACCAACGATAGTCTTGAAGAGGGTGGACTTACCAACACCGTTAGGCCCAATAACGCCTACGATACCGTTGCGAGGAAGAATGAAGGAAAGGTCCTCGATGAGAACGCGGTCTCCGAAGGACTTATTGATATCCTTAGCCTCAATTACCTTATCGCCCAAACGTGGACCAACAGGAATCTTAAT
>RCNH01000528.1_pt1 | contig 15382 bp, 20 predicted proteins | sample 2041161 | NCBI WGS metagenome assembly RCNH01 (sample SAMN09708215, study PRJNA481090) | Feces metagenome, whole genome shotgun sequencing project. | biome: feces | host: Leptonychotes weddellii | place: Antarctica: Sion Island | collected 2010-03-01 | reverse complement strand
GATTAAGGCATCCATAAGATTTGTAAGATCTCTCGAAATTACATCCATGGTATATCCACATTCATTACACTCAACCTCAATATCCGGTCTTCTGCTATGCATATAGCAATATGGGATTGAGACCTCATCTTCACTACCATGAAGATCAATTGAAACATTAATCTTCATATTAAGATCCAGATCTACTTTCTTTCCACAATGCAGGCAATATGCTGTACGCTTTGTTGTCTCATTGATTTCTCTAAATTCGATTCCTTTCATTGGGTTATCCTCCTAATAAATTTTTAATATAAATATCTACTGAGATATTCATATTTATAATATATGTCTAAACAAATTTAATGTATGACCTCTAATATTACTACAAGGAATCCGGCGATAAGAAATATCTCTATGCCGCTTTCGGTGTGGCTAATGCTGCTGGAACTATGGCTACCACCTCTAGCATAGTACTAAACGTTCAGTGCACTGAAAACATTGATAAAACAAGAGACTTTGTAGCGGAATCTTCTATGTTTAGTAATATTGAATTTATTTAAAAAATATATCCAAGGAGATTAATAATCTCCTTGGATGTAATTTATCTTACTTTTTATTTTTCTTCTTACCGGTGGTATTGCTCTTCTTCATCTGAGCCTTATCTTCAGCAGCGACTGCTTCTACAGTCTCTTCAGTAGGCATTTCAGCCTCACCACCTACAGACTCTTGTACTGCACCTTCGTGCTCAACAGGTACACTAGGAGTAGCTTCAGGGGTGGCTTCATGCTCAACAGGTACATCGGGAGCAGCTTCAGGAGCATGCACTTCAGTTTCGGGTTCAACATGCACATCAGGAGCATGTACATCAGTTTCGGGACTAGTCTCTACCACCTGATCTTCGCCCCCAACTTCGGGAGCAGGCTTTTCAGGAACCTTAAAGGGATCTTCTTCATCGACACCGAGCATAGGCAGCATAACCTTTCTTGCATCAAGGCCAGCACCATTATCAGTGTAATAATTCTTCATGGTTAAACGAACGGTAGAACCATCGGGAAGAATTTCATCGACAATCGCTCTTTTACACAGGCACTTCAAAATATCACCAGTACTCATGATAATATTATTATACGTACCATGGATAGGGGGAGTAAAAGATCGTACAGGAATATACGTGCGAATATTTACACGCTTAGTCATTTGGGCCATTTTGGTCGTCCTCCATTTCATCAATTTTTTCCAGATCATTATGATCTATCAAAGTATCAGTAAAGCTGAAATCATCTTCAATTACATCATTGAATTTTTCAGATTCCATCTGTTCCAGAAGCATTCGCTCAATAGGATTCATACTAAATACTCCTTTCATTGTATTTAGTATAATGTTAGCTTACAAAAAATCAATGCAAAACATAAGAAGGAGTAGCATGTGCTACTCCTTCTTTATTAATGCTATTTTGATCCTTTTAGCCTCTTTAAAGAATTGGTTATCACCTTATTTAAAGAACAACGTATATCGGTAGCATCTGAACTTGAGAGATTTACACATCTGCTATATATTAATTTTGATCCATAATATATAGATATGCTGTCTACCATAATTGTCACTATAACAGATGATTGAGTATTCTTTTTTGTATACTCCATAACAACCATTCTTCCGGCATTATTAATCTTTAGATCGATACCATTCTCAGGGCATAGTAATTTAGAGTCAACAAAAGATATCATATTTTTCATTACTCTAATGTCAATTTTTGACATACTAATATAGCTCCTCTCTAAAGTATAGTTTATATCTTCGTCATACTGTCGATTATCCTATCTTTAGAAACACCATAATCTTTTTCACCCGGAGATATATTTCTATGAATAAATATTGGTATATTGAATGGCTTTAAATCTTCTTTTATTCTGTACATCTTATCCATAGATATATCAGCATCTGGATAGATGTGCAAATTGAATCCTATAAAGCCATAATTGATTATGAAAAATCTTACTAGCGATAAGTATGATTTTCCACCAATTGATGCATATAATGCATTATTGTTGCTTCTAGGTAGATTTAGATATATTGATAGTATATCAAATGAACCTTCTGCTATATGGATATCTATAGGCATGAGAGTATTAACCATAGATGGAATAAAATAATATCGCATAGCATTATCATTTATTCCATATATATTATAATTCACATACCTAGTGTCTATATATTTGGATACCTTACCTTCAGGAACCAATCTCCTTAAAGTAACATAGCAATTATCCATAGATAGGAACCCGATAAAGAACTTATCAAGTTCATCTATTAGATTTGGCGATCTCGTATAATTTGTAACGCCATTAGCGATTAAGAATTCTTTAAGATTAATTACTATCTTGAAATTAGCTGCATCTTCTTTTGTAAATGGTATACCCATTCTATTAGAGATATAGTCTAACTTTTTTCTAGTAAAATCGGAATCAGATGCATAAAATATAGGTTGCTTATTTCTAATGAATGCTTTAAACTGACCGGAATTGGTCGAATAAGACTCATTAAATTTTTTATTATGCTCTGAGCAGAGAAGTATGAGGCTTGTATCATAGCATCCCATATCTCTCAAAAATTTACCATCCACTGTACCACAGGAGTTGCATTTGAAGCAATTATATTTAATAGCTCCATCCTTGCTTAATCCTATATACAGATGTCTAGATGTAGGATCTCTAGAGTCGCCACAGAAGTGACATCTCTTTATAACTTCTCTTCCTCCGCTTGCTGGTTTAGCATTAAAGTTTTCTATAAGATATGACTTCAATGCTTCGAACGCTTCGGAAGTTCTATTAATACTTGTCATAGATTATTCCTCCTTTCTAGAGATATAATATATGACTTATAATTATATTAAATGGTTTTCTTTTGGAAAGCTATCTCATATCCCAGACAGTCGAGATATTTAATTAAGCTCTTTAGTGTAGGATTACCAGCATCCTCACTCTCTATATCAGATATACACTGAACAGATAATCCAGCGGCTTCTGATAATTGTTTTTGCGTTATTCTTTTAGATTTACGAAGATCAGATAATTGCATCTTCGTAATACGTTTAGAGATATACTGTTCTACAGGATCAGAAAATATTATAGCATCATAATAAGTATTTTCATTATCCATATCATATATCCCTCATAGAGTTGTAGTAATTGATCTTCATGGCAATTGCTTTCAATCTATTTACTACATCATATTTTTTATATTTAGCGTTATTAGACAAAGATTTGAAAGTATTGGCATCCATTCCATCTATCAAATCAATAGCCCTATCAATATATTTTAGATCGAAATCCCCAAAAACCGGCATATCCACAGGATATCTAACCACTGACATACCACAGGGGAATAGATGTGATTCTGGGACAGTATACGTATTTTCAGGGGTTTCAACACATTCTACTTTCCATAGTCTTTTTTTCTTTATTAAACTATTTTTATGCAATCTTAATACTCTTACATGTATAAGACCGCTTGCACTTTGTTTAAAATCATTATATGGATCAAATGTGCAAATCATATTTGGGATTATTCTATTACTCAAAATAACACCTTCTTTAATTTTTTACATAATATGCTAGTCTCTTGACTGACTTAATAAAACTATGCAAGTCTAATACTACAAGTACTAGCATGTAGTAAAAATCAAATCTTTCTAGCATATTAAATTTGTATATTAATAAGTTTAAACGAGTGTATTTCATCAAATAAAACATATTTAAGCAGTTTAAAATTAGCATATTTAAGAAATTGATTGATACGACTGCTTTAACAGTTCTATCTCTTCGTACATTTTCTGATAATATATGCTTTACTCTATACCATAATTCGAATGTACAATCATCATATATATTGAAAGCTACAGCAATAGCTGGCATAAATGATACTCTTGTACATCCAGATATATTTCTGCAAAAAGAAAGAATAAATAAAGATAGCAATATAAAAGAATACACAGTGTAAGTATAAAAACTATATTTATACCCCTTTAACGTTATCTCGTTCAATTTCCTTCAACCTTCTTTCATAAAATAATATTGTTTTAATATGGAAAACAAAGTTTATAGTATAAATAGTAAACAGAATAAACAATAATACTAGTTTATAATATATATCATTTTGACGCATACTAAATACACTAAATCTATCTCCGGCAAAATTTACATATAAAGTCATCATCTTTATACTATAGATAATACCAATAAAAATGTGTATACTTATAGAAGCATTGGTTATTTTTAAAAATGATCTGTTCAGAGTTAATATATATCTTTTATCAAAATTATTTAATTCAAAATTCAATACATATCTTGCATTTTTGGCATATGAATTAAAAATAGCCATAGATCCGATAGTGCATAAAACTACCCACCAGACCATGAATATATTTAATACATTATATCTTAAGATTCCTATAGCCATTACAACAGTGGATAATAATGATATCAATATTCCATCGTATATCATATTTGTGGCTCTATATGATATACTATTTTTATCAATTGTTGATTTATTACTCATAATTATAATTCCCTCCTTTAATTATTATATTTTTGTTTGGATTTATGAAAAAAAAACAATGATGGATGTTATTAAACATCCATCATTTCATATGGTGGGCCTAGCCGGGTTCGAACCGACGACCTTGGTATTATGAGTACCCCGCTCTAACCTACTGAGCCATAGGCCCATATATTTAATATTTAGTTACTTACTTTGTATTTATTGATTTTGCACACATGAATTGAGCACTCACATGTGCAAAACCATATCTCTACCAACTGAGCTATGCAATCACCCAATTAATAATTAGTTTATTATGTTGTAAAATATTACATTTATGGTACAGACTGCTACGCCTGTACCATAATCAATTACCTATAAATAAATTTAATACCAAGTCTGCTTGCTTTAACCGCTACTGCAGATTCAGATCTGTTAGGAAGCATCTTTGCAACCATAGGACCAATACGTGGATAGTATTTTTTGAGAATATATTCCTCTTTCTTCGACCATACTTTATTAGACTGTACATTCAGAGTACGAGCTCTAGCAGAAATGCTTTCAGGACTTCTTCCGGGCAATCTATTTGCAATAAGGGTGCCCTCTGACGGGTAATATTCTTTAACAATATTATCTTCATCAGCAGTCCATAAAACATTATGTACAACTCCAAGCTTTTTAGCTCTTAACGAAACACTATTGCGAGATCTGCCATTAAGCTTTTTAACCACCTTGCATCCAATAGAGGGATAATATGTTTTAATAATATTATCCTCTTCCTCGGTCCATTTCTTCACAGGCTCGGTCACCTTCAGAATGAAAGCTCGTGATCTTATAGAATCATCACTTCTATTTGAAAGAATCTCTGAAACTTGAATACCAATTTTTGGGTAATATTCTCTAATGATATCATCTTCTTTTTTTGTCCATCTTTTATTATTTGCAATTCCTAATCGTTTTACTATTCCAGCAATTGCCCATCTAGTTCTTCCAGGAATCAATTTTTCTACATCCATTCCCATAATAGGATAGTATTCTTTGAGAATATCAATTTCATCCTGGGACCACACTGTATTAGATTTATAAGACATTTAAATCACCTTTCCTTTGTATAACTAGTATACCTCAATATTCTTCTATTTATAAATATAACGGTAGGAGTCATTTAACTCCTACCGTTACAAATATATTAGATAAGACTAATATACATGAGAATCTCTTCACATATCAGTTCAGGAATTACCATAATCCTTTGACCATCAAGTTCAGGATCTTCAGGATCAATAATCTCAAACTCACTACTTAGAATAACTGCAATTATGCCAAGGATATGCTTTTCAATCTTCTCATTTCTATATTTTTCCTTGATCTTTTCCCATAAAGGAGAAGCCTCAAGCTTTGTCAGTTCCTTCTTATTAACGTTCTTACGACTTGCAAGACGAATTATTTTTGAACCGACAATATAGGGTAAAAGAACCATTCCAGAAGCTTCCAAGATTCTTCTAGCTGCAATGATCAATTTCACATAATCATCGAGATTGATAGCATTAATAGTTCTTGTGTCGCCAAAATACTTAAAGAATAGATTGAAGATAAGATCTCTCTGGAAGGAATTAATTGTGCACTTATTTCCATCGGCTAAACGATGTTTATAGAACAAAATTTCATCATCTTCAAAAGGACCATACATCATTTCTATAAGATTCATGGCATCATTTCGAGCTACATCTGCTTGAACAAGTAAAGATTCATCTTGTTTAAGCAAGAAGCTTTCAAATTTATCGAATTCAGAATTCATATCTTCATCTCTTTTAGAACTAGAAAGAGATACAAAATTGTATTCATATTCGATATCCAATACCTGGAACCCTGTATTTCTTATAATAGATTTATAATTAAGATGTATAGGATTGCCATCGTATCTATACTTTGGCATAATATTAATCAATATATTTTGAACAGACTGTAAAGTATGAATACTTACGTTGATACCTCGGATATCTTGCATATCCCAAATAGGCTGATTACGTTTAGCCTTCATTGATACATTAGATACAGCTGTTTCATACAGCTTACTATAAATATCAATATCATATTGATCAATCAATACATCATAAACAGATAAAATAAACTCTGTTGAATTATCAATCTTACGTGCATACATGAAATGACACATAAGAGGAATAATAAAGTTCATCAAAACCGATATCTTCATCATAATTTTTCCGTGTTTCGCTTAGTCACGTGTGACGCTTTGACACGCAGTTCTCTTATGAACTTCTACATCTATTAAATGTAGGCTAGACTATATCTTCACCATCGGCATTACCCGCTAAGGTGCTCCCCATTTCGAACTCGCTTGAGCCCTACTCTACTCGGTTATTCATAGAATATTCTAAGATATTCTACTATCCTTTCGATAGTCGTTGAACCTTCAACTTTGCTTCGCTGTACTATTTATACAATATAATATCAGATGTAAATATAGGCCTATAGCCACAAGACCTATTAAAGAATGGTGCCGCTGACGGGATTTGAACCCGTACAATATCGCTATCGGAGGATTTTAAGTCCTCTGTGTCTTCCGATTTCACCACAGCGGCATATACAATTATGTTTTAATATTATATTTCGATTTTGCGAAGCATTATAGCTTGGCTGCTGATTGTTGATTATACAATACTTAGACTTTCGCCATATATCATCTCATCACTTATTTCTGACTTTCGTCTCTTTAGAGTTGGCTATTATATATGCCTCTCCGTAGCAGATGAGCATTACAACGTCCCAGCAATTAAAGGAGTTTTACTCACTATGTTTCCATATTGAGGTGACCATTACAATCACTATATTGCAAATTAGGATTTTTGACATTTTTATAGGTTAATGACAAACTGTAATTATCTCTGTTCATATAACAGATTTTTGTATAAATCGAGCCATGCATGATGTATCTATTAAGATCATACATAAATGCACTCCTACTATATGCCGGCTCGAAATCTATGAGATATTTCATTCTTGCATATATCATAGGAAGTTCATGATCTTTATCATAAAACCTCTCAAAATAATTAAGATATTGGCAAGTGTGATTTCTCATATCGGGATTATTGTAGGATCTTTTGGTGCTCAGGATAAATGCATCAAGCTGTGGATTAGGTGCCATACCATAGAAGCCAGATACATCCATCATGATAGCGCCTCTCGTTGTTTTGAAAATCTCGTCTTCAGGATTAGCAACCCATTCATCTACATGCTGAAAAGGTTCCTGATCTTCGAACTCGATTGCCTGAATCAACTCTGTTTGCTCGCTCATTATTAATTTGACCTCCTATATATTCTAATATTACCATTATAATATATATCTCATTTCTTCTTTGAAATAAATTTAACAAATGGAGAACGCTTTACAGTATTCACCTTTTTTGTTGTAGATATATTTTTGGCTGCCCTGATATTTCCAGAGGGAGAATCGAAATTTCTTGATTGATTTGCTTCTTTTGATGCTCTGCTTTTTTCTTGTGATGCTTGCCGTGATTGTTTAGTCCCAAGCTCTTGTCTATCTGCTATCTTTTTATCCGTATCCTCTACATTCAGTAATAACTTTTTAGAATCATACGGAATAGCATAAGTTTCAAACATATGCTTAGCAAATAAATTCTTGGCCTTCATATATAAAAATGCAAAATACAGTATCTTACTGTATCCTGGTATTTCATATGGGTTAGTTTGCTTAGGATCTTTCGTTAAGGCCAATTTAGAAGCTTTAGGTTTGAGATCTTCGAAAAATAAATCATTTTTCAAGAATACTCTCAAATACGTATAAACAAACGCAGGGTCATTAGAGAAAAATTTGACGTTATACGACTGTAGGCTAGAAGATGCATGAGCTGCAGCATCTTTTGTATAAAATAAAATTACTGCATCGTAATAAAAATCTTTAACTGTTTCTGAAGGTACTTTAATATGGATCACATATCTATCCTTCTTTTTATCTATATACATAGTGTAATCTATTTTTCCAGCCTCTCGCAGAAGAACCTTATCAAATTTTTCTACGTACATAGCTTTAAACAATTCTCTCTGAGAAAATACAGCATTGCGTTTTCCCATAGGATTATCTATGTATTGTTGAAATGTCATTTCCATACTCTAATATCACCACCTTAAAATACTTATTAAATTAGTTATAATGGTAATAAAAATGAAAAAAAAAGAATGGACGCTTATGTTCCATTCTTTTTGTGTTTATTTAGAGATACACTTCTCACATACTCTAAAGTTATGGTTATTTTTTGCCATATACTTTACATTTTTCTTGGATTTACATATAGAGCATGCTTTATTTCTTTTATTAAATGGAAGAACAATAAGTTCTTCCATTTTAAAGCCATTCATCAGTTATTGATACTCCTTCCAAATACATCGAGTCTATTATCTCTAATAGCGCACTTTGTACAGCAGGGTACTATTCTTCTTGATACCACGGGATCTCCCAAGATCAGAAAATGTACAGCTGGTGAATTACCACAATAATGACAACGATATTTATTCCCCCAATCTTCTGGAACTGTTACCATGAACCCGATAGGATATTGATTGCATTCTCTAATTATTGAATCTAATATTTTGTCCTCATGCTGTATCATCTTTGCATTACATATTCCTTCCTAGATTTTTAAAGAACCCAACTGGATCCTTTTCCATTTCTGCAACTTCAGAAATATCAATAGATCCCTTATTCTTCCAGTGCTCCAAAAGAGAGATTCTAAAAGCAAGAGGCCTAAGCCATCCCAGCGGAATACCAGATGATGATGCACTTCCCAAGCTCATCATGCAGTTTAGGATTTCAGAAGTAATATTTTCCATAGTTAATTCTTCATATGGAATAACTTCATGCATGAACAAATTTTTAGATTTTTCTTCATTTTTAATTCTTTCATCCTCGAGTTCCTTATTGCGCTGATTCACATAATCTGTATGCTTCTTAATATTAAAGCACCATTCCATGTTTGGGTGCTTAATAACATAGGCCGCTTTAAATCCATCCCTGAGAAGAATAACCGAAGACATATAATTGTCTTCTTCATACGAATCTTTTTTCTTTTCATGCAAATAGCAGATAGACAGCCATTTGTTATTTATCTCATTGATGCAAGCGGCTTTAGCATCTCTAGTTTTTGCATTTCTAGATTTCATCAATTTATCCGCTTCATCAATCAGAGATAAGAGGCAATGCTCGAGCTCCTTGTCAAACTCGTCAGAGTTTTCTGCATTTAGCAGTAAGCTGTTATAATATTCCTTTGCTTTCATTTTAATATCCCCCTATCTAATTTCTCCAGTGACTAAGTCCATTTCTTTAATAGGCATACCAGTTTCAGGATGGTTATGGCCTATTTTTAAACACAGCATATTACGATCGATAGCCGATAAATAAATCTCTTTTATTTCACATTCTGCAATTGCAGCTAATTCTGCCAAATTCCTGGCATGAGTCTGCATAATTGGTTCATATCCAACTACAATTTTTACTGCAGTATCAGGATAAATAATATTTGCAGCTTCCTTGATTTTCATTTTAATTCCCTCCTATTAGCTATAAAAATATTTTAATATATAATGATAGGTGAACCCGAACGTATTTACATCTACATCCTGACTATTAACAACCGCATATAATGCAATATGACTATACAGTCTGTTTCCATCAATATCTGTAGCAATCCTTTTAATAAGGAATTTTTCCTTACCATACAATTTATTATATCTTTTAATACGCTTAAACATCCGAAAGATATTACTGAAACTGAAATTCCCGATAAGAATGGTTATATCACGCTTTGCGGGATCTTTACTTAAATCTTTTTCTCTTACAAAATATTTCATAATTTATTATACTCCTCTCATTAAACAGATGCCAATGCTCTGCGTATGTAATTCAAGCTTTCAACACCTACAGCTAACTGCAAATTTCTTATATAGACATAGCTATTAAAAGTTTGGTCTTTTTCAATGACCATTTCTTTAAAATGGTTTCTCATAATAAAACCATCGATATCTGCGATAATATTATCCAGCAGGCTACTATCACTTTCTCCAACTGCCGTGATTTTAATATTGGCAGTGGTATCGCCTCCTGTAATAAATCCATATCTGACAATAAGACCATGTTTCATTTTCAATTTCTCCTTTGTTATAATAAAAAATATTCAGAGTATCAATTGTATGATTACTCATATTTATATTATATAATCGATTATATACCTCTTTACATTTCTGGCTCAATCAAATATACATTTATGACTAGAATCACAAGTGTACCGATTAACTATTTTATCATATTTATAAAATCTCTTTTGAGAGACTCAGTTCCTTATCTATAACAAAAGTCTGCAGGTAAATCACTTACAGGATAAATTCAGACTTGTATTATTCTCTCCTTTTATTTAAAATTTATCTTAAAGTTGAAAATACGATAAAAGAATAAACTGACCATAGAAATTCTATGGTCAATAACTATGATATTTTTATAGTATATTTGCATAAATAGATGTATGGCTGTGAATCCACAGCCATACATTGTGTTTTAAAATTCAGGATCTGTAATTTTTGTTTTATCATCATCTAGACACAGCGTTAAGCTGTACAGACTCTGAATAGCCTCTTTATCAGAAGTTCTGACACCCTTACCTCCGAGGTTAAAATAATGAGATTTAGAATTTAACTGTCTCTCTAATTCTTCATTAGCCTCTTCAGAGAAAACTCCCTTTGCAGTACACTGGTCACCATCGTAGTCGCCACCAATACCATCCAGATACAGGTTGCTTATATTCAGAGTATCTATAAACTTATTAGAAGTATTAGCTCCAATATCTTCTTGACGAATATATGGATAATTCTTATAGAACTTGCTTCCTATAATCATAGGCTCTGTTTTAGTAGTAGATGCAATTTTAACCCTTGTAGGAAATTGGTTAAAATATGTATCGATAGGATATCTTGTAATAAGAATATGCTTATCCTTTGTAGCTTCCACAGCTGCTTGGAATAATATATCACACCATGTGAGATCTCTATCCATTATAGGCAGTTTACCTATATCATTTTTAGCATACTCTTCTGCTGTCATATTATATCCCTTAAATCTATAGCGAACTGTAATGCCTTCTATAGTGGGAACCTCTAATGGAATGAATCTATTAGAGAATCCGGTAAGGAATCTATCTATCTCTTTTTTAATACGTTCATCTGAGAATTCTTCTTGGTAATCCTTAGGATGAAGATAAGTAATACTCTTATCCTTATTTATATAAGGAATAACCGAGTCTCCAGAGAATTCGTTTTCAAACATTCTTCTTACTTGATATACTATAAACGGCAAGAAATTGGCACATGCAGATGCCAGAGGAAGAACCGAATAATCTAGATCTGCTTCCACATCATCGAGTCTTTCAACTTTAAGTTCAGGAGCCGACAGAACTAGTCTAGTCGCATAGTCTGTAGTCTTAGACATAACGCCCTGACGAATAATACCAGTTTTACCTGGAATGATATTTGTTGTTTTCTCGCCATTTATAGTAGTACCAGAACCAAACCAGTCATATATCTGAACTAGAGTTTCTTGTACTCTTCCTCTTGTTGCAGCATTCAAATTTAAGCCATACTCGGATGTTTCTCTTAATGCCCTTACGGAAATTAACAAAGATCTATAAAGCTCATTAATTGCTCCAAGAGATACACGACCTTTATCGTTATCTACGTCTCTATAGAAAGCAGGACACACAATATACTTCTTAATAAAGAATTCAGGTTTTCCTATATACTTTTCTATAAAATCGACACGCATATCTCTTTGTCTAGATCCTGTACGACGAATTTTAATTTTATTAATATTTTTCTTGAGGAAAGCGATTCCATTAGAACCATCCTCATTTTCTTCTAATTCTCCATTAGAATTTATAATGAAATTTTTTGTACCATGCACACAAGCTTTTATATTAGAATCTACTTTACACCACATTTTATATATAAGCGGATTTATGAACTCTTCATGTAGATCAATATAAGCAAATGTATTAGCTCTATCGTACTTAGTAATTCCAAAAATTTCATTAGATAATAAACCATCAGATGTAGGAATAGAATTTCTTACAAAAGATATAGGATTAGTGACCTCTTTTAAATCATTTACTTTTACAAGTTTTTCAGGGTCTATTAAATTGACTCTGAGGTGTTCACCTCGTATTGCGTCAGACATATTAATCACCTCTTAATATTATGTGAATTATGTGTATAAAAATTCCCATCCGAAATATTTCGGATGGGAATATATTTCAGCAAACTCTGACAATTGTAGTATGAATACTACATAGATCAGACTTATCCATAATTATGTGAAATTTATCATCATATATGGTAAAATCTGTATCATGCAGACTAGAATATAAAGCATTAGCATTCTCTTCAGTATCGAAAGTTAGAATAAATCTAGCCACATCTGAAGAATCGTCATTAAGCTCTATATTCATCCTATAACCTACTAGGTTATACAACACAAGTATCTCATCAAAATATTTTGTAATCAGCCTAGGGATATTATTTGAATTGATACTATGTACAAAATTTTTAGTATCTATCATAAACTCACATCATTCCTCCCTCTCCGAGTTCTTCAAAAACTTCCTCAATAGCTTCGGCTTCTAGAGGAGATAACGGAGCTTTAGCTGTTTTGCTTTGGTTAGAAATACCACCATCAGTTGGCCTACCAGAATTGGCTTTAGACTTCTTTTCTTCTTCTAGTCTAGCTTTCTCTTCAGCTTTACTAGCTTCAGCTCTAAGATAAACTATTCTATAGATTTCATGAAGTTCTCTAAAAGGCCTATCCATAAGTTCCTGAATACTAACGCGACCTTTTAAAAAGGCCGCGATAGATTCAACGAATTCTACATATTGCCGATAGCTGCCAACTGATGACGTGTAAAAAGCATGCTGTCAGGAGTAACAGTCTCATTTGCAGGAATCTTTGTACCGCAGTCAGGACACACAGCTTCGGGAATAATATAGGAGATGTCTTCCGTATTGTTATCATATTCCTTAATATTTGCTCGCATGAAATAGTATTCCTCAGAACTCAGCGTAGAGATGATATCATGGAATGCCTTAATTCTACGAGCAGAAGATTTAGCTTGGTTGTTGGGATCGGGCTTTGTATCAATGGGGATCAGAGTATTATTTTCCTGATCAATCAGATAGAAAGAATCGATATAGGAAACAATATCAATCAGATCACCATATTTATCCAGGAACTGATCGGACAGACTTGCTGTTTCGATAACCACGTTCCAGATAGAGGGAGAACGAACCCCGATAACGTAAGAATCGGAAATCTGCATAAGGTCAACAGGATAGCTATCGTTGCTGGGAGATGTGGTATCCATAGAGAGCATTCCCTTTACCTTATCCTTTACTTCATCATTTGCATATTTAATCATATCAGAGAACTTTACGTCCTTGATAAATACCTTATTGCACTTCTCATTGGTGCATGTATAACTAATAAAGTTAGAGCCACCAAATGTAGCCATATAGACTGCAAAGTACAGATGCTGAAGATCTACAAATCGTACCTGCTTCAGCCAGGTTTCGTAATCAGGTTTATTAGCATCATAGACATGATCATAGATAATTCTATACATATCCATGAATGTATTCAATCTATTACGATTACTATTTTCAGGATTCAGCTTCAGAATTTCTGCACCAGAAAGACCAGTAACAGAAACGGGTCTATTTTCGGAATACAGAACCCAATCAGCTATATTTCTATGAGAATTTACAGCAAGCTTCATAACTTTCTGTACACTCTCAGACTTCTTAGCAATACTGAATGCTCCAAGGTTAATCTTATTCTTAATAGGAATAATCTTTTCCTTAACAGCAGACTTAAGATCAGTCAGCATCTTTTCAACTTCATCGTCATCAGATGCGGATGCATCAGCATCGTTTTCATCATCAAACAATTCACTATTATCCACATTATCGAGAATATTTACAGATCTGATATTAGGCTTAGCAACCACAGTATCAGTATCCTCATCTTCATCGGTGGAAGCAATGTCAGATTCATCGATCAGGCTAATATGCTTATCGGCATATGTAAGATCGTGATCATGATTCTGTGCAACGAATGCATGCGGTTCAGCACCACCATTAATAGCAAATTCGTCTTCTGCATCCTGACGAATTACTTCTTCTTCTTCCATCTTCTTTGCAATCTCTTCATCCTGCTTATCAAAGATAGAATCCATTCTCTCAGAAATATTATTCTTCTCTCTAGCAATTGCCATATCGAGATCATTCATGAGCTGATTCTCAAGAATATTGCTGGTATCAGGCTTTCTAGAAGGAAGAATCTTATAAATATCAACGCTCTTAGCATCCTTCAGATCTGCAGGACCAGTCTGGACAACAGTAGCTGCGGCAGGCTGTACAGGAACCTGGGTAGGAGTAGAAATAGCAGGCTGTACAGGAGTAGCATACCCCTCAGGGATCATAGGGTTCTTCTTGTTTTCTTCAATAATTGCAGAAGCCGAAGGACTAGTCAGATCAATACTAGTACTAGTTCTAGGCGCTTTGCTCATGATTTCTTCTAGTGTCATTTTATTAGTGTTTTCGTTAGCCATAGGTTAAATCCTCCTTTTATAGATCAGTCAGGTTTGTAAATCCTGAACGAACTGACGTTGTATTTGTATCGTAATATATTCCATATAGCGCTCCATCTATTTCTACAGATATATTGAAAGTATGATCTTTTTCTGTAACCGAGATTCTAGCACCTTGGAATTGGGGCAAGTATTTTTC
>RCNH01000527.1_pt1 | contig 15384 bp, 12 predicted proteins | sample 2041161 | NCBI WGS metagenome assembly RCNH01 (sample SAMN09708215, study PRJNA481090) | Feces metagenome, whole genome shotgun sequencing project. | biome: feces | host: Leptonychotes weddellii | place: Antarctica: Sion Island | collected 2010-03-01 | reverse complement strand
TCATTATGATCATATCCTTGAAGTGCTGGTATTGGCTTACCTTTATAACGAAATTCACTGTCATAATCATCTTCGATAATATACCTGCCTTCTTCTTCATTGGCCCATGCAAGAAGATTCATTCTCCTTTGTACAGGCATAACAATTCCCAGCGGATACTGATGAGATGGCATTACAAACGCAATATTTGCCTTTGTTTTTTTTAATTTTTGAATGTCCATTCCTTTTTCGTCCATATCAACTGTACAAACTTCATAAGATAAATTTTTAAATAAACGATAAGCTTGTTTATAACTTGGGTTTTCCAGGGCCACTTTATGATCTTGTCCGATCACAGTTGTAAGAAGCATTAAAAGATAGTCATTTCCTGCACCTACAACAATCTGATCCGGTCGCGCATTTACTCCTCTTGCCTGATGAATATAATTGCAGATTGCCCGTCGAAGTCCATATTCTCCTTGTGGATGACCTAGTCGAAAAACTTCTGCCCTGTCATCTGAAAGACACTCTTTTGAAAGTTTTCTCCAGACACTATAAGGAAAACTTTTTAAATCAACCCCATTTGGTGTAAAGTCATATAGAGGTATTTGTTCTTCTATTTCCTCATTTATTTCTTTTTCCTGAATTGTTTTCATTTGATACAGACCTTCTAATTCAGAAACGAAATAGCCCCGGCATGGCTGCGTTTCCACATACCCTTCTGACAGTAACTGTTCGTATGCAAGTTCAACTGTGCTGCGACTTACTTCAAGGTAGTTTGACAGTGCACGAGTTGATGGCAGTTTTTCACCACTTGAAATTTTTCCTGTCTGTATTTCTTTTTTTATGTGATCATAAATCTGTTCATACAGAGGAATTTTTGATTCTGTACATAAACTGATTGTCATTTCATTCATTTCAAATCACCTCTTTATAAATTTTATAAAATGATTGAAAAAAGCAGTTCTTCCATAATCAGAAGAACTGCCTTTATTATTTTTTGTAAACTTTTATTTTTTAGGAAGTTTAAAAGAACTTTTCAGTGAAACAATACGATTAAATACCAGTGCATCTGATTTAGAATCTTTCGCATCAATACAGAAATATCCATTTCTTACAAACTGAAAGCTATCATATGCTCCTGCATCTGCAAAGCTAGGCTCAACATAACAGTCTTTTAAAATTGTAAGTGAATTTGGATTCAAATTCAAAGATCCATCCTCTTTATTGTAAACACCTTTTTCTTCATCAATCAGATTCTCATAAAGTCTTACTTCTGCTTTTTGTGCATATGGAGCTGGAACCCAGTGAATAGTTCCTTTTACTTTTCTCCCCGTAAATCCACTTCCACATTTAGTCTCTGGATCATAAGTACAGTGAACCTCTGTAATATTTCCATCTTCATCTTTTACAAAGCTTTCACATTTTACAAAATATGCATGCATAAGACGTACTTCATTTCCTGGGAATAATCTGAAATATTTCTTAGGTGGTTCTTCCATAAAATCATCACGCTCGATATAAAGTTCTCTACAGAATGGAACTTTTCTGCTGCCAAGTTCTTCATTTTCAAGATTGTTGGCAACGTCAAGATATTCAACCTGTCCTTCTGGATAGTTGTCGATGACAAGTTTGATTGGATCCAAAACAGCCATCATACGAGATTTTTTCATTTTAAGATCTTCACGAATACAATACTCAAGCATTGCATAATCTACAGAACTCTGACTTTTGGAAACTCCACACATGTCTATAAACATTTTAATAGATTCTGGAGTAAATCCCCTTCTTCTCAGTGCTGCTATAGAAACAAGACGTGGATCATCCCATCCATCTACAATTCCATCCTCTACTAATTTTTTGATATAACGCTTTCCTGTAACAACATTTGTCAGATATAATTTTGAAAACTCAATCTGTCTTGGTGGATTTTCAAAACCACATTCTCTTACAACCCAGTCATAAAGTGGTCTGTGATCTTCAAACTCAAGTGTACAGATAGAATGTGTAATTCCTTCTATCGCATCTTCTAGAGGATGTGCAAAGTCATACATCGGATATACACACCATTTATCTCCTGTATTATGGTGTGTCATACGTGCAACACGGTAAATGATTGGATCTCTCATATTGATATTTGGTGATGCCATATCAATCTTTGCACGAAGTACTTTCTCCCCATCTGCATACTTGCCGTCACGCATATTCTTAAACAGTTCCAAATTTTCTTCTACGGAACGATTTCTATACGGACTGTCTTTTCCAGGTTCTGTAAGTGTACCCCTGTACTCACGAATCTCATCTGCACTAAGATCGCATACATATGCTTTTCCTTTTTTGATCAGCTCCACTGCATAATCATACATCTGCTCAAAGTAGTCTGATGCAAAATACAGATGATCTTCCCAGTCAGCACCGAGCCATTTAATGTCCTCTTTAATAGAATCAACGAACTCGATCTTCTCCTTTGTAGGATTTGTATCGTCAAAACGCATATGGAATGTACCATTATATTTCTGTGCGAGTCCATAGTTTAAAAGTATAGACTTTGCATGTCCGATATGCAGATAACCATTTGGCTCTGGTGGAAATCGTGTACATACGTGATCGTATACGCCTTCTGCTAGATCTTTATCTATTTCCTGTTCAATAAAATTCTTTGAAACTGTTTCGTTTGCCATAGTTTCCTCCTCAAAGTACCCTAAATTCTTACATTATGTCCCTAATATTACCATAAATTTAATTTATTCACAAGGACTGTAAAAAAATTATTTGCTTTTTCCGAAAAGTGTGTTATACTGTAGTGGTTTAAAGCGGAAAAGAACTTGTTTTACATTCCGTAATCAGAATATACAGGAGGTTTTTTATGAAACGAGAACAATTTGCTTCCCGACTTGGCTTTATCTTAGTTTCAGCAGGTTGTGCCATAGGTTTGGGGAATGTATGGAAATTTCCATATATGACTGGAAAATTTGGAGGAGCTGCCTTTATTCTGATCTATCTTATTTTTCTTGTAATTCTTGGATTGCCGATTATTGTTTGTGAATTTAGTGTCGGCCGTGCCAGTCAGAAAAGTATTGCTACTTCTTACAATGAACTTGAACCAGAAGGTGGTCGTTGGCATTACATAAGATGGATCGCCATTGCAGGTAATTATCTTCTTGTTATGTTTTATTCCATGGTTGGTGGCTGGATGCTCTATTACTGCTATCGCATGATTACAGGCGAATTTGTAAATGTTACCACTTCTCAGGTAGAAGATAAATTTGGTTCCATGCTTTCTTCCCCTGGAACTTTAATGTTCTGGACAATCCTCGTGGTTCTGCTTGCGTTTGGCATTTGTTGTATCGGTCTTCAAAAAGGCGTGGAAAAAATTATGAAAGTAACTATGATCGCATTGCTTGGTATTATGATTGTACTTGCGATACATTCCGTTACCTTACCTGGTGCAAAAGAAGGACTTCGTTTTTATCTTATTCCTGACTTTCATAAAATGGTAGAAAATGGTATTGGAAATGTAATCTTTGGTGCTATGAGTCAAGCCTTCTTTACACTTAGCATTGGAATGGGTGGAATGGCCATCTTTGGCAGTTATCTTGGAAAATCCCGCTCACTTGCAGGAGAATCCGTAAATATAGTACTCTTAGATACTTTTGTTGCATTTGTAGCCGGGCTCATCGTAATCCCTGCATGTTTTTCATTCAATGTCGAAACAACAGCAGGCCCACCGCTGGTATTTATTACCCTTCCAAATATTTTTTCGAAAATGGCAGGTGGCAGGATCTGGGGATCTTTATTCTTCTTATTCTTGTTCTGTGCGGCATTATCCACGATTGTTGGTGTTTTTGAAAATCTGGTTTCTTTTGGAATGGATCTCTTCCATTTTAGCAGAAAAAAATCAGTCGGTATCAACATCATTCTTATTGTTGTGTTAAGCATTCCTTGTATACTTGGATTTAACGTATGGTCCGGTTTTCAACCTCTTGGAGCAGGAACAAACATCATGGATCTTGAAGATTTCCTTGTTTCAAGTAATATTCTTCCACTTGGTTCTGTCGTTTATCTTATGTTTTGTACACACAAAAATGGATGGGGATGGAAAAATTTCATTCAGGAAGCTAATAGTGGACAAGGACTTAAATTTCCTGAAAAACTTAGATTTTATATGACAAACATTCTTCCTTGGATTGTTGTCATTGTTTACTTAAAAGGGTATTATGATATGTTCAAAGGCAGAGGAATTGTATTCTATATCTGGATGGTAATTGCACTTCTTTTCCTTACTCTTGTATTTTTTGTTTCAGTAAACAAGAAAAAGAAAAACAAATAGCTCTTTATCTTTTACTTAAAAAGGAATTGTATCGCAAGATCGATACAATTCCTTTTTTTATTATTACAATCTATTTTGTAAGATCAACATTGCCTGAACAATAATGGCAGCATGGTCACTGCCAATCATTCCCGGATCGATGACCATAAATTTTTCTTCTTTAATAATCCCTGGCTTTTTCCTATGAAAAACTTTTGCTTTCGTATCCAATCCTTTTTCCCTATTCACGAAATGAAGTTCATATTCTTCTGTGATCTGTTCTTCTTTTTGTTCTTCAAATTTTTTCTGTATGGAAATCTCACACCATGTGGCATCCGCTGCATCATCTCCTGCCTGAACTTTAACCTGATCTTCTTTTACAAGCGACATATATGCCGTAGTTATGATCCTTGTTCTTGGATCACGATCATACTCTCCGTAAGTTGCAAACTGCTCCATAGCAAGATTCTGAACTCCTGTCTCTTCTACCAGCTCTCTTCTTGCCGTATCATCTAAATTTTCATCAATATTAACGAATCCACCAGGCAATGCCCAAAAACCGATACTCGGATGATTACTGCGTTTCACAAGGAGAATTTTAAGTCCTTCTAAATCTTTCTTCAATTCCTTTTTATAAGAAAAAACAACTGCATCTGTAGTACAGCTTGGCGTTTTATATTTGTATGGATTGTACTGTTCAAGAAATTGTTCTAAAGATTGACCCGCTTTGTTTACTTCCCCTGTTCCATAAAACTTTGTAAGATCTTCCAAAAAAGCTGCCATATTATCCCTCCATAAAATATTTATTTATATCAGTATAACACCTTTTTTCAAAAGAAAAAGCCTGAACCCTATGCTAATGTATAAGTTTCAGACTTTAAAATAAGCTGCCAAGCGGACTTGAACCGCCGACCTCCGCCTTACCAAGGCGACGCTCTACCTACTGAGCCATGGCAGCACATGTATATTAATTATATAACTCCATTAATATACACTATTTATTGCTGGTTTGTCAATACATTTACAATTGATCTGAATCCAAAACAATTGTAAATGGTCCATCATTTACAAGACTTACTTTCATGTCAGCACCAAATTGTCCTCGCTGAACATTAGGAACATATTCCTTACTCTTTTCTATAATATATTCGTAAAGTTCTTCTGCCATATCTGGTTTTCCTGCCTCAATAAAACTTGGACGATATCCTTTTTTACAGTTTGCATAAAGCGTAAACTGAGAAATTAATAGAAGACTTCCATTCACATCTCCCAGGGACAAATTTGTTTTCCCTTCTTCATCTTGGAAAATACGAAGCCCAGTCATTTTTCGTACCATTTTGTCCGCAATATCTTTTGTGTCTGCATCTGAAACTCCAATAAGAACCATAAATCCTTTTTGAATTTCTCCTAATACAACGCCTTCTACTGAAACATTTGCCTCAGTCACCCTTTGAATTACAAATTTCATGTTTTCCTCCTATTACCGCAATCGTTCCAATAAATCTTCTGCTTTTTTACGTATTCTTTGTAATGCATTATCTATCGTTTTAGGACTTTTGTCCAAAAGTTCTGCGATCTTTCTGTAATCTGTACCAAGCAGATGTAGATATAACACATTATTCTCAAGGGCACTTAATTTTTCCTTCAGTTTCTCTGAAAATGCCTCTGTAAACTCTTTTCCAAAATATAATGCTTCCGGATCATTTTCCACTTCCGACTCTATGATATCTATAAGAGGAACCATTTTCTCTTCACCTGTACCATGCCCTTCGTCATACAAAGATATATACGAATTCAGCGGAATATGTTTTTTCCGTTTTGACGCTTCAATAGCAGAATACATCTGACGCGAAACACATAATTCTGCAAAGCTTGCAAATGATGCTTTTTCTGTCATTGAGAAGTCCCTGACAGCTTTCATAAGTCCAATCATACCTTCTTGTATGAGATCATCATTTTCTCCTCCAATAAGATACATTGCTCTTGCTTTTTTTCTTACCATAGGTTTATACTTTTCCATCAGGAAATCCATAATATCAGATTCTCCATTTCGCAACTCTTTGATCAGCTGTTCATCTGCTATATTGTTATATGCTTTCATCTGTCCATATTCCTTTGGTCAAAATTTATTTCATGCGCTGTCGAACGATCTCATAAGCAAGTACTCCTGCCGCTACAGATGCGTTTAATGAATCGATTTCACCTTTCATAGGTATACTTGCAATAAAATCACATTTTTCCTTTACAAGACGTCCTACACCTTCTCCTTCATTTCCAATCACAAGTCCGATCGGTCCTGTAAGATTTAATCGATACATAGATTCTCCACCCATATCTGCACAAACAAACCAAAGTCCTCTCTCTTTCAACTCTTCCATTGTTTTTGACATGTTTGTCACTTTCGCAACTGGTGTATAATTCAGTGCACCTGCTGAAGTCTTTGCAACTGTAGCAGTAAGACCAACTGCTCTTCTTTTTGGAATTACCACTCCGTGGGCACCTGCAAGATTTGCTGTACGGATAATAGCGCCTAAATTATGGGGATCTTCAATATTATCGAGAAGGATGATAAATGGATCTTCTCCTTTGCTTTTCGCAAGTTCAAACATATCCTCTATTGTAGAATATTCATACGCTGCTGCGTAGGCAATCACTCCCTGATGCTTTCCTGTTTCTGTCAGCTGCGATAATCTTTCTTTTCCAACAAAATTAATAATCGTATCATGTTTTTTTGCTTCTCTTATGATTGTACGAACCGGTCCATCCTGACATCCATCAAGGACAAACAATTTATCTATTGGCTTTCCAGAACGAAAAGCTTCAAGAACTGCATTTCTTCCCTCTATGAGTAATGTATGTTCTTGATTTAATTTCTCTTTCATTTCTTTTTCCTGCATGTTATTCTCCTTCTTTTGAAAGATTTTCAAGTCCTATCTTTACTAATGTTAAAATCCGCTCATACTCTTTATTTAAATATAAATAACCGATAAGAGCCTCAAACCCTGTCGCTCTTCTATAATCTGTAATAGATTGATTTTTGGCGGGAGATACGGATTTTGCATTTCTTCCTCTTTTATAGATCTGATGTTCTTTTTCTGTGAGATATTCCTGCATCGCACGCATCATAAGAGATTGTGCTGATGCCTGTACATAATGGCTTGTTTCCAAATGTAACTTCTGAACCTGTTTATTTCCTCTGTTTATAACCATACTTTTGATGATCAGATCATAAACGCAGTCCCCTATATATGCAAGGACCAAAGGTGAATACGTTTCCGGATCCACCTTTTTTAATCCAAATGCTTCATTAATACATTCTTGAAATTCAAAATTTATGCTCTTTTCCATTTTACACCTTCACGAGTGTCCTCAAGGACGATTCCTTTCTTAAGCAATTCATCTCTGATTTCATCTGCTCTTGCAAAATTTCTTGACTTTCTTGCTGCCTGTCGTTCTTCAATGAGAGCTTCTATATCTCCATCTAACATCTCTTCTTCTTTTTCAACAATAATTCCAAGCACATCTGCCAGTTTCACTAAAAGATCATATACGCCCTGAAGATATTCTTTAGAAGATTCTCCATTTGCCGTTGTATTTGCATACTTAACAAGATCAAAAATTGCAGAAATTGCATCAGCTGTATTGAAGTCGTCATCCATTGCATCTTCAAACTCTTTAACATATTCCTCTGTTTTTGCAAAAGCTTCTTTTTCTTCTTCTGTCATATTTTCCACTTTTGTGTTTGCCAGAAGGAATTTCAAATTCTTTGCTGCTGTAAGAATTCTGTCAAGCCCTGTTCCTGCTGCCTGCATAAGATCTGCGCTGAAATTAAGTGGACTTCTATAATGTGCGCTAAGCATGAAGAAACGAAGTACCTGAAGATCGTATTTTTCACTGATTTCTCTTACTGTAAAGAAATTTCCAAGTGATTTTGACATCTTACGGTTATCAATATTTAAGAAACCATTATGAAGCCAGTATTTTGCAAACTCTTTTCCATTCGCAGCTTCACTTTGTGCAATCTCATTTTCGTGATGTGGAAAAATAAGGTCTTCTCCTCCTGCGTGAATGTCTATCTGTTCTCCTAAATATTTTTTTGACATAACAGAACACTCGATATGCCATCCCGGACGTCCGTCACACCATGGTGACTCCCATGCTGGTTCTCCTTCTTTTTTCGGTTTCCAGAGTACAAAATCAAGTGGATCTTCTTTTTCATCCACTCCGCTTACAAGAAGGGAACGACCACCTGACTGAAGATCATCAAGATTTTTGTGTGAAAGTTTTCCGTAATCTTTAAATTTTCGTGTACTGAAATATACTGTGCCATTTTTTTCGTATGCATATCCTTTATCAATAAGCGTCTGAATCATTTCAACCATTCCACAGATTTCCTCTGTTGCAAGTGGATTTTTTGTAGCTGGTTTGATATTCATAGCTTCCATATCTTTGAGGCATTCTGCAATATATCTTTTAGAAACTTCCTGCGCAGAAACGCCTTCTTCTATTGATTTTTTGATAATCTTATCATCTACATCTGTAAAATTTGATACAAAATTCACATCATATCCTTTGTATTCAAAATATCGTCTTACCGTATCAAATACGATCATTGGTCTTGCGTTACCAATGTGGATATAATTATATACTGTAGGTCCACAGACATACATTTTTACCTTTCCTTCTTCCAACGGAACAAATTCTTCTTTTCGTTTCGATAAAGTATTATACAGTTTCATTGTTTTCTTCTCCTCTTTTTTGTTTTTGTATCTTATCTCTGCATTCTTTGCATTTCTTTTTCATTTCATAAGAACCATCGTCCATCTCTGCCATACAGAACATATGCTTCTCCATATCTTTTAGTTCTTCAAACAACTGGAAATTTGCAATCTGAAGTTCTCTGATATCATTCAATGTTGGATTTGGAAGATGTACCTGATCCATATCACTTCTAGGAACTTTTTCATTCTCTCTCTTTACAATTCGTCCAGGAACACCTACAACCGTACAGTTTGGTGGCACTGCCTCCAGAACAACCGACCCGGCACCAATTTTTGAATTTCTTCCAATTGTGAATGATCCTAGTATTTTTGCTCCTGCACTTACCATCACATTATCTTCAAGAGTAGGATGTCTTTTCCCCTGTTCTTTTCCTGTACCACCAAGTGTCACCCCTTGGTACAAAGTGACATTATCTCCAAGTACCGCCGTTTCACCTATGATCACACCACTTCCATGATCGATGAAAAGTCCCTTTCCAATCGTTGCTCCTGGATGAATCTCGATTCCCGTTTTCCGGACAGCTCGCTGAGAAATCCATCTTGCCAGAAAATAATGCTTTTTCAAATATAATTTATGTGCAACTCTATAGTGTAGTATAACTTTAAAACTAGGGTAGAGAAGCACTTCCATATTTGATTTAATTGCAGGGTCACGCTCTTTGACCACCTGAATTTCGCTTTTAATGTAGGAAAATATTCCCATAAAAACCTCCTGTAAGAACAAAGTCAAACGGATCAATATAAAAAAACCTCGTCTCTACATAAGAGACGAAGTTCTATCCGCGGTTCCACTCTAATAAAAGATTATATCTTTCACTTTCCTGCCTGTAACGTATGCAACACGAATTCCGCTATTTCGTAAATACACTTTCACGGAATCAGCTCACGGACGCACTTCATAAATAATTTCCTTAAGACTACTTTCAGCCGGTGATAGTCTCTCTCTGTAAGTTCTTTATCTATTACTCTTTCCGGTCTTCGCTTTTCAAATATAAATATATAGTATGAAAAATCCTGTGATTTGTCAACTAATTTCTTCTACATATGGCCTTTACATCCGCTACACATCGCTGACCCTGCATTTGTAACGTCATAACTCACATAATTCGTGAATTTTTCAATCGCACAGATAGCATGTGACGAAATTCCCTGTCCATTTCCTGTAAATCCAAGTCCTTCTTCAGTGGTGGCCTTTATATTAACCTGATCCACTGAAACCTTTATAGCTTCTGCAATATTTTCTCGCATCTTGTCAATATACGGACGCATTTTAGGTTGCTGCGCAATGATCGTTGCATCAATATTTTCCACTATATATCCATTTTCATCCAAAAGTGCTGCCACGTGTTCCAAGAGCTTTATACTTGAAATTCCTTTGTACGCAGGGTCTGTATCTGGAAAATGCTTTCCGATATCTCCTAAAGCTGCTGCTCCCAGCAGAGCATCCATAATTGCATGGAGAAGGACATCCGCATCTGAATGTCCTAAAAGACCTTTCTCATACGGAATCTTTTCTCCACCAAGTATCAATTCTCTGTCTTCTACGAGTTTGTGTACATCATATCCCATTCCTACACGCATGATCTTTCTCCTTTTATTATAATTTTGTTTGATTTTACAGTTCTTCTTTGTCTTCGATCACTTCTGATTCTACTTCAACCTCTGTCTCATCTGCAGTACCATAAATCTCATCTTTACGTATTTTAAGAACTTTACGCAAAGCACTTATTGCATAAGCCAGACCAATCACCGTAAAAACAGGTCCAAGACAAGCTCCAAGCATAATATTACCAACGCCATCAAAAACTGCCTGTTTAAACAATGAAATTCCTAAATAAGCAAGGTAGCCTCCGATTACGATTCTAAGTGCATGTTTCGCTTTTATATTCATTTAAATTCATCCTCCGTATATTCATTTCCTACCGCATCATTTTAACATATATGAGATCATATTGAAAGGTATTCTCATTTCTTTTTCAAATAAAAAAATCCACAGATGACTCTGTGGATTTCAGTAGCGGAAATTGGATTTGAACCAACGACACCACGGGTATGAACCGTGTGCTCTAGCCAACTGAGCTATTCCGCCATGTTATTTTTATGTATGGGGCCTACAGGACTCGAACCTGTGACCCTCTGCTTGTAAGGCAGATGCTCTCCCAGCTGAGCTAAGACCCCATATCTAAAATAGCGGAAATTGGATTTGAACCAACGACACCACGGGTATGAACCGTGTGCTCTAGCCAACTGAGCTATTCCGCCATATCTTACTTGCAACTTCTCTCGCAAGCGACTCACTTATTATACTATCAACACTCATGAATTGTCAATAGGTTTTTACAAAATTTTTCATTTTTTTTATTTTTCGTCTTTTTGTTTTTAAGATAAGGAAACTGGTTTCTGGAGACGATCCAAAAACCAGTTTCTCGTACCATTTGTTTTATTTAAAGTACTTAACACCTGACTCGAAAATCTTAAGATCCTGCTCTCCGTAAATATTGATTGCTACAGAATCTCCTCTTCTTTCTGCATGTGCCATTTTTCCATATACACGTCCGTCTGGACTTGTAATACCTTCAATTGCACGATAAGAACCATTTACATTCCATTCTTCATCCATGCTGATGTTTCCATCAATATCACAATACTGTGTAGCTACCTGTCCATTTTCAAACAGTTTATCAAGCCATTCTTCACTTGCAACAAATCGACCTTCTCCATGGGATGCCGGACTTGTATATACTCCTCCTAATTCTGCACCCTGAAGCCATGGTGATTTATTAGAAACAACTTTTGTATAAACCATTTTAGAAATATGTCTGCCAATTGTATTGTATGTCAGAGTTGGTGAATTTTCATCCTGTCCTGTAATCTTTCCATTTGGCACAAGTCCTAATTTGATCAGAGCCTGAAAACCGTTACAAATTCCAAGTGCAAGACCATCTCTTTCATGAAGCATCTTTTCAACTGCTTCTTTCATTCTTTCATTACTAAATGCAGTTGCAAAGAATTTAGCAGATCCATCTGGCTCATCACCAGCACTGAATCCTCCTGGGAACATGAGAATCTGTGCCTGTGCGATTGCTTTTTCAAATTCCTGCATAGATTCGATAATGTCCTGTGCATTTCTGTTTTTAAATACTTTTGTTACAACTTTAGCCCCGGCACGTTCAAATGCTTTTCTACTATCATATTCACAGTTTGTTCCAGGGAACACTGGAATAAATACAGTTGGCTGTGCAATCTTATGACTGCAAATATGGATATCTGTTGTATTAAAGAGACCTGATTCCACCTTTTCTTCTTTACTTGAAGGTGATTTTGTTGCAAACACATCTTCTAATGTTTGTGTCCATGCATTTTCTGCTTCTTCTAATGAAATTTCTACATCTTTGTAGCAGAATTTCTGCTCTTTTGTTACTTCTCCAAATACTGTATATTCCCCTGCAAGTCCTTCGACTTTGTCTGCAGGTACTTCAGCAATAATGTCTCCAAATGCAGGTGCAAACAAGTCTGCTGGATCCATATCACCATAGACAGATACTCCTAATCCATTACCAAATGCCATCTTGCTGACAGCAGCAATCACTCCATGACGATCTAATGCGTACGCTGAAACAATTTTTCCTGAATGGATATCCTCAGAAACCTGACTGTACTGTTCCATTAATTTATTGTAATCTGGAAGATCATAAGCATCTCTTCCTGTTTTAAGCCATACAAGCTTATTACCTGGTGTCTTAAGTTCTGGTGTAATAACATCTTTTTCTGTTGCCATATCTACTGCAAATGAAACTAATGTTGGTGGAACATCAATATCATTAAATGTTCCTGACATACTGTCCTTACCACCAATTGAAGGAAGACCAAATCCCATCTGTGCGTGATAAGCTCCAAGAAGAGCTGCAAAAGGCTGACTCCAACGTTTTGGATCTTCTGTCATTCTGCGGAAATATTCCTGGAATGTAAAGCGAATTTTAGAATGATCTCCTCCAGCAGCAACAATTTTAGCCACTGATTCTACAACTGCGTATATTGCTCCATGATATGGACTCCAGCTTGAAAGATATGGATCAAATCCAAAACTCATCAATGAAACGCTGTCTGTTTCTCCGTTAAGAACAGGTACTTTAGCCGCCATTGCCTGGGTTTCTGTCATCTGATATTTTCCACCGTGAGGCATATATACTGAACCTGCACCGATAGAACCATCAAACATTTCCACAAGACCTTTTTGTGAGCAAACATTCAGATCTTTTAATGTATCGATCCATTTTGCTTTTACATCTTCTACTTCTTTTCTAATGAAAATACTTTCTTCTTTTTCAGGCATTTCCACTTCTACAGCAGTTTCCTGATGTGCTCCATTTGTATCAAGGAATGCACGAGACAGATTTACAATTTCTTTTCCTCTCCATGACAAAACAAGTCTAGGCTCTTCCGTAACAACTGCAACTTCTACAGCTTCCAGGTTTTCTTCTGCTGCATATGAAAGGAATTCTTCCACATCTTTTGGATCTACTACAACTGCCATACGCTCCTGTGATTCAGAAATAGCAATTTCTGTACCATCAAGTCCTGCATATTTTTTTGGAACCTTGTCGAGATCAACACGAAGTCCATCTGCAAGTTCTCCAATTGCAACTGAAACACCACCTGCACCAAAGTCATTACACTTTTTGATCAGTTTGCTGACTTCTTCTCTTCTAAATAATCGCTGGATTTTACGTTCTGTTGGTGGGTTTCCTTTCTGAACTTCTGCTCCACAAGTTTCAATTGATTCTTCTGTATGAACTTTTGAAGATCCAGTTGCTCCACCACAACCATCACGTCCAGTACGTCCACCAAGGAGGATAATGATATCTCCTGGATCAGATGTCTCACGGATAACTGCACGACGTGGTGCTGCTCCTAAAACCGCTCCGATTTCCATACGTTTTGCCACATAGTCAGGATGATAGATTTCTTTAACCATACCTGTTGCAAGTCCGATCTGGTTTCCATAAGAACTATATCCTGCCGCTGCACCACGCACAAGTTTCTTCTGTGGTAATTTACCTTTTAAAGTCTCCTTTACAGAAACTCTTGGATCAGCTGCTCCTGTTACGCGCATTGCCTGATATACATAAGTACGGCCTGAAAGTGGATCTCTGATTGCTCCACCTAAACATGTAGCTGCTCCACCAAATGGTTCAATTTCTGTTGGATGGTTATGTGTCTCATTTTTAAAGTTGATCAGCCACTCCTCTTCAACTCCGTTTACTTTGATCGGTACAACAATACTGCACGCATTAATTTCATCTGATTCTTCCTGATCAGCAAGTTTTCCTTCTTTTTTAAGTTGTTTCATTGCCATCAGTGCTAAATCCATAAGACATACAAATTTATCATCTCTATTTGCATACATTTCATTATGGGCGTTTACATAACTTTCGTATGTGTCTTTGATTGGACGTGTATAATATCCTTCATCAAAACTTACTTCTTTTAATTCTGTTGAAAATGTAGTATGACGGCAGTGATCTGACCAATATGTATCAAGCACACGAATTTCTGTCATAGAAGGATCTCTTTTTTCCTCCTCTTTGTAATAATTCTGAATGTGCTGGAAATCACGAAATGTCATAGCCAAGCCAAGAGAATCGTATAACTCTTTTAACTCGTTTTCTGGAAGTTCTTTGAATCCATCAAAAATCTTTACATTTGCTGGTTCTTCAAAATCAACTACAAGTGTTTCTGGTTTTTCTTCACTCGTCTGTCTTGAATCTACAGGGTTAATGCAATGATTCTTTATTTCTTCAAATTCTTTGTCTGTGATATCACCTTCGATGACATATGTAACTGCTGTACGAATCACAGGTTTTTCATCCTCTTTTATAAACTGTACACACTGCTCCGCTGAGTCAGCTCTCTGATCAAACTGTCCTGGAAGAAACTCTACTGAAAATACTCTGCTTCCTTCTTTTACAGGGAATGTTTCCTTATATAAAACATCTACTGGTGGTTCTGCAAAAACGCCATTGCATGCTTTTTCAAAACTCTCATCAGAAAGATTTTCTATATCATAACGGATCAACACCCGCACACCTGTAACATTTTTCATACCAAGATAATGCTTAAGTTCATGAAGTAATTCCTCTGCTTTTACGGAAAATCCTGTTTTTTTCTCCACATATACTCGTTTTACAAGACTCATATAGATGCTCCTTTTCTTCTTTTAATCTACTTGTATCCTACCACACTTTCTATGCTTCGTACAATTTTATATAATTGATAATATATATTAGTCTTTCTAATATATCTGAAGCTCATATA
>RCNH01001036.1_pt1 | contig 15409 bp, 12 predicted proteins | sample 2041161 | NCBI WGS metagenome assembly RCNH01 (sample SAMN09708215, study PRJNA481090) | Feces metagenome, whole genome shotgun sequencing project. | biome: feces | host: Leptonychotes weddellii | place: Antarctica: Sion Island | collected 2010-03-01 | reverse complement strand
AGGTCAAGATACTGCATACGCGTGGTTTCATCGAGGGATGCAACCTTGGAATAGATGGGTGCTGCAAGTTCTTGAGGGAGCTGTGCTTGGGGCTTGTCTTTAAGCAGGCGCTTGCGTTCTGCAGGACTAAAGGCAACTCCGTTAGCATTGGTGTAATACCAGTCTTCTGCCTGCTTGCTGGCGCGTTCGAGATAATTTGCACCGCGTATGCCAAACTTTTTGCACACCTTGGCTCCCTGGGCTAGGATGCTGCGAGGCATCCAGGATAGGCGAGCATTGGAGAAGGGTGTTTGATAAATCTTATAGCCTCCGAAAAACTCATCGGCGCCCTCGCCCGACAGAACAGCCTTAACCTGTTTTGCCGCTTCTTGGTCTACAAAGTAAAGAGCCACAGCACTGGGGTCTGCAGAAGGCTCGTCCATATGCCACTGCACCCAAGGTAGGGCATCCCAGTATTCATCTTCTGCAATATGTTTCGAGCTGTTGCTGATATGCAGGGTTTCTGAGAGCTCACGTGCCCAGCTAATCTCGTCACGTTCTCCCTGATATTCTTCAAAGCCAACCGTGAAGGTTTTAATACTGGGGTTTTCAAGAGCAAGGCTTGCAGCCATATAACTTGAGTCAATGCCAGAAGACAAGAAAGAACCTACCTCAACATCGGCCACATTGTGATAGCGTACAGAATCCTGCATGGCCTGATCGATGGCAGCAACGGTGTCTTCGAAGCTTCGTTTGTGATCAAAGTCATATTCTGGTGACCAATAGCGTTTCATATCAATGCTGCCATCTGCCCCTACTGTCATGCAGTGGGCGGGAGGAAGCTTATAAATTCCCTTAAAGAAAGTTTCATCCAGTACCGAGAACTGGTAGCACAGATACTGTTCTAGCGCTTCGGTATTAAGCTTGCGCTCGTAGGCGGGGTGTTCCAGAATGCACTTAATTTCTGAAGCAAAAATAAAGGATTGCTCCTGCACGGTGTAATAAAAGGGCTTAATGCCAAAAAAGTCACGTGCGCAAAAGAGCTCGCCTGTTTGGCGATTGTACAGAGCAAAGGCGAACATGCCACGAAGGCGATTGAGCATCTCTTCACCCCAGGCAAGGTAGCTTACCAAGAGTACTTCGGTATCAGAAGAGGTGCTAAACTCCCAGCCTTCTTCTTCAAGTTCCTGACGAAGATCTTTGTAGTTGTAAATTTCTCCATTAAAGACCAAGGAATAATCGCCGCGCGTATAGTGCTCTCCCTCTTGAGCAGGGGATGTTGTAGAAGCTGTGTGACGCAGGTCCTTGCGCACCATAGGTTGGTTGCCACCTGCAAGGTCAATGAGGGAGAGGCGACGATGTCCCAGAGCAATGCCTGTATCTATATATTGGCCCTCGCCATCGGGGCCTCGGTGTGCCATAACGTCACACATGGCCTTCAAAATGGGGGCAGCGTTTTCCTGTGGGTTTGTAAAACCGCAGATTCCGCACATCTAGGTAACTCCTTGGTTTGTTAACTTTCATTAAATAAAGTACTAAAGCGTTAATATTTCATTATTCTATCCACATGCTAGTTTTGGGTGACCAGGTAGTTTAAAGAATAACTGCCTATGTATTATACCTACTAGCTGCTGTTTTTTGACATGTTCACAAGGAAAGTAGAAAGGAAGGATATGGCTCAAACAGAAACTCGCTCGCTTTGGTCTAGCAAGTGGACCTTTGTTTTGGCTGCTGCAGCAAGTGCAGTAGGCCTGGGAAGCATGTGGCGCTTCCCGTATCTGGCAGCAAAATACGGCGGAGGCACCTTCCTAATTACCTACCTGGTGTTTTGCTTTACTATTGGCGTTTCCCTGCTGTTGCTCGAGACTGCCTTAGGTAGAAAGACGGGGCAGAGCGCCATTGGTGCCTTTAAGGCATTTGGTAAACGCAGTGGCTTTATCGGCTTGTTTACCTCACTCATTCCCTTTATCATCACGCCCTATTACTGCGTCATTGGTGGTTGGGTAGCCAAGTATTCGGTTGCCTATTTTACCAACAGCCCGCAAGATTTGGCTGATAAGGGTGGCTTTTTTGTCAACTTTATTACAAGTGACGTTGAGAGCGTCTTGTTCATGCTTGTGTTTATGAGCATTACCTTCTTGATCGTTGCCCTTGGTGTAAATGGCGGTATTGAAAAAGCCAACCTGATCATGATGCCATCTCTTATTGTTATGGCCTTGGGTGTTTCCCTGTATGCCTTGACCCTGCCCGGTGCCTTTGATGGTGTTAAGTACTATCTCTTACCTGATTTTTCAGCCTATTCACCTGAGCTGATTATTGCAGCCCTGGGACAGACCTTCTACACCCTGTCCTTGGCCATGGGCATTATGATCACCTACGGCTCCTACCTGAAAAAGGAAGCTCGTCTGACCTCTTCCGTTGCTCAGATTGCCGGCACCACCTTTAGTGTTTCTCTTTTGGCAGGTATGATGATCGTTCCTGCAACCTTTGCAGCTCTTGGTTCAGGCCAGGCTGTAGCAGAAAACTCCGGCCCATCCCTGATGTTTATCATCTTGCCTCAGGTATTTGAGTCCATGGGCAGTGTTGCCTATGTATTGGGCCCAGTATTCTTTATCTTGGTACTGTTTGCAGCACTCACAAGTTCTATCTCCTTGGTAGAAACCTGTGTATCCATCTTCCAGGACGGTGCTCAATGGACACGCAATCGCTCTCTTGGTGTGGTTGTAGTTCTCTTTACCATTGCTGGTATCATCATCAACCTAGGCTACAGCTCGCTTTCCTTCATCCAGCCTATGGGCGAGGGTAGCTCCATCCTTGACTTACTCGACTTCATCTCTAACTCGGTAATGATGCCTTTGGCCGCCTTGATGACCTGCATCTTTGTTGGTTGGGTAATCAAGCCTCAGATCTTGGTTGATGAAATCAAGCGCAACACAAGCTTTAAGACTGAAAAAGCTTGGATCATCATGATCAAATATGTTGCACCTATTGTGGTAGTGGTAATTCTTATTGCCTACATCGCTCAAACCTTAGGTCTCTTCTCCTTCTAATAGGTCCTAAGAGTTATAAGATATCTTGTTTGTAGAAGCTGTGTCTTATGAGGCATCTTTCTTACAAGATACGAGGAGAGCGCATCGAAGCATACTGTTGTTATGCAACGACTGCAATTGCATGCGGTGTCCAATCATTCCCCCTCCTATGTGCATTCCTGCACCTACGAGGGGGATTTTTGTTTGTAGTGGCAGAGGCTTGTTGCATCTTGGTGGCTTCTTTTCTCATACGGCAAGCTTTGGTATCATAGAACAACATATATATGAGAAGAGGAGAACTATGGCTTTATCAATTGGTATTGTGGGCCTTCCCAATGTAGGAAAATCCACCCTGTTTACTGCTCTCACTAATCAGAGTGGCTTGGCAGCAAATTATCCATTTGCCACCATTGAGCCTAATGTTGGTATTGTTCCTGTGCCTGACAAAAGGCTTGAGGCGCTCGCTCAGATTGACACGCCTACCAAGATTATTCCTGCAAGCATCGAATTTGTAGACATTGCTGGTCTTGTTGCAGGTGCTTCCCAGGGTGAGGGCCTCGGCAACCAGTTCCTGGCCAACATTCGCGAAACAGATGCGATTTGTGAAGTGGTACGCTTCTTCTCCGACCCTGATGTTGTGCACGTTGCAGGTCGCGTAAATCCAGCTTCTGACGTTGATGTTATTAAGACCGAACTTGTGTTAGCTGACATGGCAACCATTGAAAAAGCCATTCCTCGTTTAGAAAAAGAAGCTCGCCGCGACAAGATCTATATCAAAAAGCTTGAAGCTGCTAAAAAAGTTTTGGCGGGCCTTGATGAGGGCCATCGTGCACGCACCCTTGATTTGACCGATGAAGAAAAAGAACTCATCTATGACCTGCATCTTCTTACTATGAAGCCCATGCTCTACATTGCCAATGTTGATGAAGATCAGCTTACCCAGGATTTCGAAGAAATTGACGGCTGCAAACCAGTTCCTATCTGTGCAGCTGTTGAAGCAGAATTGGCTGATTTGGATGAGGAAGAGGCTCAGGAATACCTTGAGAGCTTAGGCCTTGAAGAAAGCGGCCTTGCTCGTTTGGTTCGTGAAGCCTATGCCCTGCTTGGTTTGCAGAGCTATTTCACCACAGGTCAGGTTGAAACGCGCGCCTGGACCATTCCTATTGGTGCAAAGGCCCCTCAGGCTGCTGGCGTAATTCATACTGACTTTGAACGCGGCTTCATCAAGGCAGAAACGGCAAGCTTTGACGACTATGTTGCCTATGAAGGCGAAGCAGGTTGCCGTGCGGCAGGTAAGCTGCGCCAAGAAGGCAAGGAATATGTTGTGCAGGACGGCGACGTAATGCACTTCAAGTTCAATGTATAAGTATGTGACATACCCCGAGGCATCTCGGGGTATTTTTTATGTCAAAACAACTACGACCAAGATCCTCTTATCTTCTTTAATGAAATGTTCACGACCGAGGCCTGTAGTTGGCCGTATGCTTTGGTACACTAAAGACCATTACAAATAAGCCCCTGAGAGTTGCTTTTACCAATAATCTCTCGTTTCACAGTATGTAAGGCGGTTGATATGACTCAATATGTCAACGAAGACGATGTGCGCGATATTGCAACATATGCACGCATTGCACTTTCTGACGAAGACTGTGTTCAGATGATGCATGACCTCAATGACATCATCGACAGTCTTCAGCCTATTTTGGCCTTTGATCTAGAAGGGGTAGAGCCCACCTTTCACCCCATTGGATCTCTTTCTAATATCATGCGTGAAGATCAAGAAACACCCTCTTTTACCCAGGAGGAAGCCTTGGCTAATGCTCGAACGAGCCAGGATGGTTGTTTCTTAACTCCTGCAATCTTGGGCGGAGGCGAGGCATAAATGAGTTCATTTGGATCTATGAGTGTGGCAGAAATTCAAAAGGGTCTACAAGCAGAAGAATTTTCAGCTCACGAAGTGGCACAGGGCTCTCTTGATCATATTAAGCAAGAAGATGGACGCGTTCATGCCTTCCTCGAGCTTATGGAAGATCAGGCTCTTGACCAGGCACAACGGGTAGACGAGGCCATTGCAAAGGGATACCTGGACGCCTTAGGTCCTCTGGCGGGCGTTCCTGTTGCCTTTAAGGACAATATGAACATCAAGGGCACACATACAACCTGTGCTTCTCGTATGCTTGAGTCCTATGTGTCCCCCTATACAGCCACCTGCGTTACTCGCATGCTTGATGCGGTGCTCTGCCCTTGGGTAAGCTCAATATGGACGAATTTGCCTTTGGTTCTTCAACAGAAACCTCTGCCTTTGGCATAACGCATAACCCCTGGAACCTTGACTGTGTTCCTGGTGGTTCTTCGGGTGGATCTGCTGCTGCTGTTGCTGCTGGCTTTGCAACCATCAGCCTTGGCACTGACACGGGTGGCTCCATTCGTCAGCCAGGTAGTTTTTGCGGCGTTGTCGGCACCAAGCCAACCTACGGCACCATTTCTCGCTATGGCGTTGTTGCCTTTGGATCATCTCTTGACCAGGTAGGTCCCTTTGCTCGCAGTGTTGAAGATACTGCCATCGCCTTAAATGTGCTTGCAGGTCGTGACCCTTACGACTGCACAAGCCAGCATCACAACATCGACTACCGTGACAGCCTGAATCAGGGTGTTGCAGGCATGCGTATTGGTGTTGTTCCTGCCTTCATGGAAGCAGAAGGCCTTGATGACGAGGTGCGCAACAAGGTAGAGGAGGCTCTGTCTCACTTAGAAAGCCTTGGAGCAGAGCTTGTGGAAGTTCATCTTCCCCATGCCCAAGAAGCCATGAGCGCCTACTATGTACTTGGCCCCTGCGAGGCCTTTTCTAACCTGGCACGCTTCGACTCCGTGCGCTATGGCTACTGTGCTGATAATCCTCGAGACTTAGCTGACCGCTACGAACGTTCTCGTGGAGAAGGCTTTGGCTTTGAGGCACGTCGTCGCATTATGCTCGGCAGCTATCTGCTCTCATCGGGTGTTTATGAGCGCTACTACTATGCAGCTCAACAGGTACGTACCCTGATTACCCAGGATTATCACAAGGCCTACGAGACAGTTGACTGTATTGTCATGCCTGTTTCTCCTCGTGTGGCCTTTAAGTTTGGCGAAATCACAGACCCTACGTCCATGTATTTGAGCGACATGTTTACCATTTCTATTAATATTGCAGGCAATGGTGGCATGAGCTTCCCGGTAGGTTTGTGTGAAGAAAGTCAGATGCCGGTAGGTGTGCAAATCATCCCACCAGCATTTAAAGATGAAAACATGCTCCGAGTAGCAAGCGCCTTGGAAAGTGTGTATGGTCCAAGCCCTGTTGCTCCATTGTTCCGCTAGAGAGGGGGAGTAGTTCATGAAGAAACTTGAAGACGTCTTACAAGACTGGGAAGCAGTTATTGGTCTTGAGGTGCATACCGAATTAACCACCCTCAAAACCAAGATGTTCTGTGGCTGTAAGCTCGAATTTGGCGCTGAGCCCAATACCCACACCTGTCCTATTTGCCTCGGCCTGCCCGGTGCCCTGCCTGTTCCTAATAAGGCAGCAATCGAGTCAATTGTTTTGGCAGGTCTTGCAACTAACTGCGACATCGAAAAACGTTCGATGTTCTACCGCAAAAACTACATGTATCCAGACATGTCTAAAAACTTCCAGACCACCCAGGGCCCTGTTGCTTTTTGCATGCGCGGACACCTCGATGTTGCCATCGATGGCCCTGCTGCTCGTGAGCGCTATGAATATGTCGAGCACTGCGAAGACACCCCGGGCCTTTCCTTGCGTGAGACGGGTTATACAAGCCACATCGGCATCACGCGTATTCATATGGAAGAAGATGCCGGCAAGATGAATCACATTGGCGGCAGCGAAGGCAGGATTGCGGGTGCTACCCATTCGCTGGTTGACTACAACCGTTGTGGCACACCCCTGATCGAGCTAGTTACCGAGCCTGACCTGCGCACTCCTGAAGAAGCACGTCAGTTTATGCAAAAACTGCGCCTTATTTATCTCACCTTGGGTATTTCAGACTGTTCCATGGAAGAAGGCTCTATGCGCTGCGATGGCAATGTAAGCCTACGCCGCCGTGGAGAGTCGGGCTTTGGTGTGAAGACTGAGCTTAAAAATATGAATAGTTTTAAAAACCTTCATGATGGCCTTGCCTATGAGATTTGTCGCCAGGCAGAAGTGCTGGAAGAAGGTGGCCAGATTTACCAGGAAACGCGTCACTGGGATCCAACGGCAAAGCGCACCATAGTCATGCGCACCAAGGAACGTGCTGATGACTATCGTTTGTTCCCAGAAGCCGATATGGCTCCTTTTGACCTGTCAGATGAATTTATTGCCCAGCTTGCTGCACGTTTGCCTGAGCTTCCTGATGCACGCGCAGAGCGTTTGCAGGAGAGTTTTGAGCTTTCTGAATACGATGCTCGCCATTTGGCCGATGATACGGATACGGCAGATTTATTTGAAGCTGTTATGCAGGATGCGAACAACGTAGCTCTTGCAAAACCAGTGGCAAACCTGCTTATCAATGATGTGCTTGCCTTTGCAAATGCTCATCCTGAGTTCAGCCTATCGACGGGACCTTTGAGCGCAGAGCGCCTCCGCAGGCTTGTAGAGCTTATGGTGGCAGATACTATTTCTTCCAAGCAGGCAAAAGAAGTTTTGCTTGTGATTTTGGAAGAAGACAAGGATCCAGAAGCCATCGTAGAAGAACGTGGCATGAAGCAGGTATCTGATGTGTCAGCCCTAGAAGCTGTAGTAGATGCTGTATTGGTCGCTCATCCAGACAAACTTGCTGAATATAAGGCAGGAAAAACAGGCCTGATAGGATTTTTTGTTGGTCAGTGCATGAAAGAAATGCGTGGACAGGGAAATCCTAAACTCATCAATGAACTCTTGCAATCCAAGCTCGATTAAGTTTGCAGCGAGGAAGTCTTACTACAACAGGCTTCCTCGCTTTTTTCTTCTACATCTTGAATTATTTCCAAAGAGATTTATAATTGCCGTTTACTCATATAAGCAAACGGCAGAAGGGAGGTAGGGAGCAGTCGTGGCAGAATTCAAAGAAATGGATACGCTCATTCTTGCTGGTTATGGCTATGATGCAGCTGGTCCACATTTGGTCTTAAACACCCGCGATGAGCAACGTCAGTATCGCTATGCAGTTGCCGACCAGGTATTTAGCCTTGAGCGCAGCTTTCGACGCTACTGCGTTGGGCGATTTGATCTTGAAAGCTTTCAGACAGAAACTTGCCCCTTGCAGGTGGAGCTTTTGCAGGATGCTAAAGACACGTCCTGTCCTGCCTGCTTGGAAGCTACGGGCTTTAATCCTTCCTTCTACTTTGCTAGCAATGTTTCAGCAAAACAGCGTGCCTACAATGAAACACCTCATTATGTCTACATGGTGTATTTTTCACCCCAGCATATTAAGGTAGGTATCTCAGCTGAGGCACGTGGAATAGAGCGCCTGCTTGAACAGGGGGCACGTGCTGCCCTTATTCTTGGACGCTTTCCGAATGCCGATCAAGCGCGCACACTCGAGTCTGATTTATGCTCGCAAGAGGGCATTTATGAAACCATGCGTGCGTCAAAAAAGCGTGAGCTCTTCTGTGAACAGCCCTATAGCTTTGAAGAAGCCTCCCAGGTGCTCCATGAAGCAGCTGATCGCTATAATCTCAAACCCCTTGCCATTTCCGAACTTGTTCCTAAGGCAGTGGGCGATGTTCTTGATTTGACTCCCTACTATTTCACGCAGGCGCCTGAAGCAGGGCAGATAGAGATTCCTTCTGAAGAGTATGACCAGATATGTGGTGGCCACTGCGTGGGCATGATTGGAAGTAATCTCGTATTTAAACAAGAATCTACCTACTTTGTAGCATCCATAGGTCCATGGGTTTCCTATGAGGTGCGCCTGGTACCTAATGAAATAATCAAAGCTTATGAGCTTAGTCCTACACAGATGACGCTTATGTAAGCGTATGCCTATGTCGTTCACCTGCTCTTGCTTATGTGTAAGAGCTAGTTTATAGAATGGAGACTATGAAACCATTTGTTCAAAAAGGGGAGCTTTCGCTTCGTTTTGCTTCCGTATGTGATGCGCCACTTCTGCGTGAAATCTATGCACCCTATGTGCAGATGCCTGTATCTTTTGAATATGAACTTCCTAGTGTTGAAGAATTTTCTCGTCGTATTCACGAGCGTTCAGGGCTCTATCCCTATATAGTCTTAAGCCGCAATAATGAACCCATAGGATATGCCTATGCAAGTCGTTTTAAGCTGCGCGGTGCCTATCAGTGGGATGTCGAGCTTTCTATTTATGTAGGACAGCATGCTCGTGGCTGTAAGGCAGGCACCGTTATGCTGACAGCCCTTTTGGAAGTGCTAAAGCAGCAGGGTGTTCGTAATGCCTTCAGCGTTATTGGAGGAGAAAATAAGGGCAGTGCCGCCCTTCATGAAAAGCTTGGTTTTGAGCTTGTTGGCGTTCAAAAACGTGCCGCCTACAAATGCGGTGCCTGGCACGATACCTGTATGTACCAAAAGGACTTTGATAATTTTAGCTTTGATCCTGACCCTATAACTCCTGTGTCAGAGCTCGATCAGGCATCTGTTGAAGCTGCCTTTGCCGATGCTCTTGATCTTATCTGCCCAAGCATTATGGCCTGCTAGCTTTAGTGCTTCTATTGCAGGGCATGCATTCTTATACCGACCTTTGTTCTGGTGCCTCTTTACCTGAGAGCTGGTACAAAGGTCGGTATTTTTTATATACTGTGTTAGGGTTATTGTGTGAGCAGCTCATGATATGCCTACGTGTAGCGTATATTCCTGATATACTCAAGACCTATATATAGCAAATTGCGCCTCATGGGTGCACAGACAGTTAGAAAGGTAGTGTTACATGAAAAAGGTACTCCTTATCTTTTTGGGCATAATTACGGTATCTTTTTTGGTTAGCAATGCCGATTTTATTTCGCAGTTTGTGAGCACCTTGCAGACTGGTGCCACCATTCCGCTCATCGTGTCTATTGTGATAATGCTCGCACGACATTTCGTGCAAGCAGCGTCCTATGATGCTGCCTTCGAGGCAGTAGGTTATAAGACTGGATTTTGGCATAATGTAATTTTGATTTTCAACCTGGTATTCATTAACACTTTCTGCCTCTTTTCAGGCGCTACTGGTGTTGCCTTTATTATTGACGACGCCCACCGCAGGGGAGCCGATATTGGTACCTCAACCAGCGGTGCCATCCTCTCACAGATTGGCTACTTTGCTGCTGTGCTGGTAATTTCTGTCATTGGTTTTACCACCATGATGGTCTCTGGCACCATGAATATCATGTTTTTGATCGGCGGCTTGCTTTTGGCAGGAACCCTTCTTGCCCTATCGAGCATGTTTTTTATTGGCTACTACAAGCCCGATGCGCTCTATAGCACCTTCGCCGTGTTCGAATATGCCCTCAATGGCATGATGGCCCCCTTTAAAAAGCATCTTCGTGCTGCCTGGGGTTCGTCTACGGCCGACTCTATTATTAAATCGGCACGTATTTTGGCCCACAATCCCTTTGGTGCCTTTACAACGATAGCCTACGCAGCCTTTTCTGCAATTTTAAACATGGCCTGCCTTGTTGCTATTGGCTATGCCTTTGGTTTTGGTCACGTTGTTCCCTTGGTAGCAGCCTTTGCTGTGGCAGCTATTTCGGTAATTCTAAGCCCCACGCCCCAGGGCGTTGGTGTGGTAGAAGCTGCCATTACAGTTATTCTTACAGCTCACGGCTGTTCTATCTCGGTAGCAACTGCCATTGCTCTTGTATATCGCGGCATTATGTTTTGGATTCCTTTCTGCATCGGTGCTGTGCTTCTTTCTCAGTCAGGTTTCTTTAAAGAGAAAAAAGATCCAACGGGAGAAAAAAAGAACAAGGACATCGGCTGGGTTGCAGGTACCTTCGTAGGTATCGTAGGTCTTGTAAACTGTGGCATGGTCTTATTTAGTAATTTCTTTACTCCTTATGGCGTGCTCACTCAGTGGATTGACCTTGGTGGTATCTTCTTTGGTTCCACCCTTGTTCTTGTTGGTGTACTTTTGATGGTTCTCTCCGTTGGACTTGTGTTTAGATATCGCCTTGCCTGGGCCTTGGCTATTACTGTTTTAGTCTTTTTGGGTGGTTGCGAATTCTACTTTGCGGATACTATCAAAGTTGCTGTTCCTATCATTTTCTTAGCTATCTGGCTGTTCTACGTACGCGATGTTTTCGATCATCCCTTTAGTTATGAGGCTCTTGCTGCTCAGTGGCGTGATTTTACTCATGATCTTGACGAAAAGCGTCAGGCTCGCGAGCGTGAGCATCGCGAGTATCACCTCAAGCGTGAACAGGCAGAAGCAGAATTTCATGCTAAGAAGGAAGCTGTTCGCAAAGAAGGACACATTATCAGGGCTCAAAAAGCTCGCCTGAGTAAGCGCAGGCACAAGCATGAAGACGATGTGACATTAGACAGCACGCAAGATTAGGATATGTCTGTTTAAGGCCGGGTCCCTTCCTAGCTAAACCATTATGTTAGATCCACGGGGCGCTTGTCGCCCCGCTAGCATTTCTTAGATACACGGTTGTTCGAGTAAGAAAGATGTACGACATGGCTATTAAAGCTCCTGAAGGTACCAACGACCTTCTTCCTGCTCAGGCGCGTTTTTGGGATGAATTTAAGTCCTGCGCCTTCGATATTTTCTCCCGCTATGGCTATGAGCCTATAGAAACTCCCTTCTTTGAACAAACGGACCTGTTTGTTCGTGGTATTGGCGAGGCAACCGATGTCGTCTCTAAAGAAATGTTCCATGTAGTATCCGGTGGCAACCTAGAAAAAATGCTCCAGGGCGAGCATATTCGTTCTAAGTCTCGTTTGTCTCTGCGTCCTGAAGGTACGGCAGGCACCGTTCGTGCCGTTGTAGAGCATGATCTTGTGCCCCAGGGCAGTGCGCCTTGCAAGCTTATGTATGCGGGCCCCATGTTTCGTGCCGAGCGTCCCCAGAAGGGGCGCTATCGTCAGTTCCGCCAGATCGGCGTTGAATGCCTTGGTGCAGACGATCCTAGCGTTGATGCAGAAGCCATTATTATGCTCATGCGTTTTTATGAAACCATCGGCATTCCCGCCCAGGATATGCAGCTTTTATTAAATTCCATGGGTTGTGACCAGTGTCGTCCCGCCTATCGTCACAAGGTAGCCCAGTTTATTGACGCACATAGCTCTGATATGTGTGAGGACTGTAATACACGCGCCAAGATTAACCCTTTGCGCGCCTTTGACTGCAAGATTGCATCGTGTTCCGCAGTGATGGAAGACGCTCCTCGCATTACGGATTACTTGTGTCCTGACTGTGCGAGCCACTATGCCAAGGTACGCGCCTATCTTGATGCTGCTGGTGTGCAGTATGTAGAAGACACCCGCCTGGTTCGTGGCCTGGACTACTACACACGTACCGTTTTTGAAATTCAGGTTGATAATGGCATGGGCTCCCAAAATGCCATCGGTGGCGGTGGTCGCTATGACAAGCTTTCCGAAGAAATTGGGGGCCGCCCTACCAGTGGTCTTGGTTTTGCCCTCGGATTCGAGCGCTGCGTTTTGGCCCTCGAGGCAGCAGGTGTTTCGGTAGATCCCGGCACCCCGAGCCCAGTATTTGTTGCAGCAGTAGATGAGACCTTGCGTCCTCAGGTTTTTGAGATTGCAAGCCTCTTGCGTGATGCTGGTATCTCTGCAGACATGGACCACCAGCAGCGCAGCCTAAAAAGCCAGTTTAAACTGGCCAATAAGCTCGGTGCCCACTATGTAGTTGTCGTAGGTCCTGACGAGCTTGAACAGGGTCAAGTATCCCTGCGTGATATGTCAGAGCATAAGGACTACAGCCTGAGTCTTGAACGTTTGCGAAACTTTAGCGTGGACAAGCAAAATTTGCCGTATAATAGGCTCTCGCATACCGAAAATGCTAAACGCATTGAGCAACTTATTTCCCACACTCGTATAGAAGAAGAGGCCTAAGGTATATACGGGACTGTCTTTTTGTATGAGGTATCACAATTAAAAGGAAGCGTATGATGAAAGATTTGAAAAACAAGTATTGCATGCACAGCAAAACCTGTGGTGAATTGCGTCATGCAGATGTCGGTACTGAAGTTACTGTTACAGGCTGGGTTTGGCACAATCGTGACCACGGTGGCTTGATCTTTGTTGACCTGCGCGACCGTGAAGGCTATACCCAAATTGTCGTTGACCCTGATTGCGTGAGCGAAGAAGAATTCGCAACAGCAGAGCACCTGGGTCGTGAATACGTATTGCAGGTTTCTGGCATTGTACGCGATCGTGCACCTGAGGCTATTAACCCTAATATGGTAACGGGCGAAATTGAGGTACTTGCTCATTCTGTTGCTGTGCTCAATAGCTCAGTAACTCCTCCGTTCCCCATTGAAGACGGCATCGAAACAGACGAAACCACCCGTATGAAGTGGCGCTACCTAGACCTTCGTCGTCCTGAGATGTATAACGCCCTGCTTCTGCGCCATACGGTAGCTCAGTCCCTGCGCAGCGCTTTGAATGCACGCTCCTTTGTAGAAGTTGAAACTCCGATTCTGGCCAACTCTACCCCTGAAGGTGCTCGCGACTACATCGTACCTTCCCGCCCAAATCCGGGTAAGTTTTATGCGCTTCCTCAATCACCTCAGCAGTTCAAGCAGATGCTTATGTGTGCTGGTGTTGAGCGCTACTATCAGATTGCTCGTTGCTTCCGCGACGAAGACCTTCGTGCCGATCGTCAGCCTGAATTTACCCAGGTAGACATCGAAATGGGCTTTGTCCAGGGTGAAGATGTCATGGATCTTATGGAAGATGTTATGGCAGAAACCTTGGCAGCCTGTGGCGTTGAGCACAGCTTCCCCTTGCAGCGCATGCAGTACAGCGAAGCTATGAACCGTTTTGGTTGCGACCGTCCTGACACTCGTTTTGGTATGGAGCTCATTGATCTTACAGACATGATGAAGAGCTCTGGCTTTAAGGTATTTGCAAGCATCGCTCAGGAAGGTGGCTCCGTTAAGGCCATTAATGCCAAGGGTGCTGGCGACTGGAGCCGTGGCGAGATTGATAAGCTTGCACAGCTAGCTAGTGCTAATGGTGGCAAGGGTCTTGCTTGGATTGCTTTTAGCTCTGATGGCAAGGAAAAAAGCCCCATTATTAAGTTCTTTAGCGATGAAGAATTTGCTGCACTCAAGCAGGCTGTAGGTGCTGAGCCAGGCGACTTGGTTATGTTCTCAGCTGATCAAACAGAAGTTGTTCACGCTGTTCTTTCTGCCCTTCGTTTGCACATGGCAGACGCCCTGGGTATTGAACGCACGGGACACTCCCTTTTGTGGGTCGTAAACTTCCCAATGTTTCGCTATGACGAGGATGAGGGCAAGTATGCAGCCGAGCATCATCCCTTTACCATGATTCCCGAATCTGACTGGGATAAGATTGAAGAAGATCCTCTGAACTGCGGCAGCTATTCCTACGACTTGGTAATGGATGGCTACGAAATTGGTGGCGGCACCATTCGTATCCATACTGCCGAGCTTCAGCGCCGTGTATTACGTCGTTGCGGTCTTGATGATGAGCAGATTGATGAGAAGTTTGGCCATCTTATTAAGGCCCTCGAGCTTGGTGCTCCACCTCATGGTGGTATTGCCCTGGGTCTTGACCGTCTTGTCATGCTCTTGGGTGGCAAACAGTCCATTCGTGACGTTATTGCCTTCCCTAAGACGAGCTCAGCCTCAGATCCTATGACCCAGTCTCCAAGTAGCGTATCAGCTCGTCAGCTCAAGGAAGTTTCCTTGCGCACCCTGTAATCGCACGTGATGTACATTTTTATATAACTTGTAAGCCAGCCTTAAGGAAGTGAAGCCTTGAGGCTGGCTTTTTCATTCTCTGTACAACGAGTGCCTTGCATGATAAACTAACAAATTGGATAAAAATGCATTCGAGCAGAGGAATGAGTATGGATTTAGAACAACAGGCTCAGATTGTGGGCTCCATTCACGATGCACTTGAGAAGCTCGTAGGTGAAACATTGCGAGTACGTGCTAATATGGGTCGCTCTAAGATTGTTGAATGCGACGGCGTACTTTCTCAGGTTCATCCCCAGCTTTTTATCGTCGAAATCAAACGTAAGCGTGGTGGAGTATACCGCCAGTCCTATCAGTATGTTGATATTCTTACCGGCATTGTCGAGCTCTCCTATCAAGATGAGCCTTTATTTGCCGATATAATCGAAGCCGTATCTGCTAACTAAATGTAAGGTATCTATGCTCATGGAATAGGGGTGCAAGCCCTGACCCCATGAGCATATATATGTAGTCAAGCTTCACGGGCGCGC
>RCNH01001011.1_pt1 | contig 15433 bp, 13 predicted proteins | sample 2041161 | NCBI WGS metagenome assembly RCNH01 (sample SAMN09708215, study PRJNA481090) | Feces metagenome, whole genome shotgun sequencing project. | biome: feces | host: Leptonychotes weddellii | place: Antarctica: Sion Island | collected 2010-03-01 | reverse complement strand
CCATCGCGCTGACCGATACAGCCACCCACAGCAATGATGCGCTTAGTCAAAGGTGAGTCCTCGCGGACGGGAAGGTTTTTGATGGAGGCTACCTGACCCATAAGGCGAATGTCGGCAGCCTCGCGCACACAGCAGGTAAGGAAGACGATGATGTCGGCCTGCTCATATTCTTCAGTTTGCTGGGCACCGAGCGCCTCAAGCATGCCAACAATACGCTCGGAATCGTGCGTGTTCATTTGGCAGCCGAAGCTACGAACGCAAAAGGTCAAATTAAAAGGAAGAGTCTGCATAATATACCTATCTGTGTGTTGGCTTGTGGGATGAGAGATGTTCTACCACCACGTTAAATCGAATGGCAGTACGTGGGCTGCCTTCGATGTCGATGTCTGTAAAGTAGGGCTTTGCGGAAATATCTATGCCCGAAGGGACCAAGAAGGAGCGCGAAAGCGCTATAGATTTTACCGCCTGATTAACAGCTGCTGCACCGACGCACTGTATTTCTACAAAATTGCCGTCTTTTACTAGACCGGCTATAGCTCCAGCTACAGAGGCAGGTGCTGAGCGTGCTGACACTTTTAATATGTGGGATTGGGGTTGCTGTTCAACAGTCACACAATGTCCTTACAACTGAGAAGTTGGGGTTTTAGTCTTATCGAAGTTTATGTAGGGGAATGCGGATCACAAGCTCATCATGATCGAGACTTAAGCTGGGTTCGCAGCCTGGATCGAGGTAATGAGCCCGAGCCAGCTTGTCATAGGCGTGAGAAATGTCGTCAAGAAAATCCTGCTTATAAGACTCATCAAGGCGCAGGCCACGGGAGTCTTTGGATATATCAACCGCCTGCGGCTCGCTCGTGGCGCCTGACTTTAAGGAATCCTTGTCCAGTACTGAAATAAAGGGTTCGAGTGGCGCAATTACCCCATCGAGCACTCGCCGAGCACTTCGCTCAGAGGTAAACAGTCCTGCATCCTTTGCTTGAGATTGGAGCTCGGCGGGGCTTGTGCACCGTGCAAAATCCTTCATGATGCAGCCATCGGGCAAGGAATCAAAGGCGCTACAGCCTAAGTGATACAGGGTTGCAATGATATCAAGAGGCGATCCTGCATACACCACGAGGCCCTGTTGCTCAGTTAGGATAAATTCAATCAAGGTACGATTGAGGTTTTTTGCGCCACGAATAACAAGCGAACCATCTTTTTTTAGACGCACCGCAGGAATGCTTGACTGATCAGTACGCTCAGGGAGTTTGTTGACATCAGTTTCTACATAGAGGGCAGAACCACGATTGCGATCTGAGCGAGCAACATAGGCTTTTTCTGCATTCAGGGAAATGGAATACAGGGCCATGCCTCGACCATGAACACCCCAGGTGTCAACATGCATGCTATCAAGCTTAGAAGTGACACGGGGCTCGAAGATCTTTTCTTGCAGATGCTCAGGAATGCCCACTCCGTCATCAACCATGCATATACTGCGGGTACTCCCCTCCTTGGCCAGGGCAACAAATATGTGCTTGGCGGAGGCATCACGCGCGTTGCGCAGCATTTCAATTAGGATGTCTTCACTGGATTGAATGTCATGCTTAGCCTGACGCTTTTCAGCCTCAGCTACGTGTAAACGAACGTAGCCATCCCCGAGATGATCTTCAACTCGGAGATGGCCTACACCAGATGTCTCTTCTATGAAATTAAGGAAATTGGACATACGTTTTGCTTTTCTTGATTGCTTGGTTATTTAGCAAGACCTACTGCACGGCTCTCGCGAATAACTACAACCTTAACCTGGCCTGGATACTGCATTTCGTTTTCGATACGCTGAGCAATTTCATGAGCCATAACGGTGGTGGTGTCTTCGTCAACGATGTCAGGTTGAACCATAACACGAACTTCACGACCTGCCTGGATGGCGTAGGTGCGCTCAACGCCCTTGTAGGAGTTAGCAATTTCTTCAAGCTTTTCGAGGCGCTTGATATAGGCCTCGTAGGTTTCCTTGCGGGCACCAGGACGAGCAGCAGAAATAGCATCTGCGGCCTGAACCAAAACGTCCAATACGGTATTTGGTTCTACGTCGTAGTGATGAGCTTCGATGGCATGTACGATGTCAGCACGTTCACCAAAGCGGCGAGCCAAATCAGCACCGATGACAGCATGGCTGCCTTCGATTTCATGATCGACTGCCTTGCCTAGGTCATGGAGCAAGCCAGCACGCTTTGCCTTAACCGGATCAAGACCAAGCTCGGATGCTAAGATGCCGCAGATATGGCCAACTTCCATGGAATGCTTAAGAACATTTTGACCAAAGGAGGTGCGGTAGCGCAGACGACCTAAGGTGCGCTCGATTTCGGGATGCAAGTCATGGATGCCCATGTCGAAGCTTGCCTGTTCGCCTGCTTCCTTGATGCGCTGCTCAATTAAGCGACAGGACTTTTCGTACATCTCTTCAATACGTGCCGGATGGATACGACCATCAGCAATAAGGTTTTCCATGGTCACACGACCAATTTCGCGACGAACAGGATCGAAGCAGGAAATGGTGACACACTCAGGAGTGTCGTCGATGATCAGGTTACAACCCGTAAGCTGCTCAAAGCTGCGGATATTACGACCCTCACGACCAATGATGCGACCTTTTAGATCGTCACTTGGAATGTGGATGGGTGACACCGTTGTGTCGCTACAGTGATCAGCTGCTACACGCTGGATAGCAAGGCTTAGGATTTCACGAGCCTTTTTGTCAGCTTCTGCCTTGGTGCGAGCCTCAGATTCGCGAATAATAACAGCGCTATCATGTACGACTTCTTCACGCAGGGTGTCAAGCAATTCTTCCTTTGCTTCTTCAGCAGACATGCCAGCAACGCTTACGAGGCGCTCATGTACTTCGACTTCTGCCTGATCAAGCTCTTCAGAGCGAGAATCCAGCTGGTCTTGTACGGAAGAAAGATGCTGCTCACGAGCATCCAAGGATTCGATACGGCGATCAATGGCCGTTTCGCGCTGAACAAGGCGATTTTCATTTGCACGGATTTCGCGCATGCGCTCCTTGTTTTCAGCTTCAGCTTCTTCTTTGAGACGAAGAATTTCGTCCTTTGCTTCTACTAGGGCTTCTCGACGAATATTTTCAGCATTTTTCTCTGCATCAGCAATTAAATTTTTAGCATCAAGCTCGGCTTGTTGAGCCTCGTTATTGATGCGCCTTGCACGCAGGGTGTAGGCAACGCCGACGCCAATCAGAACTACTGATATGGCAACGGGGATGAGAAAAGAAGTATCAAACATTCGCTCCCCCTTTCTAAAATCTATATATGTGCACAAAAAATCAGGCACGAGGGCCTGACGAGTTTACCTATTCACCTATGTACGCAATGTATGCTTAGTATCGAAGGGTACTTACTTTATATAAAACGCAATAAGTTGCGAGAGGAAACTCATATAGACACATAGTATAGCTTATCTTGGGTCCTGAAAAGACGCCAATCGAGAACTGAAATAAAATCTCATAGCTATCGAGCTGTTAGAGCCTGAGATGAGGGGGTGCGGCATGTCTCTTTGCAGGAACAGCTGCACGAGAGATGGGGGGCAGGAGCCATACCCTTTGCTAGTGGAGCTGTGAAGCCATAAGGCATGTCGACAGAGGTGCCCCATCCCGTGGCATATGCAATGCAGCGCTGCCGCATCAAGCGTCCTGGCTGTTTGCACTATTACGGGGCGCTAGATGAGGGCACGCAGGCAGGAGCGCCCCACCCCGTGGCACTTACGAGATGTACCGCAGGCTCACGAACCGGTCGTTTAGTACTCGATCATCGTGCAGCCCTGCCCCATCCCGTGGCACATGCAAAGTCCGCCGCACACAGATAGCGCCACAACAGCAGGAGCGCCCCACCCCGTGGCACGACCTAGGTGTACCGTAGGCTCACGAATCGGTTGTTTAGTGCTCGATTATCTTGCAGCCCTGCCCCACCTTGTGGCACATGCAAAGCCCACCGTACGCAGATCGCGCCGCAACAGCAGGAGCGCCCCACCCTGTGGCACGACCTAGGTGTACCGCTGGCTCACAAAGCGATCGTTTAGTACTCGATTATCTTGCAGCCCTGCCCCACCTTGTGGCATATGCAAAGTCCGCCGCACACAGATAGCGTCGCAACAGCAGAAGCACCTCACCCCTTACAGCTGCTCATACCAGGTTTTAGCAGCACGACGAGCAACGTCATAGGAAAACCCACGACGCATGAGTTTTGCACAGGCGGCATCCAAGGGGCGCTTTGCCTGTGTGGGATGGCGCATAATCCAGGCAAGGGCACGTTCGTATTCTGCATCCGGATTGATGCCATAGACCTCGGGCCAGCCAGGTGTGGCATCGAGCGATTCACCAAGATTGGAAAGCTCGCGCCTGAGGCCCTGCAAACCCTTGGATGCCGAGATGCGCGATCTAATAAGGCAGTCAACATATCGCTCGCGCGATATAAGCCCGCAGGACTCTGCCCAGGTGATAGCCTTGTGTACCTGATTAGAATCATAGCCTTCTCGCACCAAGCGCTGCTGCAAGAGCTGTGGGTGCTGCTCCTTATATATGCACAAGCGTTCAACCTTTGCCTTAGTTTGCAAATAGGTATAGCGTGGCTCAGATGCGTCATGTGCGCAATCACTCACCGAGCCGCTAGAGCACGCGTCCTGCTTGCATGCCTTGGGTGAATTCAGCTTGCCACGAGAAGAATCGGCCTCCTGCATGCTCATACGTGGCCTATGGCCAGATTCGAGTGCATTTATCTGGGCTTGTAAATACGCCTTGAGTTCAGATGTGTTCATAGCTATGTAGTCTTTTAAAAAAACGTACGTATTAGAGCTCATCTATGTCTGATACCGAAGGAGGCTTTGCTCCTCCAATTTCAAAATGAGCACGTACCTTAGCTTCAATTTCGTCGCGCATGTCAGGATTGTTTTTTAGAGCAGCCTTGGCTGCTTCCCTACCCTGACCGAGGCGTTGTTCTTCATAGGTATACCAAGATCCGCTTTTAGTAATAATCTCAGAAGTCACAGCCATATCAACAATACAGCCCTCTTTAGAAATGCCTTCGCCATACATCAGGTCAAATTCTGCCTGACGAAACGGTGGAGCCACCTTATTTTTAACAACCTTGCAGCGGACACGGTTACCAACAAGCTCGTTATTGCGCTTGATAGCTTCACTACGACGCACATCAATACGAACGGATGAGAAAAATTTTAGAGCACGGCCGCCTGTGGTTGTTTCAGGGCTGCCAAACATGACACCAATCTTTTCACGAAGCTGATTGATGAAGATACAAGTGGTATTTGAACGAGACAGGGAACCTGCAAGCTTACGCAGGGCCTGGGACATCAAACGTGCCTGCAAGCCTACCGTTGTATCACCAATTTCGCCTTCAATTTCTGCACGAGGAACAAGGGCTGCTACTGAGTCGATGACAATGCAGTCAAGAGCATTACTGCGAACGAGCATGTCACAAATCTCAAGGGCCTGCTCGCCGGTATCGGGCTGAGACACCAATACGTCATCAATGTCGACACCAAGGCGTGCTGCATATACGGGATCGAGGGCATGTTCGGCATCAATAAAGGCAACCATGCCGCCAGCAGCCTGGGCTTCTGCCAAGATATGCAGGGCCAAGGTGGTTTTACCACTGGATTCTGGTCCATAAATTTCTACAATACGACCACGAGGAATACCACCTATGCCCAGTGCCGCATCCAAGGGCAAGGCTCCCGTAGGGATGACACCAATTTCGAGATTTTTACCATCTTCGCCAAGCTTCATGATGGCGCCTTTACCAAACTTTTTTTCTATCTGTTCAGTGGTGAGTTTAAGGACTTCTTCTTTTTCTTGTTCCACGGGAGTTCCTTTCGGACTGTGTTCATGGCTTTAGTATACGAACAAATGTTTGTTTGTCAAGAACTTCCTTGCTTGGTCTAGGCTAGCCCTAGCACCTTTCGCAGGACTTACCTATATCTAATGCAAATAAACTTACGTGTGGACTTTGTTATATACCAGCACACGCTTACCGCAAAACTCCCTCCTTTTACCGCCTTTGCTGCTGCAAAACAATAGAAAAGACCCCTCTGACCTGCCACAATAGGGCTCATCAAAGGGGTCTTTGGCTACTTAGTGATTTTTCCAGAAATCCTGTAATAGATCATGGCGATTTTTCTGCTCTGTTTTCTTAAAAATGTTATGTACATGCACCTTTACAGTGGCGATGGACAAAACTAATTCATCAGCGATTTCCTGATTCGAGCGACCAAGCAATACGTAATGAAGGATTTCATTTTCTCGATTCGTAAGACCATATAACTTTGAATAATAGTCAAGATTATTTTGAGTAATACTTGATTCGAGGTTCTTATCCTTACTGGGTGTACGCTCAAAGTAGAGATTCAAAATGCGCAGGGCATCACGAACGACATACAGGGAAACGCCAATCATGAAGATGTTTTCGGCGATATTGCGCTCAGGACGGAAGGAAATGTAATCCACGCCGGTAAGAGCGGGTTTGAAAATAAGGAGAAAAACTATATTTTCTAACAATACGGCAACAGAGCCTACCCAAAGGAATATATAGAGCTTAAGATGCTTTAAGTAGCGCTTACGTTCTACCGAATCTTTGGTGCGATAACAGGCGATGCCCGCATACGTCAAAATGCAGAAGGCAAAGACAGTTCGTACACTAAAGAAAACAAACTGGCGCAAGTTACCCTCTGGCAGAAGTACGATGACTAATAAAGACACCGTTACAAATATAATGCTGGGGATAACCTTGGCGTAGGTATTGGAAAATCCCATGTAGGTGGCTATTACAAGCCAAAAACACAGATATAAGCCACCGCCAAATATCGTAAATTCAATGGGTGTTGCCGTGGCGGTAAAGGTATTTAAGCTACCTCCGGCTGCACTTACTAAGAAATCATTTCTAAATACAAGACTTACATCAAAGAAATAACAGACAAAACCAAGGGCTGAAATCAAATAAATTTGTTGACGCGATACAGCGTAGACAGAAAAACACAAAGTTGCAACTGAGGTACTCAAAAAGAGAATTGCAAGTGTGTAATAGAACAAAAACATAGTTGCTTCTTTCTGAATAACTCACTTCATTTAGCTTGGTTTGTCATTATAACACAAGAAAATTATAGCTAAACGCAAAGGTTTATAGCAGGTTTAGCAAGTATTAATCCATCCATACACATATATATAACAAGATTTACGCCTGTAATAATGATTGCGCAGCAGGCACTGACTTCGTACGCTTAAAGAGTCAAGAGGCACTACGATTTGGGAGACGTAGTGCTTACCCCCCTTTAAGAAGAGAGGTTGATACACATGAGTGCTTCAGCTGCAGCAGTAGAAACTACTGCAACCACTGATGTGCCAAAGAAGAAAAAGAAGCTTAGTTTTCCTACAGCATTTACCATTCTTTTTGCTTTGACCATCATCGCTGCTATCGCCACGTGGTTTGTTCCATCTGGTGAATATGCAAAGCTCTCCTATGATTCCGAAGCTGCAATGCTTCAGTACAAATCACCAACAGGAGAGGTTACTCAATATGAGCCAACCCAGGCAGAGCTCGACAAGCTTGGCGTAGGCATTAAGATTGAGGAATTCACTTCAGGACATTTGTACAAGCCTGTTTCTGTTCCTGGTACCTATGAGCGCCTTGAATCTAACCCACGTGGTTTTGGCGATGTGTTTACTTCCATGGTACATGGCACAATTGAAGCTGCCGACGTTATGGTATTTATCATGATCTTGGGCGGCATGATTGGCTTGATCAATGTTACTGGTTCTTTTGAGGCTGGCCTTTTGGCTTTGACAAAAAAGACTAAGGGTCGTGAGTTTGCCCTGGTATTCATCGTTTCTTTGTTGATGGCTATCGGTGGTACTACCTGCGGTCTTGAGGAAGAGGCAGTTGCCTTCTATCCTATTTTGGTTCCTGTGTTCTTGGCTTTGGGTTATGACTCCATCATCTGCGTTGGCGCCATCTTCCTTGCAAGCTCCATGGGTACCACGATGTCTACCATCAACCCATTCTCTGTAGTTATCGCTTCTAATGCTGCTGGCATTAGCTTTACCGACGGTATTGAATGGCGTATCGCTGGTTTGGTTGTTGGTTTCATCGTTGTTATCGCCTACCTTTACTGGTATGCAAAGAAGATCAAGGAAAACCCAAGCTTCTCCTACACTTGGGAAGACCGCGAACACTTCAAGAAACTCTACGAAGTTGACAACAGTGGCTCTGACGCTCACAACTTCAGCATCCGCAAGAAGATCATTCTTGTACTCTTTGTAGCATCCTTCATCATCATGGTATGGGGCGTTATGAGTGCAGGCTGGGGCTTCCCAACCATGGCTGCATCCTTCCTTACCATTGCTATCGCCATCATGTTTATTGGTGGCTTGCCTGAAAGGGTTGCTGTAGACTCCTTTATCGCGGGCGCTTCTGGCATGGTTGGTGTATCTTTGATCATCGGCTTGGCTCGTGGTATTAACTTGATCTTGAACGAAGGCTTGATCGCTGACACCCTTCTCGACTGGTCTTCTCATGCAGTTCAGGGCTTGCCTGGTCCTGCATTTGTACTCATGCTTTTGGTTATCTTCTTCGGTTTGGGCTTCATTGTTCCTTCATCCTCTGGTTTGGCTGTACTGTCCATGCCTATTTTGGCTCCTTTGGCAGACACCGTTGGCCTTCCTCGCTTCGTTGTTGAATGCGCTTACCAGTGGGGTCAGTACGCAATGCTCTACTTGGCACCTACCGGTTTGGTATTGGCAACCTTGCAGATGCTCGACATGAAGTACTCTCACTGGCTGAAATTTGTTTGGCCTATGGTTGCATTCGTATTGGTATTTGGTGGCGCAATGCTCGTTACCCAGTCCATCGTATACGGTGCATAACAACTTGATCTGATAGACCTCCTTCTATCGGAGCTTCCCCTGCAAACCCCAAGCACTTGTGCTTGGGGTTTGTCTTGTTTTAGGGGCTCATGTGTCCCCTACTCTCACTACGCAACCAGGGAGCTTTCGACACAGCGTTCTTCACCGGTAAGCTACTCGAACCCATATGCACAAACAGGCTCATAGTCAGCAAAAAGCCTGCTTGAGCCTTGAGGTTTGCTCTCTGAGAAAAACGAGGCATAAGCAGGGGGTGTAGAAGCTGATGTGGAAGCTAAAAGATACGAAGACACTCGGGTAAGATCCCACCCTTGCTGTTCAACAACCAAGCCCAGCAGCCCAAGCGCCCTTGTAGTAGCTATACTCCCCCGCTGCCCCTACATTCACCTAGGAGCCGAGAAGCTAAAACCTATTCATTGCAGCAGTCACGCAACACGCCTCAAGCTAAGCCGCGACGCATCAAGAGCACTCGGACACTTTACACGACCAGGGCTTTTAATCAGACCTAGCAGGCATAAAGGAGCTCCTAGACCCCCGCACTCAACTTTTGCCTGTATCTATCTAGGACGCTGCAAGGTAAGGATCGGCTATACATCCCTTTATTTTATTTCTAGCGCAAGCTTTTAGCCCATACTCTATAAGGCAATAAAAAACGCCCCATAAGGGGCGTTTTTTTATGAACGAATAAAGGGCCAGTCGTAGTTCCAGGCAAGAGCGTAGAACAAGGAGCGTCTGCGCATCATACGTGGTATGAACAGGGGAAGACGTACCCCACGCGCATCACATAGGGTGTAGCTACCACCAAAAAGCCTTCCACGTACTTCAACGTGATCCACCTTACGATAAGACATGCTTTGAACAGGCCTAAAGAAGCGACGAAGCTCAAGCTCCTTGGCATACAGGCTTACACGCTCGAAAAACAAGGCAACCAGTACAAACAAGGCAGCAAAGCCTAAGATGGCACAGGCGTAACTGTAAGGCGCGCCATAGCCAGCAAGAGCTGCAATAAAGGCACAAAGCCAGAGTGCCAAAATGCGCACGAAGGAATTGGTCTTAATGCGTACACGCCTGCGTTGTAGGCTCTCCACATACTCAGAAATGTTATTAGGAATACGCAAGGCCTTGAGTGCAGATAGGATTTGAGGGCAGGCATCTAAGGGCACCTGCAGCTTAGATGCTTCCTTTGTTGTAAGTAGAAGATACGCCTCATCGGTGAGAGCATAGGATGCAATCTCATCAAAGGCAACGAACAAAGGCTCATAGCGACCCACAATCCATGCGGGAAGTTTTGCATAGGCAACATGGAATACACCCTGGTCAGCGAGTACAACTAACTAACAAGCCAACAGCGATAAGCAGGCACACAAGGGCAAGGACAAGGCTTGCTGTACTCGTTTGAAAGAAACACACAAGGGCCACGCATACGAGCACTACGGCGCCAAGTGTCATGCGTCGACAATAGGTCTGTAACTGTGTATCCATAGATTCCTTATGCTTCCTGCGTGTCATGGGACAGTTGCACATCTGGCTGGTGAGCTACCACCGAAGCACTCCGACGCCTAAGGCGCACAGCAAAGTGAGCATCCGGACCACCCGATACAAGCTCATTTGCGTAATATAGGCTACCATCGGCAAAAGGAACTTGTTCAAACTGCTGACCTAAGTCTGAAGATAGGAAGCTTTCAACAAGCTGCTCGTTTTCTTCTTTTGTAACAGTGCAGGTGGCATAGGTTAACAGACCGCCAGGGGCAACACAGTGGGCTGCCGAGCTTAACATTTCAAAGGACAGCTGAGCTAAGGATGCAATGTCAGATTCTGCCAAGCGCCAGCGAATTTCTGGATGACGACGCAGAGTACCCAAGCCTGAGCAGGGAGCATCCACAAGTACAGCATCATAGGCCTCGGCTTGTAGATGCTCTTCTAAGTGGCGCGCATCTAGGACATGTCCCTTATCAAGGCGGATACCAGCCTTCTGGGCACGCTCGGCCAGGAGCTTCATCTTATAGGCATGGGTGTCTACAGCTTCAAGATGCATTTGTGTGCCATAGCGCTCAAGGGCTGCATTTTGCAGAAGAAGCGTCTTGGTACCACGACCAGAGCCAATTTCGAGAAAACGCTGGGGTAGCGTATCAGGCAGGGCAGCCTGCGCAATGTATTGGGCTGAGGCATCACTTGCATAGATGGCTAGGCGCTCAAACAAGGCTGAGAAGGAAGGCTCGGCCAAAAGACGTGGCTGGGTAATCTGATAGCAGTTTTTAATAACTACATCGTGATAGGTCACGGGATTCATAGGTTCACCAGCACGTTTAAGGGCAGCAACCAAGTCATCGGGTGCCACCATGGCACAATTGATGGCAATATACAAAGGTGCTGCTTCGTTTGAGGCAATCATGGCCTCGCGGGCAGCCTCATATCCCCTATCCTTCACAAGGCGCTTAGTAAGCCAGAAAGGAAAGGCCTGTTCGCGCGCGAGAGCCTGCAAGCTCACGCTTGGATCTCCAAAGGGGAAGTCCTTGGAGGAGCGAACGATCTTGCGCAGTACTGCATTGGCAAGACCAGCAGCCTTAGGCTTAACATGGCGAACGAGCTCAACACCCTGGTCAACAGCAGCATGGGGGCTTTTCTGCAAATATATGATCTCGTATACCGAAATACGCAGGGCATCGCGCACCTCAGGCTCTAAGTCACTAGGCTTTTTTACATAGCGATCAATCAAGGTATCTAGCATGCCACAGGTCATAGTAACGCCCAGGGCAAGCTTGGTGGCAAAGGCCTTGTCTTCAGGGGATAGCTGGGCATCAGCACTGCGAGCTGTAATCAAGTCATGGGTAAAGGCCGAACGCTCACGCACTTCCCTGCCAATTTCTAGGGCAAAGTGACGGGCGGGAGAGGCAGCGTGTGCTGAGTGAGCAGGTTTGCGTGCAGAACGAGGGCCCTTGCCGCCCTGTGCTGGCCTTGATTTAGATGCGTAAGTAGACTTGCGTGTGCTGTGAGCTGCAGCATTCCGTGTTTTATTCGATTGAGAAGACTGCGTTGAAGGCTTAGGCATGATCTACTACCTCCCAGCGCTTACCAGGGGTTTTAATCTGCTGAATGCCAGCAGCAAAGGATTTAGCATCCATGCACTGCTTGCCTTGGGGCTGCACGCTCAAAAGCTCGAGCACGCCGTCAGAACATCCCAAGAATAGACGCTTTTGAATAAGCTGAACATCACCAGGCTGCATGTGGGCACAAAGCGCGCGATCGTCTTCTGTAAGCTGGGCAAGCTTCCACACACTTACCTGCTTGCCTGCTATACCACAGCGTGATGGATGGGCCTTGCTTGAGGCCTGGGCACGACGCAGGTTTTCTATACAGCTATCAGCAGGATTTAAGAAGAGCTCAGATTTGGCGATTTTTTCTGCATAGGTAACAAAGGCTTCATCTTGATCAAGCCAGTTAAGAGCCTCACTTCCCTGCTCTTCTAGAATAGACAGGGCTTCAAGCAGGGCCTCAGCACCTAAATCGGCCAGGCGCAGGGTGAGCTCATCGGCTGAAAGATCTTGAATTGCAAGGGAGCGCACAACGCAGTAGGCACCGGTATCCAGGCCTTCTTCCATACGCATAATGCATACGCCTGTTTTTTCATCACCTGCGAGAATAGAGCGCTCGATGGGAGCTGCACCACGCCAGCGTGGAAGCAGGGATCCATGTACATTCAGGCACTCAAGACGAGGTATTTCAAGCACCTCAACAGGCAAAATAGCACCATAGGCAGCAACGCAAATAACATCGGGCTTACAGCTTTTGATGTGTTCGATCACTTCACCCGAGCGCAAGCTTTTAGGCGTGAATACTGGAAGGTCGAGCTCTTGAGCCACCTGCTTTACCGGAGAAGCTACAAGCGCCTTACCACGACCACGCACGGCGTCAGGGCGTGTATATACGGCAGAAATCGTATGTTCTGCTGCAAGTTTTTTAAGAATAACCGCCGCTAAGTCGGGCGTACCCATAAAAACAATATTCATTAGTGCGTAAACCTATCTATATATGTGCTTAAATTGACGTATCCCCAGGGCGTGCGCCTGCAGCCTGGGCTGCTTCATAATCACGCAGGGCCTTAATGCGAGCCAAGGGATTGGAAGATTCAAATAAGGTACGACCCTCAAGATGATCAATTTCATGTTGAAGACAACGGCCCAACAATCCATCGCCTTCGATGGTGCACTGATTGCCATCAACATCGTAATAGCTCACACATGCATAGGCAGGACGCTTAACAGGCACGCTAATGCCTGGAAGGGACAAACAGCCTTCTTCTTCAACAGTCATAGGACCATCAAGTTTTACAATTTCGGGATTGATCAAAACATGGGGTTCAGGCTGGTCAATGCCGCAATCGATGGTAATAATGCGCTTGAGCAAACCTACCTGAGGTGCTGCCAGGCCACAGCCATCGCTTTCGTACATGGTTTCAAGCATGTCTTGTCCTAGCTGCTTGAGACTCGGGTCCCCTACTTCACACGGCAGGCATTTTTGACGTAGAAGAGGGTTGGGGGCAGTTACTATATTCATAGGGAAAACTCCTTTTCTTTTTGTAAAAAATCCTACCATGCATCACAGTTCTTACTGATGAAAAATAGAAAACAGTTTAGAAACAACAAACTTATATACCATATCCCTAAACCTGCATATACAAGCCCAAGATAAGGCGCCATGAACTAAGTAATTCTGTGCACGTCGGCCAATGCCAAGCTGTAATGGTGACTTAGCTGGTACTATACAACTAGTACAGAAAGGATAGCCATGAAGGTTTTAAGCATATCCGACATCATTGGCCCTATTATGATCGGACCCTCAAGCTCGCATACGGCAGGTGCCCTGCGTATTGCTCAAATGGCACGCAAGCTGTTAACAGCCGAGCCTCGCTGCGCGCGTTTTACCCTTTATGGGAGCTTTGCCCACACCTATCAAGGACACGGCACGGACAAGGCCCTTGTAGCAGGAATGCTGGGCTATGCCCCTGATGACGTGCGCATTCGCGATTCCTTCGTCAAAGCACAAGAACATAATCTCAACTTTGAATTTATCACAGATGCCGAAACCTATACCAACCACCCTAACACGGTAGACATATATGTAGAAGATGCCGCAGGAACTAAGCTTACCGTTCGAGGTGAGAGCATAGGCGGAGGTGCCGCCATCATTACCCGCTTAAATGGCACCGAAGTCTATCTTGATGGCGCCTACCATAGCATGGTTGTCTGCCAGCAGGATGTTCGGGGTGTATTGGCTCATATTACAAGCTGCCTGAGCCAGCACGACATCAATATTGCGACAACCAGCCTCTTTCGTGAAAAACGAGGCGACCGCGCCTATACCATTCTTCAAACAGATGATGAAATTCCTGCCTGCCTGATAGATCAATTACAGGAAAATCCTGACATTCATGACGTATGTATTGTTAAAAAGGATTCTACCCCAGACGGGGGCGACTGTGGTTGCGAACAGGGCTATGCGAGCGATTTTGACACGCATACCGCAGCTATAGAATTTACCAAGTATGATTTTCATAGCGGAGAAGAACTCTTGGACGTGTGCTCCCGCTACAAGATACCTATTAGTGAGGCCATGTGTCGTCGCGAGCGCTGCTACCTTGCCATGGATGGCATAGACCCGTCACGCACCCGCAAATACCTGTGTGAGGTCTTAAAAACCATGCAACAGGCGACACATGAACCCCTTGATATCGTGCGCCCTTCCATGGGCGGGCTCTTAGGAGGCGAAGCAAAGAAGGCGCGTCAACTTGAAACGAGCACGCAAAATCTTTGTGACCCCCTGCTTTCACGCGCGGTAACCTATGCCATGGCCGTAATGGAAACCAACGCATCCATGGGTCGTATTGTGGCCACACCGACCGCTGGATCTGCAGGAGTCTTGCCTGCTATGTTGCAGGCCTGCCGTGACAAGTTTGACTTTAGCGATGATGAACTCGTAGATGCTATCGCAAACGCTGCCGCCATTGGCTACATCATCACCCGCAACGCCTGCGTATCCGGCGCCGAAGGCGGATGCCAGGCCGAGGTCGGTAGCGCATCTGCCATGGCAGCATCGGCCGCCGTTGAGCTTATGGGAGGTACGCCTGAACAGTGCCTCAGCGCTGCCACCAATGCCCTATCAGGACTTATGGGCCTTGTTTGCGACCCTATAGCAGGGCTTGTAGAAGCACCCTGCCAAAAACGTAATGCCACCGGCGTTGCCAACGCCTTAGTAAGTGCACAAATGGCCCTCGCCCACATCGAAAACTTAGTTCCCTTTGATCAGGCCGTAGAAGCCATGTATCGCGTGGGCAAGTCCCTCCCCTTTGAGCTGCGCGAAAGCGCCTTAGGTGGCATGGCAGCAACACCAGCCGCCCAGGCCTGGTGCTCGCATGACTGCTCAAGCTGTCCTGGATGCTAGGGATACGCCTTACACGCAGACAGCACCCCACCTCTAATACTACACAGCCCCGTCGGATACCTCATCCGGCGGGGCTGT
>RCNH01000525.1_pt1 | contig 15437 bp, 10 predicted proteins | sample 2041161 | NCBI WGS metagenome assembly RCNH01 (sample SAMN09708215, study PRJNA481090) | Feces metagenome, whole genome shotgun sequencing project. | biome: feces | host: Leptonychotes weddellii | place: Antarctica: Sion Island | collected 2010-03-01 | reverse complement strand
TGGTAAAGCATATATACTTCTCCTTAATGAAACATACACACGGACATAAACGTATCGACAATCCTCAAACACTTAGCATGTCGGGGAGTTGTTTTCCTGAACAAAATAAAAACCTCGGGTACGTAAGTCATAATAATCGCACCACATGGACTAAACCTGCATACACCCAACCCGATGAATCGAAATACAGAAAACGAAACATTATTGGCATGATTTTGATAGGTTGTTTTATTATTGCGACAGTATGTCTCATCGGATGGTTTATCGCATCATTACTTCTATAACATATATCGCCCAGCCAAACTGACTGGGCGATTTTTATATCAATAAATGTTAGACCGCACAGTTAAGCTGAGCGTCACACAGGCTTACTCGTGCGGATAAAACCAAACATAGCACTGCCACGCTACTGCTGCCGCTACAATTAAGACCTCAATTGCTACCACCACAACTACTCCTTATATAAGGACACAATGCACTCTTCAAGTTCAGCAATATCATCTGCTATGTAATGATAATGAACATATTGCGGCTCACGACCATCTCTGGCTTCACTAACGGCACACTGCTCAACACGAACAAAAACAACATCCACCGCGTGATACCCCTTTCTCAACACGGTATACGCATAGCAATACGATTGCAAGAGGTGCTTCTTTTTTAACGCATCTTCAGTCTCGAATGCACTACCACCGGTCTTGTAGTCAACGATAAGCGCACTGTCCATATTAGCCTTACGCAACGCCAACAAGTCAATCTCACCTTCAAGAAAAACTTCCGATCCTATAACGTCTTGATTGGTGATGCGAACAAAAAATGGCTGTTCTGCGCGAAGGTCATCAAACGCTGAAACTCGTTGCGCAAGCGTGCTTTCAAACCATATATCCAATGCTCTTTCTAATCGTTTTTTTTGCGTAGGGCTCACAGCAAACGCCTTCATGACAGCATCAATACGATCATTACTTGGTTTAGCAAGCGGCGCAGTATTACCTTCACGCTGCAAAACAGCAAGCTGACACAACCTATGAACAGCGGTACCAAAGTCGGTTGCCTTATCTGTATCTGAGAGATTTCGACGAATGCGCTGCCATGCTAAAGCGTCTTCATCAAGTGAATCAACCTCAGGAGTATTGTAGTCATCTATATACTGATTTGTAGCACCAATAACCTCAATACACTTATCAGTTGTATCACATTCAAGCCCCTCTTGGCTCAAACTTGAATAACTAAAGACATGTGCCATTTTCCCAGATGACCCAAGTTCTTTACAGTGTAAAGATGGGCCTTGCACAACCAACTCTGAATAATCTTTTATAATTGGGTCAGAGTCTAAAAGCTCCCACTGAGCAACAAGTTTTCGTTGCTGCTCGAACTTATCAACCCCTACGTTATTAGCCATTCCCCCATCTGCCAATAATATCTGGTCTAAAGCTTTTTCATCATTATTGCTCAATGTATCAGAAAGCTCACCAGCTAACGCTTCTTGCTCTTTTTGCTCGCAAGCCTTCATCTCATTTTGTACCGCCATGAGGTTTACAACGTTTACACGTGCATTAATTGCTCCCCCGTATGGATAATATGAAACGCCATATTCAAACTCACCGTCAAGACCACATAACGCACTTTGAATATCAGCATACAATCCTGACTTGATACCATTAGGAGCTTCTTTTGTAGCAGTTCCATACATAGAAACAATGAGAGCTTCTTTTGCACGCGTAAGTGCTACATACAATAAACGCTGTGCTTCGGCATCCTCTTCTTGACGATTATAATCAGCTAGAGCAACCCTAAACAATGCGGGAGAATTTGTTGTTGTAAGCACCTCAAATGCATTATCCTCTTCGCCTAAAATAGCATCCGCTTCTACATTTTTAAGTAGTGAAGTTTTAGGAGCCTCTGAAAGCGTATTGCTTAACGTAAGAGAAACGTATGATTTGCCATTAATTGTCTCTGCAACAAATCCTTGCGCTTTATGAGGTTTACTCATTTCAGCCACGGCAACGATTGGAAACTCAAGACCTTTGCTTGCATGGACGGTCATAATACGGACACTATCATTACCCCTTACCGACAAAGCACCAGGAGCTTCTTTAGCACAAGCGACATAATCGCGTAGCTGAGCCGCAATACTAGACGCACTACCTGAGCTTTCCTGCTCAAATTGGCGACACAAACGAATAACTTTCAAAACGTTACCAGCAATTGCCTGACCTTCTGCACCCCGAGATTCTAGCGCACGTAAATATCCCGCCTCGCATACAAACGTGCGCATAATTTCACTTAATGGCTTTTTGCCCGCTGCATAGATAGCGCGAGCCACAACATACACAGCATGCTCAAGCACAACAGAAACACCTTCAAGCGCACCTTTCATGGCATCGCGATACAGGCTTGTGATACCGTAATTAATAGCATCTTTAAATACTCCGTCTTCTGTGTGACGCGTTGAAAGTCGCACCAAGTCATCAGCAGACAATGAGAACATATCGCTCGATAAGACTTTAAATAGCGTCTCAGTATCACAAGGATTAGCAATCATCTGCGCAAGATTAACCATAGTTTTAACTTCTGGTTCTTGATTAAATACAGAGCCACCCGCTATGACACAAGAAAATCCAGCATTGCGCAGCGCCTCAGCATATATACCTGCTTTAGGCATCCCACCAAGCAAGATAACCATGTCTCCTGCCGAATGACCCTGATTCCTTAATTCAGAGAAGCGCTCAGCAATACATTGAGCTGCGTACGCTGTTTGGTTAATCTCGCATCCATGGTGTGGCTTTACGCAGTGCTGAATTTCAATACGATGATCGTTCGCTTTATACGGCACCTTTACACGCTTTTCATCACGAGAGCATGCAAGCGACATAAACTCTGAGCCAAATACTTCTTGCTGCTCAAATATGCGATCAACAAACGCTAATATGTCTTTCGAACTTCTAAAGTTGTCAGGAAGTAAAATAATACTTTCAGGGTTTTGTCTACGAATACTCTCAAGATACTTTCTGTATACCGACACATCAGCACCACGGAATCGATAAATACTCTGCTGTGCATCACCTACGACACATAAACGCTCTGCACGAGGTCCCGCTAAACGTAAAATCATATCGATCTGCAGCTGATCGGTATCTTGAAACTCGTCAATCATAATGAGCTTAAAGCGGTTCTCGTACTCACGAGTAATATCAGGGTGATAGACCAAAGCCCTGTGCGCATAGACCAGCAAGTCATTATTGTCCAATACGCCTAGCTCGGCTTTAGCATCATTGAAGAGTCGATAGGCGTCACGCGCAATTGATACCATAGTCTCCAGGTGAAAACGTGCCATGCCGCATATTGCCTCAAGAGCACACTCTGAGTACGCAGGCTTAGCCTCTTGTCTGACGTACTCCCTATATTCCGTATCACCAAAACCAACACCTGGCATAATGAAATTATTCAAGGCATTTAAAACATCCAACTCGTCAAGGTCAGGCTTATCCATTAAGCCTTGTGCTATCTGTTGAGCATCTGTCGTTGCGCTTATAAAAGACATGCTTCGCTGGCTTTGTTTTTGAGCCTGCGCACGTATTAACATGTCATTCGAAAGTTCAACAATATGTACAAGAGTCTTTGCGGCAGACTGCCCTTGTGGTGGCAATACAATACTGTCAAATCCATCAGGATGCGCTGACGCTTTTTCAACAAGTGCACGAACACATCTATCTACATTAACACCACCATCAAAAGCACCAGCAGATCGTGCCTTATACTCATCAAACAAGGCTAAAAAACGGGTGTTGTCCTCTTGACTTTTAGCAATGCGTAATGCCTCATCAATAGCATCATCAAGCAATGCCTCACGCGCATCCTGGCCAAGTACACTAAAACTCGGATCAATACCTAGCTCAACTGCATGCATACGCAATATCCTTGCGCACATACCATGAATGGTAGATATCCACGCATTGTCGACACGTAATGCTTGATCAACCAGACCCTCAGCACGCAAGGCGCCTTTCACCCTAGAGCGGATTTCTCCAGCAGCCTTACTAGTAAAAGTAATAGCCATTACCTCATCGATATCGCATACGGCGCCCTTAGCCAAAGCATTTACAATGCGCTTAGTTAAGGTAAACGTCTTACCACTACCTGCACCCGCCGATACAACAAGCGGCTCATTAAGCGTTTCTATACATTTTTTTTGTCCAGGTGTTAATGCCATTACTGCTCACGCCTTTCACAAGAAGTTACAGGACAATACATGCATACGCTACTCTCAGCAGGATTACGATGCACAATACCGTGGGAAATTGATTCCATAATATGAGCAATACGCTGTTCAGTTACTTTTAAAACATCTTCAAAATTACCGTACACCTGCAAGTTTTCAGGCTTCTTTATGCCCCAAAGCTCAGCAGAATCTAATACAAATGAATTATAGGCGCCTGATATTTCATGACGTAATACGTTTACATACAACGCACCCACAACTTCTACGTTTAAAAGCTTTTGGATTATAGAAGCATATACCAAAGCCTGGACCTTGTAATATCCCGTTTTATTTTGTATGGCATATGTTTCACCAAGCGAACTCTTATAATCAATGATAATGGCACGACCCTTATCGTCTATATCAATGCGATCAATCTTGCCACTTACATAACAACCAGCATATTCAACCTTATCTTCAGGCTTAATCTCAAACTCAAAATACGTTGGCTTAAAACTCGGCAATAATCGCGATTCAAAATCTACGTAATTCACCAAGCGACGTTGCAGACGTGCTAAGTCGCGCTCTTCTATTTGTGTAAGCGCAATATAACGATCCCCCACACATCCGTTTTCAAACTGACTGTCGTAAACATCCTGAACAGTATCGCTCATAATTTCCTGAGCAACGTCTACCAATTCGGACGTAACTTTCTTACTTTTAGTCGCATTTTGGAATGCCCCATAAAACACTTCGAGGCACTTATGCATGTATGAACCCTTTTCACGAGCACCAAACTCTTCAGCGATGCCTTGCAACCCAAGTCTCCGAGACGCAAACCACTTATACGGACACTCCACGCATGCCTCTAGAGCCGATGGAGAAACAACCATCTTATCATACGCAGCTACGCCACGCTTCATCAGCGGCACAATCATGTCACCACATTCGGCTTTAACCTCATCAATGTAGCGATTCTCATGAATAACTACTACCTCTTGAGGGATATGCGTCAGTGCAACATTAGCATACAAGGCTTCTTCACCACGCTCATACATACCGTGTTGCAATATCTCAGGCAGCATGTAATCGTTGTCGATATCGTCTGCTGCAGACGGATCGTCTCGATAACTATCAATAAATTCTTCAACCGCAATACAAGGATATGCTGGACTTGCCGACGAATCGTGCAATGGGCGCTCAATAATAAACGCCACCGATGCGGCATTTTTAGCAGCCGTGAACATACGGCGCGTGCGCAATAACGCTGAGTCTGTCCGAACAATGCCTAATACATCCATTAAAGCCGTACAGATATCTTCTGTTTCCTTAACAGGATACGTCTGAGACGTCATGTCAGTCAAAACCACAACGCCAAATAACCCTGGCTCAAAGCTTGCCGCATGAGTCATATCGGTAATATGAACGTCCACCTTATTCGTTTCAGAAATTTGCGTACGGGCCACAGAAACGCTCATCTTTTCGAGCAAGGGGACACACTGTTCAACTGATACCCCAAGCCAACAGGCAGCTGCGTAAACGTCACGAATACAATCAATTGCTGCCATCTGCTCAGCAATATAGGCATCATCACCATCAGCAATGGTACGAATTTCATCGCTTAATGCACCAAGTAAAATACTTGCATCCGTATCATGCGTGAGCTCTTCGAGATATAAAAAGACAGGAGACGCCTCGCGCAATTGCATGCGAAGACAATCAAAGTTATACAACCTGTCAGATTTAATATAAGCATCAATTAGCCACGCTGAAGTTTTAGTCATACCTGAGCAGCGTAAGTAGGTAAAATCAGACACGTCTTGAGCAGACAGTCGCTCTTTAGTACACAAGGCATACACAGCAAAAAACGCACGTCCAATATCAGTATGGCCAAACGCACTGCTCACTAAGCAATCGCAACAATATCCTTGCGCATGTAAAGCTGGGGCAATACGTGTATACATTTCAAGCGGATGTGGACTCACAACACTTACAGGGCCTTGATCTTTATAATCCTGCACGATATCGCACACCAGCAACGCTTCAGCTTCAAGGCCGGACGAAAATGCAAAACGCGCATCAACACCATCTTGCACCCGAGAGATAACATCATGTGGACCAAATCCTTCAAATGCAAGAGTAACAGTATCAAACGATTCAAAAAACTGTTTCTGAATCGGCGTAAGCTCACCGCACGAATACATAAGGATATTAGTTTGGGTACGAAACAGTGGCGCATCCGCCAAAAACTGAACCGCTTGGCCAGGCTCCACACGATCAAGTTCAATCAAACGCTCACGATACGCCTTAATGCGCACAATAAATAAGCGATACTCTTCAGAAACGCCGTACGTATCACAAAAGTCAGGATTATCAAGGCTTGCAAGCATCGTTTCAAAGGCTTCTAAGCCCGTAAGAGACTCAGCACAGCGCGCCAACAATAAACTTGTACCAAATGACGCACTCAAGCCGTCCTGTGTATTCTGGCAGACTTCCTGAGCTACAAGTTTACGCTCAAGAGGATTAATAAGTTTTCGGCCATCGCCATAAAGCTCCCACGCGTCTGCAACGAAGGATAGAAATGTCATGACATGCGAGCACACAAGCCCCCCATCAGATGCATGTGTCATGGTTTTGCGCAGCGAAGTTGCCTCAGCAAATGACGGAACAAAAATGTAGGAATATGTTGATAAAGTATTCATAGTGCTCTCCATTGTACACATTGGCCACCATGAAGCTGTCTCAGAAATGGTAGAATAAAAAAAGCCAGGGAAAATACCCTGGCTCGTAAGTTCGATGGTGCCCCCAACGAGAATCGAACTCGTGTCTCAGCCTTGAAAGGGCCGCGTCCTGACCTCTAGACTATGGGGACTTGCTTTTGAGAAGTTTTATACCTCGTCAAGCAGCTCGATTATTATTACAAAAGATTTCTGATGATGCAAGCACTTTTTTAAAAGTTTTTTAAAAAAGTTTTAAAAGCTAGCCAAATCGGCCATTTTTATAGGAATAAGAGCTTCTATATCATGATACCCGAGTTCAATTTGACAACCTATACGTCCCCCAGAACACATAATGGTATCAAATAGCTCAACCGACTCGTCGATAACGGTAGGAAATACTTTTTTCATACCGATAGGCGAACATCCGCCATGAATATATCCCGTCAATCCTAAAAGTTCTTTGGATTTAACCATGGCAATATGTTTTTCGTCTACCGCTTGTGCAGCTTTTTTTAAATCGAGCTCAAAAGCAACAGGAATCATAAACACATAATATTGTTGAGACTTACCCTGTGTCACAAGTGTCTTAAACACCCTGTCTGGATTTTGCCCCAACATGCGAGCAACGTCGACACCAGAATACGCTTTGTCATCTTCGTAAATATGAACGCCATATGCAATATGGGCCGCATCTAGCAATCGCATGGCATTTGTTTTTTCTACCTTATGCTTATCGGCTTTCATGACTCGCTCCTACTTCAAATGGCAGCAAGTCATGAGAACCCTTCCAGGCAGGTACATCAAATTGGCAAATCCAATGCCCCACACACCGATACGTCATAAGCCACAAGCAGACAGTACCTACCACTGAAATAACCGCCACCAGCACACAGACAGCAACAACAAGGATCACAATAATAATTCCCACTGTATAACCAGCCACATTACTAATACCAGCACCAAACATAAGCACAATCAATACTGGAATGCTTATCACAAAAACAATGCCAACCGAAATACTTGCCAATATCGACAGCACAACCGATCCACCAAAATACAGGCCAAAGATTTTAAGCAGTCCACGTGCATCTTTTTGCGCCATGGCAATAATTTGCCTTAAGCCAAAAGCAGCGGAAAACTTGGTATAAATAGCCATACGCATAACACCAACCATAGCCAAGATAGCAATAGCAAAAGATGCCAAGGCGGCAAAAATTTCTATAAGTATATTAGTCGTCGTAGAAGCTGCAGCAAAAAGTATCCCTACATGGAAAAAGTCACTAACAATAAACGGAGATGCAGCACACAGGGCAAAAAGAAGCATTGCGGCACCCATAAGACCCATTGGTATAAGCGAATACAAAAAGCTAATTACTAGGCCAAAAAAGCCACGACTATACTGATGCGAGTCCTCGTTGCCAAAAATATGAGCAGGCATAGGATTATTTACTCCCCATGCTGCATCGCGTGCCCATCCTGTTATATATCCCATAACAGCAATTGGCCCAAAAATTGGAATCAATAGCACAAGCGACAATAAACAAATCTTGCGTATCCAATGTGGTGTAGACCGTATTTCACGAAATGAACGAGCAAAGTATCCCTCATTCATAAAGGATCCCCCTTTCAACCTATACACATAACTACCCCTACTATAAAACAAAAGAGCCACTGCTTTTGCGGTGGCTTCCAATGTTTCAAAATCCTGATATGCTTTGTTACATATCCGTTACCAAATATTACTATATTAAAAATGCACTTATGCCTGAGCTACAGCCTCTGCAAACCAGCTCGTAATAGACGTTGGGTGCGTAATTGCCGTGCCAACAACAACAGCCCACGCACCAGCCTTGATAGCATCAGCCGCCTGAGCAGGACTGTGTACACGACCTTCGCAAAAAACTGGAATATCACCCGCAACCGCAACTGCTTCACGAACAAAATCTAAGTCTGGGCCAACAGTTTTAGGACGATCATCGGTATAACCGGCAAGCGTAGTGGAAATAATATCAACACCACAAGCTATCGCACGATAAACATCTTCCATGCATGCACAGTCAGCCATAATATAAGTTTCGCCTTTTAATGCCTCAACAGTTTCTTCAAACGTCAAGCCATCAGGACGAGGTCGACCAGTAGCATCAATAGCAACCACATCTGCACCAGCCATGATACACGCACGAGCATGACGCAGTGTAGGCGTAATATACACGCCTTCATGACCTTCTTTCCAAAGGCCAATAACAGGTACACTTACCTGCCCCTTAATAGCAGAAATATCAGCTAAACCTTGGCAACGAATTGCAGAAGCGCCACCGAGCTCAGCAGCTAATGACATCTGAGCCATAGTCTCTGAATGGCGCATTGGTTCACCAGGATAAGCCTGACTACTAACAATCAACGTACCTTTAAGTTTTTCAATCAAAGGAGCTGGCATGACTCCTCCCTTCCGTATTATATACTCAACAATAAAAGCACGTACCCACGCGTACGTGCTTTTATATACGGTTATAATCCTATTTTGTCACAAAGGTTCTCAGCCGCACCAATCAGTGGAGCATAAGGACCAAGCAAACCACGGATAATGTCACATGAACTCACCGTATCCAACGCTTGACTTGCAAAGCCTGCAATCAATGCGTCCTCCCATAAAGGCCCTGCTTCACATACGGATCCCGACAAGATAATTACCTCAGGATCAAACGCATTAGCTAAACTTCCTAAAGCTTCACCAAGCGAACGACCAGCACGTTCAATAATAAAACGTGCATGCTCTTCACCTGCCTGAGCACGTTTAGAAATAACGCGACCATCAATTGCTGGGTCAAACGCCATGTCATCTGGAGTACAGCCCTGATATCCAGCAACAATACCAGATCCAGATGCAATACTTTCCAAATGGCCATATCGACCACACGCGCACATAATGCCAGCGGCCTCTGGGTGCTGTAGATGGCCAATATGACCTGCAACGCCATTAACGCCTGTCTGTACAACACCATGGTCGATAAAAGCACCGCCAAGTCCAGTACCAACTCCAGCAACCAAACAGCTCAAGCGGCCCTTACCAGCGCCCCAACGAGCTTCACCTAAAGCATGAGCATGAACATCACCCATGATGGCTACAGGCAAACCCCAGCGCTCTTCGAGACAAGGACCAAGTTGCTGACCACCCCAACCAGGCATAATGTCGTTAGCGGCAACGATAATGCCCGTCTGACGATCTACAACACCTGCGGTGCCAACACCAATACCAGCAACTGGTAGCTTTGACACCTCAATCATCTCACCGACAACACGTACGATAGTTTCACGTACACTATCACCACCACGGCAAGCATTCGTAGGAACCTCGCCGTTTGCAATAATCTCAGGACACGCATCTTGCGTTGCGTATGTAAGGAGCGCATACGCAATCTTGGTGCCACCGACATCCGCCGTTACAACATTAAACGGCATGTTGGCATTAACGCAATCTGCCACAATTCCTCCAAAGCTATATACCATTCAAAAGACTAAGCATTGTATGTCTAGTCAATCAAACCAGCTGCCTGCAAGTAGGTGCGGATACTCTCAACATCCTCACCTTCCAACGGCTGAACAGGTTCACGCATCTGATTGGTATTATAAACACCCATCTGCCATAATGCAGTCTTAAAGGAGCCCACACCAGCACCAAAGCCAACAGTAGCCTTAATATTGCGAACCATCATCATGAGATTAGCCAAACGGTTCTGCTCCTCTTTAACCTTAGCCCAGTCACCTTCCTGGAACGCCTTCCACTGACGTACATAACCGTCTGGGTCAACGTTTGCCAAGCCCGGAACGCTACCATCAGCACCACCCAAATACGCGCCGTCAACAACGACCTCATGACCAGTTAATAATACCAAAGGGTGGCCAGCAGCCTCGTTATCCAAAACCAACCAACGGAATGCTACATCGTCACCAGAAGAGTCCTTAACACCTGTCAAGACACCTTCTTTACCCAGCTTAACAAGCATATCAACAGAGAGTTTAGTATGGACACACACAGGCAAATCATATGCAAACAAAGGCAAATCAATTGCTTCATGAATCTTGCGGAAGTGACGCTCTACTTCCTTAGGACCGCCTAATGCATAAAATGGTGCAGTAGCAACAATAGCATCAACGCCAAAGGACTGAGCACGGCGAGCTTGAGCAATAACACGGTTAGTCTCCATGTCAATAACGCCAGCCATAACAGGAACACGGCCAGCTACAATGCGGACAGCTTCCGTAAGAACTTGATCACGCTGTTCGTCGTTCAAGAAAGCAACCTCACCGCTAGATCCCAAGAAGAACAAACCATTAACACCAGCATCAATCATGCGGTTGATGGAACGTTCAAAAGCTTCAACATCCAACTCACGCTCAGCGTTCAGTGGGACAACTACTGGTGGGATTACTCCGTGAAAACGAGTGTTTTCCATTTTGAGAGACCTCTATTCTCTTTCGTTTACAAGTACATTAACTTTATTGTTACATAGCCGTTACGTCAAGACAAAAAACGGCGCTCTTAAAAAGAACGCCGTTCAATCAAAAAGCAGTTTAGTTACTTGCTGATTTCGGGATGTAACAACGAGGGTGCAGCACCTAACAAAAGCTTGGTGTAATCGTCCCGAGGGTTGCTAAAGACATCACGTGCCTGGCCCTGCTCAACAATCTTACCGCCATTCATAACAACAATGCGATCAGAAATGTATCGAACCGTCTGCATATCATGACTAATAAACACCATCGACAAGTTAAGCTCTTTTTTAAGGTCAGTGAGCAGATTTAAAATCTGAGCACGAACAGAAACGTCCAAAGCACTCGTAGGCTCGTCAGCAATAATAGCTGCTGGCTTTAATGTCAAAGCACGTGCAATAGCAACACGCTGACGCTGACCACCAGAAAGCTGTCCTGGCAATGCATCCAAAGAAGAACTAGGTAGGCCAACCATTTCAATCAACTCGCATACGCGTTTATTACGCTCTTCTTTCGTACCAATCTTATGGACGTTCAGCGGGTCTAGCAACTGATCGCGAACAGACATACGAGCATTCAGCGCAGTAGCAGGGTCCTGGAATACAACAGAAATAACCCTACCAATTACACGACGGTCTGCTGCGGTACGCTTGGTTACATCGCGACCCTTAAAGTAGACCTTACCAGACGTTGGAGCCTGTAAGCCACACATAACATTAGCTGTAGTGGACTTTCCACAGCCAGACTCGCCTACAATACCCAAGGTTTCACCTGGCATCAGCTGCAAGGTGACACCCTGCATAGCATGAACCTTATTAGGGTGGAGAAGAGAACCAGTACGTGTTTTAAACGTTACATGCACATCATCTAAAAAGATAATTGGCTGCTCGGTTTCGGCGGTAGCCATATTTTCACTCATCGATTACCACCTCCATAAGGGGTCAAGCCAATTGCGGTTAATGCGTCATCAGGCAGCTCTGCATATACATGGCTGGTATCACCATCACGCTTAAGGATTGGACGAATATCCATACCAACAAATGGATGACTACTTCGAGGAGCGAAACGATCGCCTTTAGCAAAGTCTTTAGGACTTGGAACCGTACCAGGTACCTGATGCAAACGACCAGAGCCAGCTTCAATAGACAAAACAGAACCCAACAAACCACGAGTGTACTCATGAATTGGGTTGGTCAAAATGTCACGCGTTGCGCCCTGCTCAACAACCTGGCCAGCATACATAACGGTGATAGAATGAGCGACTTCAGCAACCAATGCCAAGTCATGGCTAACGAACACCATAGCAAAGCCGAGTTCTTCGCGAAGTTTGTTAAGCAATGCAACAACTTGCTTCTGAACAGTTACGTCCAAAGCGGTTGTAGGTTCATCAGCGATGATAACCTTAGGATCACGGGTTAAAGCCATAGCAATCAATACACGCTGGCGCTGACCACCGGAAAGCTCATGAGGATACGAGTCAAGCGTACGCTTAGGATCTAAACCTACCAACTCAAGCAATTCCTCAGCACTGCGAGTACCACCACGCTTGGTCAACTGCTTCATCTGGGTCTTAATTAACATAGATGGATTCAAGGACGACAAAGCGTCCTGATAAACCATAGCAATCTCACGACCACGTAAAGCGTTGCGCTCCTTAGCAGACATTTCCAAGAGGTTTTTACCCTGGTACAAAATTTCACCAGAGATTTCAGCCTTAGGGTCCAACAAACCCATTATTGCAAGAGAGGTAATAGACTTACCACAGCCAGACTCACCCACCAAGCCCATAGTTTGTCCAGGACGAACAACAAAATTCAAATGATCAACAACATCGACATCGCCATGACGAGGAAACTTAATGCATAGGTCCTTAACTTCCATAATTGGAGCTACAGACTCATCAACTTCAAACCGATCATTACGTGTTGCTTCAGTTTCTTTTAATGCTGCCAGGCGGGCTTTCAAAGATTCAGCCTGCTGCTCATAAGCCAATGCTGGGTTAGCGACCAAGATGTCAGCTTCACGTTTAGAAGCAACTTCACGGCCATTCTCCTGGATAGGGGCCTTAGGAGCTGCAGCCATAGCGTCGGTCAAACCTTCACTAAAGATGTTCAAGCACAAAACAGTAATCATAATTGCCAAACCTGGGAACAATGCCTGCCACCAACGTCCAGCCAAAACACCATTACGAGCGTCAGCCAAAATATTGCCCCAAGTAGGGGTAGGCTCAGGAATACCAGCACTAATGAATGCCAAAGAAGCTTCAAATACAATAGCGTCAGCAACCAAAACAATGGTAAATACCATAACTGGCGCAATGCAGTTACGTACAACATGCTTAGACAAAATATGTGGAGCACGTGCTCCAGAAACAATTACAGCACGGACGTAATCCTCACCGTATTCACTTACTACATTAGCTCGTACAACACGCGCAATCTGCGGAATATACAAAAAGCCAATTGCAAAGATAAGCGAAGGAACCGAATTACCAAATACGGTTACAAATACAGCAGCCAAGGCGATACCAGGGAAAGACATGATAACGTCTAAACATCGCATAATAACTTCAGATACACCGCGACGAGAAACAGCTGCAATAGAGCCGACAATAGCACCGCAAATCAATGCAAAAGCAGTAGCACCCAAACCAATAGTAAGAGAGTAACGTGCACCGTAAATCATGCGAGACAAAACGTCACGACCCTTATCGTCTGTACCAAACAAGAATTCACCGTCTGGAGCCTGACGTGCAGCGAAAATCTCATATGGGTCATGTGGAGCAATAAACGAAGCACAGACAGCAGAGAGAATCAAAATACTTAACACAATCAAGGAAATGCGAGCACCGAACGTCATAGCCTTCCAGTGTTGAAAGCGAACACGACCCGCATTTTCTTCAAAGTTCTTGGTCTTTTTTTCACGAAGCATGACTACACCGTCCTGATTCGTGGATTAATGAGAATGTACAGCATATCCACCACAATATTGATAACAATAAACGTCAAAGCAACAGTAAGCGTTACACCCTGCACAAGCGTTGGGTAGTTCTCCTGAACACCTTGAACGATTGCCATACCCATACCAGGCAAGTTAAAGATAACCTCGATAACAACAGCGCCACCAATAAGGTAACCAATCTTTAAACCCAAGACAGTTACAGGAGTAATCAAAGCATTACGTAATACATTACGTGCAATTACGATAGGACGAGGAATACCGGCACCGATAGCGGTACGAACATAGTCCTTATCCAACTCTTCAACCATGGCAGTACGAATCACGCGGGTAAGACTACCAACAACTGGCACACCCAGCGCAATTGCAGGCATAGCCATACGGGCACAATACCCTGCTGGGTCTGCCGTAAATGACGGCAACGGTCCTGCTGCCGGCAAAACATGCAACGTTGATGAGAATAAAAGAATCATCAATACAGCCAACCAGAAGGAAGGCGTTGCAATACAAGCAATAGAGAAGACACGTATAATCTGGTCAGGCCAGCGGTCACGATACACTGCAGAAATAACACCTAATAACAAAGAGAAAACTACAGCAATAATCAAACCGACAAAGGTCAATTGCAACGTAATTGGAAGCGCAGATGCAATTTTATCCCCTACAGAACTTTCGTTGGCACCATACGTTCCCAAGTCACCCTGGAATAGACCTACCATAAAATGGCCATACTGCACGAGCCATGGATCATTAAGACCATGAGCATCGCGATAGGCCGCTAATGCCTCCTGCGACGCACCCTCGCCCAATGCGGAATACGCTGGGTCAATTGGAGAGAACGACATCAGGAAGAACACGAGGATGGTGACACCTAATACCATAATAGGCAGCGCAATCAATCGGTTACCAATAAGCCGAACGAGATTATTCACCATATCCTCCTTTCCTACTATGCGCGGATATACCGCTTACCTTTTGTCACTAACACAAGTACAAGCGCTTTAAGCGCCTTGGACACAAGTCTAGAAATACTATTATACAAAAAAGTTACGAATACAGAAGAAAACCGA
>RCNH01000523.1_pt1 | contig 15464 bp, 18 predicted proteins | sample 2041161 | NCBI WGS metagenome assembly RCNH01 (sample SAMN09708215, study PRJNA481090) | Feces metagenome, whole genome shotgun sequencing project. | biome: feces | host: Leptonychotes weddellii | place: Antarctica: Sion Island | collected 2010-03-01 | reverse complement strand
TTCATGGTATAGGGGCCATGGGCCACCAGAGGGCCGAAATGATGGGCTTCCATTTGAGTAAGGGCTGAGGCTGCGTCCGCAGGGTCGGGGGCTTTGGCCTTGCTGCCTCTGGGGTTGCGGGTGAAAAACTGAAATGTATCGGCACCAATGGACAAGGCAGTCTTTACCATGGCACAGTAGCCGCCGGTGGCGGATAAATGACAGCCGAAGTAGGGCATGGAAGATCCTCCTGTAAAGTTAATAGACCATTTTATTTTATCATTTTCTTTCCCAAATCGCAAGGTGAGTATTCCATTTTTGACTGCTTTGTGTTATCTTAACAAGGAGGAGGCGTGATTATGTCAAAAAAAGAAGGACAAAAGTTGAAAATTCTGTATATCCGGGACTATTTGGAGCGAAACTCCCAGGCAGAGCATCCGGTATCTGCTGCAGAATTGGTTCATTATCTGGAGCAGCAGGGGATTCCCTGTGAACGAAAGAGCATTGTCTCAGACATTCAGGCCCTTCAGGACTATGGAATGGATATTGAAGTAAAGCACGGGCCCAAAGGCGGCTATTATGTGGCCAGCGGCGTATTCCAGCTGCCGGAAGTGAAACTGCTTGTGGATGCGGTTCAGTCGGCCCGTTTTCTGACCCAGAGAAAATCTGCCTCTTTGATTCGCAAGCTGCTTCAATTTTGTAATCGATACGACGAAACCCTGATGGGCCGTGAGGTACTGATTTCCGGCCGGGTCAAAAGCATGAATGAAAGCATTTACTACAATTTAGATGCCATCCAGGAGGCAATTTCGGCCAATAAGCAGATTACGTTCCGCTATTTTGACTGGGGCGTTGGAAGAAAACAGCAGTTTCGCCCGGGCCCTTATGCAGCCAGCCCTTATGCATTGTGTCAGGACAACGAAAACTATTACCTCCTGGCCCATACAGCCCGCCACGGTGTGACCCACTATCGGGTGGACAGAATGGTAAACATCTGCCTGACAGAACAACCCAGAGACAGCTGCCCGGAACTGACAGGCAAGGCTTTGGACAGCTATGGGCAGAAGGTGTTTCAGATGTTTTCCGGCACCCATGTCCAGGTGAAACTGCGATTCTCCAATCGCTTGGCTGGGGTGGTGTTCGACCGCTTTGGCGGAGATGCCATGCTGATTCCAGATGGGCCGGATCACTTCACTTTTACCACGGAAGTGGCGGTTTCGCCGCTGTTTCTCAGCTGGGTGATCGGGTTTGGAAAAGATGCTGCGATTTTATATCCCCAGTGGGTACAGGAAGAGTGCTGTAAGCTCTGTACCTCGGTGCTGGAACAATATCAGAAATAACAATGAGGCTGCGCCCCTTTTGAAAGGGACGCAGCCATACTGTTTACAGGCGATCAATGGCACTCTGGATCCGGGCGATGGAACGCTCCTTGCCCAGAATGGTCATGACGGTGTAGAGGTCGGGGGAATTGGTTTTTCCGGTAATGGCAATACGCAGGAAGGTGCTGATATCGGCTACAGAGCCGGGCCAGGCAGTGGGGTCCTGCTTATAGAGCTTCATATTGGAGGTGAAGCCCAGAGACTCTGCAAGAGCCTTGACTTTGTCGAACCAGACCGTTGCATCATCGGCAGGATCATAGGTAGCTACAAAGCCCTGCAGGGCGGCCTTTACAGTCTCGGGGGCAAACTTCTCGGGGAACGCAGCCTTGTCATCAAAGAAGGCATCGTAGAAGAAGCCCATATAAGGCTTGGCTTCCGCCCAGGTAGCCAGATCCTTGCGGGGCTTCTTGCCGCCGCGGCCAATGGCAAAAATGGACTTGGCATAATCGGCATCCTGAGACAGTGCCTCATAGAAGGGAACATCAAATTCCTTTGCGTACTCCAGTATCTCCTCATAGACCTGGTCAGCGGTCATGGTGGAGATCACATTTTTGGATACATCGCAGAGCTTTGCATAGTCAAACAGTGCACCGGCAGGATTCAGCTTCTTATAAGAGAACTTGAAGGTGTCTGCACTGGCAGTGGGGTTGGCTCTGCGCCAGTCCTCATAGTTGGAATTCAGCAAGGTCAGAACATACTCATAGACGGCAGAGACAGGGAAGCCTTCGGCCTTGTAGTAGGTGAGTGCCAGCTCGGGGTCTTTCCGCTTGCTGAGCTTTCTCTTAGAGGTGCCGTCCATCTTCATGAGAGGTCCGATGTGAACATACTTGGGGAGCTTAAAGCCCAGAGCCTTGAACAGCTGAATATGGAACGGCAGGCTGGGCAGCCACTCGTCGCCACGGACAACATGAGTGGTGCGCATGAGATGGTCGTCCACAGCATGGGCAAAGTGATAGGTGGGGATTCCATCGGACTTCAGCAGGACCTGATCGATGTCATTCTCGGTGATGGTGAGCTCACCCTTCACAAGGTCATTGTACTTGAACTTATTCTCAATGGAACCGGTGGAGCGGAAGCGCAGAACCCAGGGCTTACCTGCATCCAGCTGAGCCTGAATTTCTTCCAGGGAACGATCCCGCCAAATGGCCCAGGGACCATAGTAACCGAAGTTCACCTTCTGCTCTTCCTGCTTCTGACGCATTTGTGTCAGTTCTTCTTCAGTGCAGAAGCAGGGATAAGCCATGCCCTCCTGCACCAGCTTTTTTGCAAAGACATGGTAGATGTCAGCTCTCTGACGCTGACGATAAGGGCCATAGCTGCCGCAATCGCCGTCAATGGTGGCACCTTCGTCGAAGTGGATGCCATAGTGCTTCAGGGTGTTGATCAGCACCTCTACAGCACCGGCAACTTCACGCTTTGCATCAGTATCTTCTACACGCAGGTACAGAACGCCGCCGGACTGGTGGGCCATGCGCTCAGAAACAAGACCCTGAACCAGGTTGCCCAGATGGACAAAGCCGGTAGGACTGGGAGCCATACGGGTAATCACGGCCCCTTCAGGAGCGTTCCGCAGGGGGTAGCGATCCTCCATTTCCTGGGGGGTCTGCGTGACCTGGGGGAACAACAGCTGGGCCAATGCATTGTAATCCATGTTGTGTTTACCTCTGATTCATTAGAATTTTCTTCATAGTACCATTTTCGTGAAAAAAAGTCAACGAATCCGGGAAAAGTATCTAAATAATACAGGCCTTTTTGTGCAGATGGCATCGAAAAGAATGCGAAGACAAAGAAGACCACACGCAGAGGCGCAGGCACTGTGTGTGGTCTTTGTGGTTCTATGCCGTTGGATATTCTGATTTCCGGGTCAAACAGAAGGGGTGTGTGCTGCGCATGATGAGATATGGCTTTGACAGCTTCAAAATTTCCGGTGAGAGGGTAAGCAGGGCCAGCAGATTGGGCAGAGCCATGAGCCCGTTGAATACTTCGGCAAGGCTCCAGACAAGGGTGGGAGACAGCACGGAGCCAAAAACGGTTACACCAGCATGAAGAACGCCAAACAGGGCCCCCCATCGTGCTCCAAAGAGGTAGCGGGCGCACTGTGCTCCATACAGGCCCCAGCCCAAAATGGTGGCAAAGGCAAACAGAATCATAGAAAGAGCAAGAAACAGAGAAATCCAGCTCCCATAAACGGACTGAAAGGCGTAACAGGTAAGCTCTGCACCGGCAGAAGCTCCGTAGGATATGGAAACGCCGGAGGTGAGAATGACCAGGGCTGTGACGGTGCAAATGAGAATGGTATCAACAAACACCTCAAAAATGCCATACAGGCCCTGTTCGGCAGGACTGTTTGTGTCGGCCCCTGCATGTGCCATTGAGGCAGTTCCCATGCCCGCTTCGTTGGTAAATACGCCCTTGGACACACCGGTACGCATGGCAATCCAAAGACTACCGACAGCGCCGCCGGTGACAGCTTCGGGACAGAATGCGCCGGAAATGACGGAACTGAGAGCCTGTGGGATGGCTCTGTAGTTGACGGCAATGGCACCCAGACCGAAAAGAAGATAACTCAGTGACATAATAGGAATCAGAAGTTCAGTTACAGCACCGATCCTTTTTGCACCGCCCAGGACCACCAGTGCCACCAAAGCCCCAAGGATGAGGCCCATACTGAGATTGCCTGCAAAGGAAGGGGAGAGGCCAAAGAGCGGAAGAGCTTCATTCATGCTGACCACAGCGGTGCTGATTTGCGTGGAATTTCCGACTCCAAATGCAGCAACTACACCGAAAACACAGTATAGCGTCCCCAGCCATTTCCAGTTCTTTCCCATGCCCCGGGAAATATAGTACATGGGGCCGCCGGAAAAAGTGCCGTCCTGATTTTGAATTCGATAGCGCACGGCCAGTACAATTTCTCCGTATTTGACCACCATGCCTAAAAATGCAGCAACCCACATCCAAAACAGTGCGCCGGGACCTCCCAGAGCAATGGCTCCGGCAACTCCTGCGATGTTGCCCGTGCCTACGGTTGCAGCCAGAGCGGTGCATACGGCCTGAAAGGGTGAGACACCCTCCGTTTCGGGAGATTGGCGAAGCCTGCGGAAAACAAGCTTTAAGGTATATCCCAGCTTCCTGATCGGAAGAAAGCTTGTCCGGAAGCTTAGATATAATCCGGCACCCAAAATCAGAAACAGTGCAGGGTACCCCCATAAGAAGTGATTTAACCGTTCTATCCATACTATTGCTGTCGTTCCCATGTGAAGCCTCCTTATAAAAATAAAAGAGCAGACCTTCCGCATCTTTGGGAATGTCTGCTCTTTGGTGTAGGGATAAATTTCGGATTTATTTCCAGGTGGCCCAGATTTCAGGACAGTAGCCCACAGTAGCCTGCTTGCCGTTTCGCACAATGGGGGTCTTCATCAGCTTTGGATTATCAAAGACCTTGTCTTCCTTGGCTCTTGGATCGTCCATGTATTTCATCAGGGCAATGTCAGGGTCCTTGCTGTTCCAGTTAATGAGCTGGTCAATGCCTTTCACCGCCCGGAGGACAGAGTCGAACTCTCCACCGGACATACCAAACCGAATCAGATCGATTCTCTGCACATTGATGCGCCGTTCTTTAAAATATCGCTCGGCCTTTTTAGTATCAAAGCACTTGCTGGTGCCAAAAATCTGGATGTTCATTGATATGCAACCTCCCACAGAATTAGTCCATTGGCGGGGACGGTATATCCTGCCGCCTCTCGATTTCTTGCAGCTAAAATTTCTGGAATTTCATTGGGATCTCTGCGCCCCATTCCAACTTCCAGCAGTGTTCCCACAATGATACGCACCATATTATACAGGAAACCGTCTCCTTCTATTGTAAATCGGAGTTCCGGACCCAGAGTTTCGATGTCCAGACGGTGAATGGTGCGGACAGAGGATTTTTTGAACTTTTTGTTGGAACAGAAGGAAAGAAAATCGTGCTGGCCTGTCAGATACGAAGCGGCCTGCCGCATAGCATCCAGATTTAAGGAAGAAGGCATCCGATAGACATATTTCCGCTGGAACACACAGGGCTCATCGCTGTTCCAGACACGATAAACATAAGTCTTGGACACGGCGTTAAGCCGTGCATGGAATCGGGGTGCCGCCTCCTGACAGGAATGAATCCCGATATCCTCCGGAAGGTAGGTCCTCAGCTCCTGCAGGAGCGTTTGACAGGGCATGGGATTTTGACAGTGAAAGCTGGCCACCTGGCCCATGGCATGAGCCCCGGCATCGGTACGGCCGCTTCCGGAAATTTCTATAGGTTCTCCCAGAATGCGGCTGAGTACGGCTTCCAGTTTTCCCTGTATGGTGTTGGACTCTCCCGGCAGACGCTGCCAGCCACGATAGCGGGTGCCATCATAGGAGATTGTCAGTTTCAGATTCCGCATAGTATTCCAGTTCCTCTCTGGCCTCTCGTTCGCTGTCCGCAGAGAACAGGAACCGGCCTTGTTTGTCATATACCTGCACATGGCCTTTAATATTGCGGATTGAATACATAACCATCACCCTTGCTCGTTTAAGATGGCTGTATTCTATCACAGAATCTGTACAATAAATTGTACAGATAAGGGGATGGAGAAAATCAGGGGCAGTGCAAACACTGCCCCTGATAGAAAATTTTAACGAGTGATCCACTGGGCAGTTACCACTTGGTTCTCCTCCACAATGGTATCGTTGCAGATCTGCTCCCCATCAGAATTAAACCAACCGGCAAATGACGGGGCTCCGGTAGAAATAAAACCGTTTTCCAGGAGTTCAGTCAGTCTGACAATGAATTCAGCTGCCTGTGCTCTGGTACAGGGGGATTTGGGCTTCAGCATGACAGGCTCTCCGGGATTGGAGATGCCACGCATCAGATTTTCGTGGATAGCCCAGGAGATAGGTTCTTTAGCATATTTGGAAACATTGCTTCCATCGGCGAACAGTCCGAGATCTGCCCGACCATCCGCTTTGTTTCCTAAATATTCTGTATAGTAACGGAAGAAAATAGAGGCAATCTGCTCTCTGGTGATTCTGCCTTCCGGAGAGAAGGTGGTATCGGTGGTACCCTTTACGATTCCGTTTTCCTTTGCCCATGCAATTGCATCTGAATAATAGCGTCCACTTTTTACATCTTCAAAACCGGAGCTTTCGCTGAACTCGGGGGATTTTTCCATACGATACAGAATGGTAACCAATTGCCCACGGGTCAAATACCCCTCGGGAACAAAGGTGGTATCAGTGATGCCCTTCATCAGGCCGCTTTCATAGACGGCAAGAACGCTGTCGTAGTACCATTTTCCTTCCGGAACATCAGTAAAGGGCAGGAAGCTTCTGGCATCAGAGTGGTTTTCCAGGGAAGCGTCCGTCACAGCAGCACCGTCTTCGCTGTCCCACACCGGGTGAAGCAGGCTGCCGTAGGGCTTGCCGGCCTGGAAGTAGTCAACGGCATCACTATAGCTGCCACTCAAAAGGGAGCCGTTGCCGTTGTAGACCACATAATGATAGTCGGGGTGACTGGAATCATTGCCCTTGTAGTCACCGTACAGAAAAATCATGGATTCTCTCAACCGACGGCTGGTCAGACCTGTGTTGACTTCTCCGCCGGCCCGGCACCAGGACCCCATGGCTCGTACCAGATCTACATCGGCCTTGTTGGGGTTGGGGTTTTCCAGATAGGCGTTGATTTTATAGCCCCCGAAGGTCCAGCTGGGACCCAGATTGTATGTAAAACTGACAAGTGCATCAAATTCATTTTGGGTGAAAGAGAGATCATGTCTTTTTTCGTATTGGATCACATAGCCTTCGTATTCTCTGGCAATTTCTTCACGGAGCATCTGCTCGGCTTCTTCCCTGGTGGGGTGCAGATAGCGTTCGGCAATCTCTGCTCTGTCGGATTCCCTTACGCAGGGCTCTCCTTTGTTGTTTCTGCAGCATACGCCGTATCCAACGGTCCACTGATGGTAATCCCAGTAAGGTTCGGCAGCAAAGCCTTCCTTCTCCTTAATAAAATCAATCAGAGCCTGACTGCTGCGGGATTTGCTGTAATCAGCAGCAGGGGAAAGTGGGGGAATAGATTCCTCATAATTTACGGAAGAGAATGGAATATGATCCATCTCAGTTGTGGTTATCATGCCAGCGGCGTAGCTTTCTGTAAAGCCCAAGCCTGTCAGACAGATGGCAAACAGCAAAGCAGCGACGAGCAGTCGTTTCATTGTGATGATCTCCTTTATAAAGTATTACAGAATTCATCACAATTGTAACAAAATGTAATTATTGTGTCAATAGGGTAAAATGTCAGTTTCTGGAAAATTTCTCCAATACGGACATTACAGGATCTTCTTTTCAATCCAGTTATGAATATCTGCGTATACCTGATCTTTTTCTACATCATTCAGGATCTCATGGCGGCTGTTTGCGTAAAGGATTGTTTCAACATCAAGCATACCGGCCTTGCGGAAGGCCTCAGCACTTTTCCGCACGCCTTTTCCATAGCTGCCAACCGGGTCCTGCGTACCGGCAATAAAGAGAACAGGAAGTTTTTTTGACATGTTTGCCAGGTTTTCTTTTTTTTGATTCATTTGGATTCCCTGCAGCATATCCCGTTCCAGACCTACGGTTTCGCAGAAGCTGCACAAGGGGTCTGCGGTGTAGGCATCTACCACCGCAGGATCGCTGCAAATCCAGTCGGAGGGAGTACGGGGAGAGGAAATCTTTCGGTTAAAGGGGCCGAAGAACATATTGTGCAGAGCAGGGCTGGGCTGTGTTTCGCCTATTTTGCGGCACATGCTTCGGGCCATAGCGAGCCCGGCCTTCAAAACCGCGGCGGCCTGCCAGCCGGTACCGCAGATGACAGCACCGGAGAGACCGCAATCCGGATAGCGGTAAAGCAGTGTACGGGTGAGGAAAGAGCCCATAGAGTGCCCCAGGATGACATAAGGTACATTGGGCCAATGCTGCATAGTTTCCTGCATAAGGGTGTAAACATTATCAACCGCGGCGTTCCAGCCGCCGTAAAAATATCCCTTGGGGTCATTTTCCTCCAGTGTTCTGCCGTGGCCCATATGGTCTTCACCGGTGACCAGAATGCCGAACTGATTCAGATATTTTGCAAAGTTTTCATACCGGTTTATATATTCAGCAATTCCGTGTACAATTTGTACCACACAGTGAACCGGGCCATTGGGCTCCCAGCATACACAGTGGATTTTTTTCCCATTAGGGGAGATGAGGTTAAATTCTTTCATCAGATCACGCTCCATAACGAAATCATTTTTGTCCATTATAACAAAAAGCCTGACTTTGTAAAGCAACAGAAATCAGGAATTGTTCCATCATACTCCACAAATACACAATATTATAACAAAAAATAGCGGAAAATAAAGAAAATACACCGAAATCTTTCAATTTCAATGCATTTTTTCTGCGTGCCTTCTGAATGGAACCAAAACTTTGCTATGGGTCAGTCAGTCTGGATTCTCAGTGTGGCTTCCTGCTGCAATCGTCACCGGATATACCACAGTTCTGTTTATTCTTTCCATGAAACGGTATCGGAAGGGCGTGTAAAAAGGAGAAACTATTCCTCTATGTATAGAAACCGTTGGTTTTAAGAGGAGCGGTGCAGCGACTGAATTGCCCCCTCTTTGTTAGAAAGTGTGAGATACTGCTAACAAAGAGGGCGTTTTTTATACCCAAAGAAACACCGATTTTCGGAAAAGCGACTCTTTTAAAAATTGAAAATAGGCGTAGAAAACGGAGTATCTCCCGGTTTCTACGCCTATATTATTCGCCCTTGTTTGAGAAAAGCCTATTATGTGACAGACCCTTTCGGTAAGCGTGGGCAGTATTTATTTAAAATCATTGAATCCGCTACAGAAGTAACAATTGGTATATTTATATATAGTATTTTAGAATAAACTTTCAGCGACCAAGATTAACTCTTGATAATCAGCACTGCCTACAACTAAAAACGTATAACCCTGATTTTGCCAGTAAAGTTGTGTTGTGTTTCCTTTTATTACGCTGTAGACGTCTTTTCCAGCAATGTGCAGTGTTTCTACTTGAGCATTTTCAGTATCGAAGTAGAAATCACTGTTCGTAATCACTGTCTGCGAATAGTAAATATCTTGCCCATCACTATTGGAATATAATATAGTGTGACGCATTGAGTCACAAAATTCTTCAACAATTTCGAAACCCTCAGGGATATATTGCGGATCAATAGGTATAAGTTCTGTAATTGTCTCAGAATCAGTCTTGATAAAGAAAGATGTACATTCTTCCGTTACTGTCTTGATGATTTTGAAGAACTGCTCACGATATGCCTGCACACTGCATACCAACACCGTATTAAGTAAAGCAGCAATCAAAAGTACAATAGCGGCAACCTTCCCCATCTGCAGCATCACTCGTGAAAACTTGCTGCGTCGTTCATACTTTATTAGCTTTTTCATTTTGCGTTCAAATCGGTCAGATAATACATAGTCCAATTGGGATTCGTCTGGAATTGCATCAATAATTGGTTTTTCGCTTTCCGGAATATAAGTGTACAGAAATGCATCGTCAATTATTTCCTTCATCATTCTCCTCCTTTCAATTCCAGCAACTCACTCAGCTTTTTCTTGGCACGAGAGATTCGCTGCCGGACATTCGATTCAGAAATATGTAGGATTTTCGCAATTTCTGAAGAACTGCATCTGTGAGAATATTTGAGACGCAAAATTGATTCATACTCAATGGGAAGTTTTGAAAGTGCAGAACGGACATCTATTGCCTCATCGATGTCAAATACATCTGCACAGATAAAACAATTATCCAATTCATCATAGGAAACTGAATTGGCTCTTTGTCTTTTTCGATAGGTATCTATTGCAATATTTTCTACTATTATAACGACGAAAGACTTGGTTTTGTGACAATCATTCATATCAATTTTGTCCAAATTATCCATAATACGCAAAAAAGCATTATGCACCACATCTTCTGCTTCAAATGAATCGTTTAAAATTCTATACGCAGTGAAGTACATGACCTTTTTGTAACCAAGGTATATCTGTTCAAATTTCCGTTTATCTTGCGGAGCATCAATCATGCTAAGATAAAGCGTAACCATAATACGATGCCAACTTTCGTTTTATTTTTTGTACAAACATCCAAGAAAACGCAACTTAGCCCATTATACCATACACCTTTCGTTTTTTCTATAGTTTCTGAATTGTGCCATTATAGTTATCTATAGATTTGTCACTGATGGGTTGCAGATCTGAGAAAGAAGAGGACAGCATTGGTGGGAAAAGCTTAACCGGTGCGTTAGCAGTAGATATATTGTTTTGTGATTTTGGCAGACTTTATAACGCCTTGCAAATCGTCGGCCCTTCCGTTTTGCCCCAGTCTCTCAATACCGGTCTTATTGACAAAACTACAGAAACTTTGTACTATAAACAATATACTTCGGTACAAAATCTTATAATTTATTATATAATTTGGAATTAAATTGTAGTATACTGTCTACAGAAACGGTGTGCCTCCGTGCTGAAGATATTATGGTTCCGATCAAAGGAGATATTTTAGAATGAAAATGGAATTTCAACGACTAAAGGCGTTGAGATGCAATATGATCCTGCACATAAGCAATATGGATTAGCACACATCTAAAAAGATCAAAGGTACAATTCGAGTACTTTCAGAGCTTTAGGAATGATTGGAGAGGGTAATACAATGGAAAAAATATACATTAGTTCATCGATTATTAACGAGTTTATTTTCCCGGAATTTCAGATGTCTGAGATGCAAAGTTTATGGAAGGCCAGTGCCGATGGCGCGCTGTGGAAAACAATTACAACAGATTACACCAAGATAGGAAGAGAGGATATTTTAAATTTCCTGCGGCGTGAGGAGTCTGTAATTTTGTTTTCAGAACCGTTACCAAACTTCTATTTAGGATTACGCCAGGAAGCATGCCTGGTTGCCACGGATACTTTGCTGTCTAATGCGCAAGCGTGGTTGGAAAATAAATATGCAAGCCGTGGAAATAACTTCCTTGAAATAGAACCGCTGTATATTTTGAATGAGACGCGGCAATGGCTGATTGTTTTGGCGGCAGGATATACAGCAAAGGGAGAGAACATGGAAGCTTTACTAAAAAGGAGAGTTGATGGTTAATCGTTCATAGTAATTCATGAGGTGGACACCAGGATGCCTGAAGCTTAAACAGGCAGTTGGAAAGGCTTCGGGCAGGCAGCACTGGGCGGTGCTGCGGACGGAATCATGACCGGAGTAATTGTGATAAGCAGGAGGTTCCTTTTTTGTTTCATCGTTGAAACCACTGGTTTAACAAATGATTGGAGAAAGTAATATGATGGAAAAGGTATTGATTGACTCGTCGATTATTAATGAGTTTATTCGCCCGGAATTTCAGATGTCTGAGATCCAAGATTTATGGAAGTCCTGTCCCTGTGGTATGCTGTGGGAAGCAATCAGGGCTGACTACAGCCACATAATTACGAGAAAAGATGTCATAAATTTCCTGCAGCATGAGAAGGCTGTGATTTTGATTCCGGAGCCATTGCCGAATTTTTATTTAGGATTGCAGCAGGAAGCACTTCTTATTTCTACAGATGCCTTGCTGTCCAGTGTAGAAACATGGCTTGAAAATAATTGGGCAAAAAATGGAAACAGTTTTCTTGAAATAGAACCGTTGTATATCGTGAATGAGACACGGCAATGGATGATTGTGCTGTCAACAGAAAACACACCATCAGGAGATCAGGAGTGTTTGATTCTGAAAAGAAGAACTGATTTTTAAGCAGAAATCATGATTTTTCAGGTGAAGATCAGGATGTTTGAACATTCGGGAGATATGGTCTAGGCTGGAATGAGGAAACGGGAGAGACGGAACTCAAACCCGTAGTAGAGACCTATGTCAACGAAACAGATGGGCTGATTCGTGTATTTGTTGAGGGTGAAGAAATCATCTGTACGCCGTCCCACCCCTTTTACAGCCCTGTCAAGGGCTGGACAGACGCAGTTCACCTCCGTGCAGGTGATATTCTGGTCCTGGTCAACAGCGAGTATGTTGTCGTTGAAAAGGTCCAGCACGAAATCCTGGAAAGCCCTGTTAAGATCTATAACTTCCAGGTCGAGGATGACCATACTATTGCAGGACATTCAAAGTGTTCTATTTGATCCGGAGATACAAAAACGATGTGAAGCTTTACATAGATTTCCATAGCGTCCATCGGGGCGTTGCAAACAATTTCAATAAAATAGATAAATTCCTTCTTGGTGAGTATGTTAGAAAAAAGTGAACTACTGAAATGCTTTGTCCAGTCAGCTATCTATTATGAATTAAGTAACACAGCGTAAAAGTCAGCACAGATGGAGAGCGATGGACAAGTGACTATTTTGTAGGAGAAACATAAATAAGATGAATAAGCAACAGTTTGTCATGGAAGTTGCCATTGCATTAAAAAAATTAGGATATCGTAAAAATGGACTCTATTGGTTTAAGTCAATGGAGGAATATGTTTTATGTGTCAATGTACAGGGGTCACAATGGGATAAACATGATTATTATGTAGAATTAGGCATTGCTCGTTCAAATCCCGATTGCAAAAATCCGACGGTTCTTCATTGGAGCATACGGCATCGTTGTAACGGAGCAAGTGGAGAGTTAAACATCATGCCGACGGAATTTTTGACAGAATTGAATAAATTCTGTCAGCCTCTGAAAAATTCTGCATCTGTGACAGAGTTTTTGAATCAGAATCATGCTGTGCGGGTGGCAAATCAGTATTTTGTATAAAAATGAATCAGATGATTTTTAATGGCTCTTGTACTTGATTTGTTATTACTCCATCCTAAGTACACAGCCTTACAGCAAGAAGTAGTTGGAGCAGCTGATGATATACTAATACAGTTTTATAAAGAGAATCGACATGGAAGGTTGCGTGCTGTATCGAGGTTTAAATTATTACGGATACACAGTTGTTTCTTATGGAAGTTTGGATGCATTGGTAGATGTAAGTCGCAATATGCCAAATTCAGAAGTATTTTGAGATTTGCTCGCTCTTTGGCAAAAGGCATATGCGCAAAAATGTGAGATCTTCCATTGCAGAATTTGAGTCTGAGATGCCGGACCAATAAAAGCAGAATTGACAGGACCCAAACCGAAGGTGAAGACCTGTGGTAACGAAACAGATGAGCTGGCATAGGTGTTTGCTGAGAGCAAGGAAATAATCTGTACGCTGCCCTGCCTTTTCTACAGTCCTGACAAGGTTTATAATTTCCAGGCAGAAGGAGATCATACCTGGTGTCTGGAGCAAAGAAAAGTTTTGTCTGAATTTAAATTTAAGTTTTAGTAAGAAGGATGATTTACACAATGGTTGCAGAATGTATACAGCATACGGGGACCAATGGCCCTATAATTCTTCCGGTAAACCCCAGCAAGAGAATGGATGAATCAAATTATTTTGCTGAATTCGGAGGAGAAACCATTGATCCGGAGAACCTGCGTTATCCTCTGACGGTGGGAGAAAACTATCCTGTATATGGTATCATGTTTTATGATGGGGAAATTCGCTACTTGATTTCAGGAGATAATGGCATCCCATTCTTTTTTCCCAATTCAATGTTCCGAATCAGTCAGCCTCAAATCCCCTTCGATTGGACAATAGCGGAATATCAAATTGAAAAATCAGATTGCTGGACAGAAAAACGGTCCGCTGAGGAGTGTAATCTGGGGAAGAAGGTGAAGCTTTTTCTATTGGCTTATGATACTCTGACAGAAAACTATACAAATTTGATAGAATTGATTTCTTGCTGTCCTCAAGCTGTACGTACATATCTTAAATATAAGGACTCTCTGAAATCATATTTTCCAATGTCAATTGTAGAATAACTGTAAAAGCCAGTTTTAAATGTGTACGATTAGTAATCTGATAATCCAAAAATTACCGGTGTATTTTATGAAGGAGGCAGAAATCATCGGCTTCCAGTCATATCTCCTGCAAGTGGCCGAAGGTAGTAAAGGCAAAGGTTTAACTCACTTGATTATATATCAAAATATTATGCAACAAAATGAAATTTGGCTCATGCTGTAATCAACTGGCTTTTATGGAATTGATGACTTACACGGATGCGGTTGTGGATACAGGAGGGACCAATAGTGCAACAACACGCTGACATGCACAGACTTGCCGGATATACGGTTGTGCTTTACTGGGGGAGAGTAATGAAAAATATAAAGGTTCCGTATCGCATTAAAATAAAGTGGTGTGATGTAATGGAGGGGGCGGTTGCTGCGCTTATGTATGTTAAGGAAAAGAAAAAATAAATAGCACAGCAGATACCTGCAAAAAATAACGAGGAGGATTTACATGAAAGAAGTTAATGATTGGCGTTTACTGGATCAGGACGAATACATGAAAGGCGAAAAACTATTAAAAACAGTGTTTAACAAGGAAACCGATGGTGACCATGAGCACTGTGAATTTTGCTGGGCAAAATTCAGTGCGCAACCTGAGGACCTTCATTCCGGTTATTGTACTCTGGACCGATATCGCTGGATCTGTGAAACGTGTTTTGAAGACTTTAAAGATGACTTTGAATGGCAGGTTATCAATGAGCAATCGGGCGACAAATGAAACAACTTGATTGCTATTTGAATATTCTGGGTAAGGGGGGAGGGAAAATTCGTCCTTTAGAACTAGGTTACAGGAGAAATATGAATCACTAAGATGTCCCGAGAGATTTGCTGTTTCATTGAAAGACTTGTATATCGAGAAAAAGTGCTTATAGATATAAGTCAATATTTCTAGCTTAGGTACCGGCTGGAATAGAGGGGTGCGGCTTTGTAATGTGGTTAAAACAGTTTGGATATGCCGTAAAAATGGTGCTAGTTGGGGCTCTAGTTTGCTTGCAGGAGGCGTTACATGGGTAACCGGTTATGCATTTGGCTCACAAAAAGACCGCTTACAGATACGCTTGTAGATTTAACCTTTGGAATGGGAATGTCAGTCATTTCTGAAGCTACTAAAGAAGGTGTGGTAAGAAATGCTGAAAAGAAAAAACAGAATTCTACAAGCAGAGACCAGAGTG
>RCNH01000522.1_pt1 | contig 15479 bp, 19 predicted proteins | sample 2041161 | NCBI WGS metagenome assembly RCNH01 (sample SAMN09708215, study PRJNA481090) | Feces metagenome, whole genome shotgun sequencing project. | biome: feces | host: Leptonychotes weddellii | place: Antarctica: Sion Island | collected 2010-03-01 | reverse complement strand
CAATATAGTCAGGAAACTGACGCAAGGCCAAATTCAAGACGAGCTGTGAAAACCATCTCTGTACTTCGACCACTACTACTAACGTCCATGGTTTCACCTCACTTAAACATTTATTTGGTATTGAACCATGTATAGTATGACAGGACGGAACGCATAGGTCAATAGGGAAACTACAAAAAGATAAGAAGAAGTAAAGATTTTTTCAAAGCTGTTACGTATGCATAAAAAGTAAGAAAATACTGCCTAAAACCTAGCAATTTTACAGAAATCTACATAAGATAGAAAAAACAAGATAGGACGAAGTCCAATGAAAAACTGCAATGCAATGCACCGGTAATCCTAACGATATTCTTTGCCTCGCTTGTCTCTTTATTGCTGAGTATCCTTACCAATGGCACCAGGACCTAGCTACTGTTTTGTGTATATCGCAGATCTATTCTCGTCCCTTTTTTATTCCTTATTTTTTATACCGGTACTCATTTTATATACCTCCTTCTTATTATTCTATAACGAATTCTTTTCTATATTTGGGACACTTACAAAAACGATCGAGCTTCTTTTATTTTTTCATCTTTCCAATATGTTTGATCCAACTACGAATCAACCAAAAATAGACACACATCTCCATAATTGCACCAGACACCAACACAGAAACACCTTGTTCGGCCTTTCTGCTCAGCATCATATCAACCCCGACATATAGGAATAGCCCCATGAGCAAGATATAAGCAATGATAATCGTACCTAAAATCACCCGGCATATAATCTGAATTGCTTTATCTCTTTGGTTAGACCGAGACACTCGAAAAGCACCCAGCACGATAAACTCCATGCCGATAAAAAATAACGAAACTGCAAATAAAAAGAATATTGTGTTGCTCATTTTATTACCGTTCCTGTCATTCAATAAAACACCATAATTATTTTAAATTTTCATTTCTGCGTTCTGTTAGATTTTCTGCCTTCGCCCCTCAAAAATCCAGCTCCAGGTCGCCTCTAGTTGCAGCAGTACTGACTCTGCTGAATCTCCGCTTTTCTCAATCTGCAGTTAAAGTTACGCTCTCAGCCATCTGAATAAGATCTTCCTCCGTGACATATCCGGTAATATACAATAGAGTCTCCGTTTTAGGTTCTACCCAAACAATGGCATTCGATTCATTCTCGTCAGGTGCCAAATAAACATCTGCCATCACGCCATTTACCACTGGATGATGCTGGATGTACTCAACTCCTTCAGCTGAAACCACAGTATCTTTGGATTGCTCTAAATAAGAAAAAGTCAATCGCTGTGAATTTGCGTTTGAATACAGTATCGTCTTTCCAAAAGGATCTTCAAGCTCTTGCTGAAAGCTATACCCCTCCGGAATCCACGCCATCTGGTATTTCACTTTACTTCGGCTTGATACAGATTCACCCTCAACAAAATACACAATAAATTGTTCATATGTTTCTTTGACCCATCCCCATACCGCTGCCCTAGCTTCGGCACTTACAACCAGTACCGATCCAAAGCTCAGGGTTGCAATCAATAATAAGCAAGCAGCAGTTTGTAATGTGCGATACACATACGGGTGTCTCGTCCGACGCACAATTTTCTGCATTTTGCGCTCAAATTTTTTTGAAAACTCATGCTTGCATTCAGACGGCTTTGGTAGGTTGCTATTTAACTTTAGAGCTGCTTCATGGGCCGCCTTTTGCAGCATCTCGTCTGTTATCACAAGATACCCTCTTTCTTGCAAATTTCCATTAGCTTGTTTTTGGCTCGCTGAACCAACTTATTGGCGTTTTCCAGAGAAATCCCAAGTTGCTTTGCAATATCTCTACAAGTAAAGCCTTGATCGTATTTTAACATAATTACTTCCCGATAACGGGCAGGCAATTTCAGGATGCAGTCATCCAAGCCAATCACGTCAGGTAACTCAACCGTTACACCACAAATTTCATCGTTATACTCCACCGTCCCCATACGTCTGTTTTTTCGATACATATCAATAGCTTTACTCTCAACTATAGTAACGATATATGATTGCGTTTTTGGACACACCGGAACTACAATATTTTTAATGTTCTTCGCAATTGTAATAAAAGCAATATGAACAGCATCCTCAGCGTCTTGCTCATTATTGAGAATCTGATTTGCGATATGAAACATCAAGCTTTTGTATGTAAGATACAATTTCTCAAATTTTTCCTGATCAGCCGGCTCATCTATCAGAGCCATATACATTATCATAAGGAGCACCTCCCCTGTCTCAGGTTTTGATAATTGTATCACAAAAGTATTAAAATCATTTTAATTTAAGTGTCCAAAATCAATAGCTTTTTTCGTTATAAGAAATGTACAACAAAAACCGAAAGGAGCAATTAAAATGAAAAAACTTTCTTTTCTTCTGGCTGTTATTATGATCTGTTGCATTCCTGTTTCCGCATTTGCTGCTGGAGACGACAGGATCTTAACTAATCGTGTTACGTTCTCTATCACCGACGGAGTTGCTAGCTACTACATTAACATCTTCTCCGATTCCCGTGACACAAGTGTAAATGTTCGGTTGTGGGATGGAAATAATTGTATTGATTCGTGGTCTGACAACCAAAAGGATACCTTTATTATCAATAGAAGTATCCCCGTGAAAAAAGGACGGACATATACTTTGACGGTAGATGTGACTGTTGATGGAGCAGTTAAGCCACAGATCAAACGTAGTGCCAAAAGTTAAAAAAGCATCCAACATGTGCTCCCCAATATAAGTGTATTGGTTATAACTAGCAAAAAAATATCTGGATTTAATAAAACATAAACAGGCAGTCTATTACTCAATGATAGGCTGCCTGCTTTGTATTATATCATCCATATTGCCTATAATAACAATGCAACTTGCATTAAAAATTACACCTACATTGCATCTATAAATGCAATCTGCATCTTCTGTTTGTTGTTGGAAAAAGTGGTGTCATTTATAATAAAGCCATCAAACAACACATGGGAGGTGATTGAGTGCAACCTGAGATTGATTTTAAGAAAATCGGGAATAGAATCAGGTCAGCTAGACTCGAAAGAGGACTAAGCCAAGAAGAGTTGGGAGCCATCATCGGTTGTTCAAACAATCATTTGAGCCATGTGGAAATAGCCCAGTCCAAAGTTTCTCTTACAATGCTTTTAAAGCTCTCTCTAGCGCTTGGAAAAAGCTTTGACTATTTTTTGTTAGACACTCCATACGCAAAGAGCGATAGCATCATCAATGACGATATTGCCGAAAAGTTAAATAAATGTAACGCTTCTACGCTGGTAACTGTAAGCCAGATTTTAGATGCCTTAATTGAACAACAGAAAAGGACTTTCATCGATTAAGTCCACCATACCTAGCGCAAGATACAATGGGTTTACTAATCCAAGGAGTTCCTGTCAATGCCCTTCATGTAACGGCTTCTCCCGCATACATACAACTGCATTATAATCAGTGAATTTATCCTTGACTGCCAATACCTGGTCGATATGACAGCCATCCATAAAATCAACGAGCCGTAAAGCTGTCAGAGTAAGCTCTGATAACGCTTGGCGGCTTTTTTTATTATTTTCGAGGAGGTACGCAAATATGTCACTCAGCAAAGAACAGCAGAACAAAGATATCCAGAATGTAGAAATCGGAGACAATGCGGAGTATGTTCAATACGCCATTGATATTGAGCGTACTATGCACAAGATGCAGAAGGTTGGTTCGTTTGTTGTAGAGCCCCGAGAGACTGCATTGAGTGTATTAAAAACAGCGTCAGAGTTCTATGATGCTGAATGGATTGGGATAATTGACATTGATACTGAAATGAGGGTGTGGGCACCCATCTGGTGGTATCATCAGGAAAATGGTGAAATGGCTCAGCTCCATCTGTTGGATGGAGAGCCAATTGATTGTCTGGATCGATGGATAGATTGCATCAGAAATCAAACTCCGGTGATCATTAAAGATACAGAAGATGTTAAAGATAGCTATCCCGAAGAATATACCTTATATCTAAAATACGGTTGTACTGCCATTCTCGCTACCCCCTTTTGGCAAAAACAGACCGGTTTATTTTTAGTCAAAAACCCGAAGCGGTATAAGAACTTCATCAGCATGCTGCATTTACTAAATTATACCGTCATCACTCTCCTTCATGAGTACAAACTGATGGAGACCTTGAAACACCGGACTATTTCTCCACGGATTTCTGAAGATAAAGATGTCTACATCAGCGTATTCGGAGAATTGAAAATCACAACTTCCAAGGGGGCTATTACTGAAACGGAACTTAAATCACCCAAAATTGTAAGACTACTCGTTTACTTGCTGTTATCTCGGAAAGCAGCTATTTCCCCTAGAGAAATTCAGGATGCCATTTGGCCGGATGAGGAGTGCGATTTGCCTGGAAAGAATATTAAAGGATTGGTCTATCGTCTTCAGCAGGCTTTTACTGTAATCTCGGATTACAGGCTGATCGAATCAACAACCAACGGATATCGTATAAATACCAGTCTGAACATCATTACAGATATCCAGCTTTTTGTTGACAAATGTCATTCAGCTTTATCAACGGCATCCACCGGAAAGAAAATGGAATTGCTAAGGAAAGCTGTCGATCTGTATCAGGGAGATGTTCTAGCCTCGGCAAGTTTGGAACATTGGTTGATGCCAACAGTTGTAAATTATCAATGTTACTACATTGGAATGCTTAATGAACTGATGCGTCTTTTTGATGCAGAAAAGGCTTATTGGAATATCCATACCTATGCGGCAAAAGCATTACTAATTGCTCCAGCAAATCCAGACGTTTACTTCTGGCTAATCCATTCGATGGCAAAAAGAGGCCATTACGAAATGGCTAGGAGCGAGATGAAAATGGCATCAACTAAATTGATTGAAGATGACTTTCAGGATTTGAAAGAACGCCTTGAAAATGATGGTTGCTTTGAAAATACAAATGTATTCTGCTGCTGTCACGATAATGGGATGATAAAAAGGGCAATGTCCTATAACACCACCGTAACACCTTTATAGTACCAATAAAAACCTAATTTTTCTCATAACACCACTGTAACACTACTATACAACTAATAAGGACCGTCATAATACCATCTATAAGACCCCCGTCAAGTAAATTCTAAGTGCAAAACAAATTGCCAAAGAATATTACTAAACGGGGGTACTTTTTTGAAATATCGACTCCAACAGGCGCATCTGTTTTTGCACTGATATGCAAGAACAGGTGCGCTTTTTTATACAGCGGGAAAATCCATGCTGCCGATCTCCTCCAGCATTTCTTGACTTTGTATGTTTTCAAATTTCAAGAATATGGAGGAATATTATGTATTATGATATGGTGAACACTGGACGTAGGATCAAGGAATTGCGCCTGGAACGAAAGATTACACAGGAACAACTTGCTGAGATGCTTCATCTTAGCGTAAGTATGATGAGCCAAATCGAACGAGGAGTACGGAGTATTTCTGTGGATGCTCTCATTGAACTTACGGAGCAATTTCCAGTATCTATTGATTACATCATCAAGGGAAAGGAAATCTCCATCGACCAGGTACGTGAAAAGCTGAATAGTTTGATGACTGAGCTTACGAAAATGTAAGCAATTATTTGCAAAAACAAAAAGTGTAGAAGCAACACAATGACTACCCCAAGCGTATAGCTCAGCATGATGTGCTGTATGAAGCCATTGTGCTTCTTGAAATTGAAACGGAACTGGCTGTGGGTAAGCCTGGTGGTTATGAACGGTAAAAAAGTACAACCGAAAAGAAAATGCCCGTATAGTGTGTCTGCTGAAGGAAAAGGTCTGGACCACTATTTTGGACGTTGAGGAGTGCTCTATACTATCTATATGGTTTTCATTGTACCGCTCCCTTAAATAAAAAAGCCGTCTTGCGAACGCAAGACGGCTTTTTAACGTATGTACTTTGGATATCGAATTGCTTCATACCATGAACGAAAATGCTTTGATTGCGATGAGAAAAACTGTAATTCCAATAAAATAGGAGATGCCCATTCGCACACCATCGATTGCAATAAGCCTACCAAGCCAAAATTTATTGGGAATCTTTTGTAGAAGAAAATCGCTTACAATGACACATATAAACGCAACGATTGCCAAAGCAATAGTCATCAAAACTCTTTTCATATCAAAACTCTTTTCATGTTAATTATACCGGGGATACCAGACGAATGGCATTAGCGATGATTTGCTTGGTATTTTCACTTAAACCGGGTGCTACAAAGTCAACAACAGCATAAATTGCGGCGTCAATCGAATCACTGACTTCGATAACACCATCCAACAAATCATCAATAAATTGAATGACACCTTTACTTTCCGCTGCCTTAACTCCATACTTTTTGAGGATCTTTACCACTTTAGGCCAATTGTTTTTAATAAACTTCAGGACGGTTTTTACGCCTTTACTGAGCGCATTGCGTTCTTGAGATTCAAGGCCACTATAATCGTATGTCTCATTAAGAATCTCTTGTGCAATTTTATTTGCAGTTTCGACCGAAATGTTTTCGTTCAGAGAACTAGAAACAACTGCTGCAACAGTAGCTTGCACATCATCCTTTACAGGGGTTTCAGCGGCAAAAGCTGTTGTAGATACAACTGTAGTCATCATGATTCCTGCAAGGGTTCCAGCTGTACAACGCTTGAATTTTTCATTCATAAATAGATCCTCCTTTGCTTATTACATTGTGGCAGTTGACTCGCTGACTTTTTACCCACCCTGAGTAACTGTCAGCTCAATATATCCTCGGATGCCTTTTGCATTCTCCGTACATATATGGTAACAGGAACATTAAAAAAGTCAACTATCGTTTATAGTAAACAAATAGAAACTAATTCACCGATAAATTTTTTCTCGCAAAACACCCATGCATTAAGAAGTACTCATTCCTCTAGTAATGATTGTATTGCTTTGTATACACTTTCCTGTTTTCCAGGAGAAAGTTCTTGGAGTTTCATATTAAAGAAATTTGTAATTCTATCATACCGTTCTTCCTCATAGCTGATGCCGTATGAAGTGAGAGAAATATTGACTTTACGCTTATCTTTTTCTGCTCCATATTTTCTCTCAAGTAGATTTTTATCTTCTAATGCATCAAAAATTTTAGATAATTGTTGTTTGCTAATACCCAATTGTGCTGTAAGCTGCGCAGCCGAAACTTCTGGGGAAAAGAACAAATAATTTAAGACGGCATATTGATTGCTAGTTAATTCTGATCGACAGGTATCTTTATATTCACTAAGTAGGATGTTGGCTTTTGCAATTAGACAATCAACTTGACAGCGTTCTAATTCATACCCCATAGTATACCCTCCGTTCCATATTTATTGCTCAGTCGCAAATTCTCGTCTGTACCGGAAATACTCTTCTTTTTCCTGTGCTGTTGCAAGACGTACTGCATATTTTCCGCAATCCGGACACTGGTTTGCTTCCTTTTTTGCTGCAAAAGTAAATCGACAAGAATCACAGTGATAAATCCAGATGTTTTCTTCGTTCAAAGTTCTCATCACCTTTTTGCATTGAGATATTCGACCAGCTCTGAAACGGTCGTCACCGGATTACTCTGTCTGGAAATGATTTCAATATGATCTTTTTCCAGCTGATCTACTCGCTTCTTAGCCCGATTAATCGCATCATCTTGCAAAGGCTTCAGCACTTCATAGATATCCTTATTTTTCTCATAGCTCTCCAGGCGGCCTTTTTGTTTTAATAAGCGAATAGCAGCTTCGCAGTTCTCTACCTCGGATGTTTGGTTGTGAAAATGTAGCAAAAACCAAATTTCGAAAGACGGATTGGAGAATGCAATCTGGTAGCCTTCTTTTGCTGCAATCTTTCGTGCCTTGGCAAGCATCTCGTTTGTATTGTCATCTCGGTCAAACACACACCAAATCATATCACCATCATCTGGGTAATATGGATTGTTCCCCATAGTGGCTTTGGCTTTTTGGACCAGTTTATCCGCTGATTTGTACTGAGATGGAATTGGAATAATATCGATGCTGCACCCACGGCTTCTGAACTGCTTAAAATACCGAATTTCCGTTTCCGAGCCCTCACAGATTAGATATACAACCGAATTTCTTTTTCTTCTTGCGGTCGGCGTTCTGCCGATTTCCTTTATTCTTCCCATAAACCGACACCCCCACTTACAAAGGGAATTGCACCATAGCGTCCTTGCAAGTACCCCTTTGCAATGTTTTCTCCCTTTCTGGGGGAGAAATCTGTCAACGCATATACTTCGGTCTGCATGGTCTTCTCGTCTTTTTCTGCAAACCAAATCTGATCTCTGCGAAGAAGTGTCAAGTCTAACAATCCTGTATCATGAGTGGTGAAAATTAACTGCGCATGATTACGATTGATGGTTGCATCCTGCACCATTTCAATAAGATGCCTTGTCAGCAGAGGGTGCATACTTGCTTCGATTTCATCTACCACAAGTACCGAACCTGATTGCATAGAATCCATCCATGAACCAATCCGTGAAAAGAAACGTTGAGTACCAACAGATTCCTGATTTAATTGCAGTGCATACTGTTTCTTGGTTCCATCCTCATCTTCTAATTGGTGAATCGTAGAAATCACCGGCTTTTCATTTGTGCCAGAAAGAACGATATCACAAATTCCAAGATCTGCGAACAGTATTTCTTGTAGCACTTTTTTCTTCTCTGAGCCGCCTTTTCGAATGGCCTCTAGGGTTGTTTCATTGGATGCAGAAGTTGAAATTAATCCTTTCAGATTATTCTGAAACCATAGAAACGCCTTTTCTGTTTGCAAACAGTTCCATTCGTTGGAACTTGTTAAATACAGTCTATTCTCCGGTGTTCTTCCTGCCAGGGTATTTTGCTCTTGAATATTTTCCCGAAACTCATATTTTCCGTTCTCACGCTGAAAGATCAGGGCCTCTCTCCCGTTAGGCCAGTGATAAAGATACTCGCTGATAATTTCACTACGGTTGAAGGTAAAGCCATAGGCGTATTTGATGCCCTCGTAATAATAAATAATCTCGAAGGTTGTGGGGGTATCTGCTTCTTTCTGAAAAGCAAACGGTTCTTGGGGGAGTAACTCACCTTTTAAGGGCTTTGCATATCTGCCGCAAACCATTTCCTTCATGAGCATCAGTGCGTGAAGAACATTGCTTTTTCCTGCGGCATTTGCCCCATAAATCGCCATAACAGGAACAATCTGCTTTTTTCCATCTGGCGAGATCAAACACTCTTGCATGGTTTTATCCGCAGCAGCTTTCATGCTGATAACGGATTGTTCCCTGATGGAACGGTGATTTGTAATTGAAAATTGCAATAACATGCTTAATTCCTCCCATCTTATATATCATTATACTTTAAATTCTCTTGTAGTCAAGTTTATGGTTATTTTCTGCATTAAAAACGCAAATTATTAAATTAATTTTATCGTTACACGTTTTTACACTATATTTTATATCCATATTTACTGACAGTTTCAATTATCAACTCACTCAAATTGAGCGAATAACTCGCTCAATCTGTTTCTTAAAAACTAGATATAAAACCAGTACAATTAGTTTGCAATCAAAAAAGATTGCAGGCACTTTGAAAATTCAATACACATTCATCAGCCACATTCCTGTTGCCGGTGTGATAAGCGCCAGCCACATCAGCGATACGCCAAGACCTGTTGAGAATGAAATGGACACAAACAAAATTGCCGTTTTCAGCCTCAACAAGAGCGAACCCTATCGGCTGTCAATATCAGGTTGCTCCTGATACGGCGACGAAAGCAACAGGGACAATGATACTTCTGCCTAGCCACAGATTTACGCAATGGGGGCAGCCCGGTGAGAACCACGGGGAGGTTAGATTCCTATGGAGCTGGCCAGCAACCAGCCGACTGATGATTTCCCATTACCCAGGGGTGCTGAGAGCAAATATGGGGTTCAACATAAATGCCGGGAGGACTGTCTGAAAGGACAGCCCTCCGTTACATACCCAACGAGAGGAGGTTCACCATTTATGATGAAAGAAAATTGGGTATATCGCCGTGGTGATATTTATTGTGCTGATTTGAACCCCGTAATTGGCTCTGAACAAGGTGGCATCCGGCCCGTAGTTGTACTACAGAACGACACGGGAAACAAATACTCTACGACATTAATCGTAGCGATGGTCAGCACAAAAATCGCCAAAAAGGAAAAGTTGCCCACACATTATGTAATAGAAAACAATCCCGCTTTTCGGCAAGCATCTGTCGTATTGCTGGAGCAGATCCGAACGATTGATAAAAAGCGGATCACAGATTATCTTGGAAAAGTTACATCGGAAGAAATGGCATCGATTGATAAAGCGTTGGCTGTGAGTTTAGCAATGAAATCTACTCCCCCCGCCACTCGAAGACATACCGATAAAACATAAGGAGGACAAACTAATGATGGAAGAAAGAATTGCAATGTTAAATCAGCAGACGGATGCTTATCTGGCATCTGACGCTGTTCAGTTCGATAAAAGAACATATACCGTTGATGAAATCCAGGATATTCTGGGTATCAGCAGAACAAGTGCCTACAATCTTGTTAAGAAGAACTCTTTTCACAGTGTCCGAATTGGCGGCAGTATTCGAATTTCCAAGAAAAGTTTCGATGCTTGGTTAGATCACCAGATGTGAATTTGTCAAGGATGTCATCGGCTCCAGCGACAAACTTCAAAATAAATATGGCGTTCGATAAAATGTAGTCATGCCAAACAGCTTGGCTACATTTTCTTACATAGGAGGTTTTGATAGATGGAAACAGCTAAAAAGAAACCTACCAGTATGTCTGTGGTTGATATGGGTCGCTTACTCGGCCTTGGCAAGACTGAATCGTATCGACTTGTCAAACAGCAATACTTCAAAACGATTACGGTAGGACACAGAATGCGAGTTATGGTTGATAGCTTTGAAGAGTGGTACTCCAATCAGTGTTGGTATCACAAGACTGATGGTACCCCTCCTGGAGAGAACATCAAGAAAACTACCTTCAGTGCCGCTGAACTAGGAGTGCTGTTGGGGCTATCTGAGGCCACTGCGTATGAACTCATTGCAAAGGGCCATTTCACTACTGTAGATACTCTTGGCAAGCGCAGAATTACAAAGGAGAGTTTTGAACTCTGGTATTCTTCTCAATCAGATTACCGAACAATAGCAGATCAAGAGCGTGATAAAGATCTGATTGCAGCATCCTACTCTATGCCGGAAATTGCAAAAATGCTGGGACTTCATCGCAACGGTGTTTATTACATCATAGATAAAAACGCTTTTGATTTTGTCTATGTGGGCCGTCAGAAACGAGTCAGAAAAGACAGCTTCCATAGCTGGTTGGATAGTCAAACTCGATATAGCATTAAACAAGAATACTAACAAGGAGGAGATGGTACTATGGCCTCTATCGTAAAACGAAAAAAGAAATATTCAGTAGTCTATACATACACCGATGAAAATGGTGTCAAGCGACAGAAGTGGGAAACTTTCGACACCAACGCAGAGGCAAAAAAGCGGAAAGCGCAAGTTGAATACGAGCAGGATTCCGGCACATTTATTTTGCCTACTGCTAAAACCGTTGATGAGCTGCTTGAGGAGTATATGTCCATCTATGGCGTTAGTACTTGGGCGATGTCTACCTATGAGGCTCGGAGAGGACTGATTTCAAACTATATCCGTCCGATCATTGGTGATGTAAAGCTGGATGATGTAACTCCCAGAATGATGGATCAGTATTATCGAAATCTGTTATCTGTGAAGGCCGTCCCCAGAAACATAGGAAAAAACAAGAATGAATTTCTCACTCCATTCACTGTTCGGGAAATTCATAAGCTCCTGCGGAACGCTTTTAATCAGGCCGTGAAATGGGAAATGATGTCCCGAAATCCTGTAGAACACGCTACCCTGCCCAAAGCAGAAAGCAAGAAGCGGGACATCTGGACAGCAGATATTCTAGCAAAGGCTCTGGAAGCCTGTGATGACGATATTCTGCGCTTAGCCATCAACCTTGCCTTTGCCTGTTCTCTCCGTATGGGCGAGATACTGGGCCTCACATGGGACTGTATTGACATTTCCCCTGCAAGTATTGCAGCTGGTCAAGCCAGCATCTTTGTTGAAAAAGAATTGCAGCGTGTAAATCGGGATGCAATGGAGGCACTGGACGGGAAGGACATTAAGTACAAATTCCCTCCCACATTATCCAGCACTAACACCGCACTGGTTTTGAAATCTCCTAAAACTAAGACCAGTGTACGAAAGGTCTTTCTCCCCAGGACGGTTGCTGAAATGCTTGTTGCCCGCAAAAAGGAAATTGAAGAACTCAAGAATCTGTTCGGGGATGAATTCCACGACTACGACCTTGTTTTCTGCTCCAGCAACGGCAGACCAATCGAAGGTCAAATTATCAATCGGGCATTTAGTAAGCTGATCGCTGACAACGGTTTGCCCAAGGTCGTTTTCCATAGCCTTCGTCACTCCAGTATTACCTACAAGCTGAAGCTGAACGGCGGTGATATGAAATCTGTACAAGGTGACTCCGGCCACGCACAAGTTAAAATGGTCGCTGATGTATACTCTCACATCATTGATGATGACCGCCGATTGAACGCCGAACGCATGGAAGCCTCTTTTTACTCTGGTCGTACCTCACCTAAAGAAGTCCAAACAGAAACGACGGTACCTGAAACAACCGCTGACACCTCCGATCAGGCATTGCTTCTCAAGCTCTTGGAAAAGCCAGAGATGGCAAAACTCCTCAAAGCCTTGGCACAAAATCTCTAATCGAATACATCAATAGGACAGCCCCTCTTACATATCACGATGAGATGATATGTAAGAGGGGCTGTCCTTCTTTTTTTGTTTTACAGAAAAAGTACAACTTTCATGACATCATTAAGTTACACCACATCAAATAGCTTCATCTTTTCAGAGTCCGTTTTCTCCTCCAGCTGAACAATTAAAGGGGGGTTCAACATGAAGAAATTACTTGATACTACCCTATTTATTGTTATAGTTCTCATTGCAAATTCTGCATGACCCCAAATATAAATCGGGGTGGAGGATTTCTGCCTGCTACCTTTTTGCTATAGTTATGGCTATTACTCCTTTATTGCAAAAAGCAGCTTTGCACCAAAAGTACAAAGCTGCTTTGAGATATGAAAAGTATTAAATTATCACAAAAAAATTTCTGCGACAGCAACGATTACAGAAGCAATGGTTTCCGAGGTTTGCTGTGAGCATCCGAAAATATCATGACAAATGTAGATAATTGCACCTTCAGCACCACCTTCGATTGTCTCCATAATATCAACCAAGGAGCCTAGATGCTTTTCGAGAAAATCGCCAACAACCTTTCCAACTCCAGGAACCTTACGAATTGCTCTGATAATATCATCACCAAATTGCCGTAAAACCTTTGCAATGGCCTTTGCAGTAGATGTAATTCCTCGTTCTTCAGCTACACTTTGAGCACCCAATGCAGAAGAAATAACAGTGTTGACATTTTCTTTCCCATAAGTCTGGATGAATTCATCAACCGCTTTATCAAGATTGGCTACAGTAGTTGCATCGATTTCGGGAATTACAATTTCGGCAACTTCTGATGGTGCAGATGCTGGTGGCATTGCGGCAAATACCGTTGTACCCAAAGTTGTAGTTGCAATAGCTCCGATTAAGAGTATCGATGCTGCACGGCAAAAAATCTTTTTCATAGAAAAACACCTCCTAAAACTCCTAATAAAACAGGGATCAACGCTTTTAATACTAAAACAGCAGACAATAAAGAATAGTAGATGGATTTTGCTTTGTTCTTAGAATAGTTGCCTTTTAGTAGAACCGAGTATAAGTGCTTCAGTCTCTGTAACCCAACTTTATGTCTAGTCACTTCTTCGGCTACCCATAAAACAAGTCCAAACAAATATATTAGCGATAGTATGCTTGATATTATCCGAACCCCTGTAACACAATCGTGATTAAACGAAAATGCAAGGTATAGTGTAAGACTTATGCAAGAAATAAATTTGCTAATGTGCCAGATTCTTTGAAAATCGGGTTCATCACTGTTAAACACCTCTTAACACACCTCCTTTCTGATGCTTGGTACTACATATATGATAATAGCACCGGAAGAAAGGAAAGTCAATCGGAGTTTACTATAAACTAGAGGAAATAGTAAATTGAACGTCACATATTAGGAGGCAAGATTTCCCAGAATTATTCTTCCAGTAGAAATTGAATAGTATTGCAGATACATTCCTGCTTTTGGGGAGACAGTTTTTTTATGTGCTCATTCAAAAAATGAGTTATTACGGCATACCGCATCTCGATACACTTAACACCATCAGATGTAAGATTCACTTCTACTTTTCTTTTATCTTTTGTTGCGCCATACGTTCTTTTTATAAGATTTTTACACTCCAACAAATCATATGTCTTTGATAATTGCTGCTTACTTATGCCTAATTTTTTTATAAGCTCTGTTGAAGAGATATTTGGAAAAGCATATAGATAAGTTAGGACTACATATTGATTATGAGTTAAAGTCGATATGTTGTAGTCTTGATACTCTTTTAATAGTGCTTGACTTTTTAGACTCAAACGTTTAATTTGATCGCATTCTAATTTGTACTCCATGATATAACCTCCGTTGGCAATTAAATTCAGTGAAGATTAATTTTATTTTGGTTTATATTGTAACTTGTCCAACATGCAATGTCAAAAAATACTTCTAAAAAGATATGTTGTGGATTTTCCTATCTCCATACTTGCACTGGCTGGCACGACAGCCCTTGTTTTTATCGGTGCTTATCTGTATTTTTTCATCTGGATGTCAGTACGGCTGTCCTTCTTTTTTGTTTTGCAGAAAATTTCAACCTTCATGACATCATCAAGTTTAACCAATTCAAATAGGCCCGTCTTTTCAGAAAGTGCATTTTCTATCATTCTACATAACTTGTGGACACAACCTGACACAATTCGGAAAGCAGTACATTCCCCAAATTTGATTTGGCTTGCTAATCTCAGGCCAAACAGACTATTTGAAATCATCCGAAATTAGCTATCACAGGGTTGTACCAGATGAAATTTAGAATCTTGAAAAACCTTGTATTTCCAAGCATTATCGGGATTTTCTATCACTCGATGATGCCCTCCGGGTTCTACTCCTAAGCGAAAGGCCGGGCGTTCGAATCGCCCCAGGGACGCCAAATTACAAAAAAAGCCGAAGCTCCTTAAAGGAACTTCGGCTTTTACTGTTTTGAAGTACTTACGCTTCATAGAAGCTATTTACAAAGTTCGCAACTGCCATTTGATCCTGCACTTGCTTCTGCCACACGACTTCCTGCAGCAAATCCGCCAAAGGTGCCCCCAGAACTGCTTCCACTTGGGAACGAGTAAACGTGTAGCTTTCGTCCGGGAACACAAAGGTCACGCCTTCCAAATTATCGATGGATGCCATCGC
>RCNH01000521.1_pt1 | contig 15483 bp, 14 predicted proteins | sample 2041161 | NCBI WGS metagenome assembly RCNH01 (sample SAMN09708215, study PRJNA481090) | Feces metagenome, whole genome shotgun sequencing project. | biome: feces | host: Leptonychotes weddellii | place: Antarctica: Sion Island | collected 2010-03-01 | reverse complement strand
GGGCCTTTTTTCTGTCAGGGTGTTCTCATTCCCGGTACATGCCCGTGAATGAGAACGTATTTTATTTCATCCGTATTTCCGAATTGGGGTTTATCTACAAGCAGACCGGCCCTGGTATGATTTCCATACCGGGGCCGGTCTGTTTTATGGAATTTGAAAAACTCAGTCCAGCCGGGCCAGCATATCGGCCACAATGGCGGTGGCGGTTTTCACATACTCGGTGATGCTGAACTTTTTCACCACCAGCACCTCACGGCCGTCCTCGTCCGCATTGTCGCTCATGGCCCGCAGGATCACGCAGGGCACACCGTTCCTGGCGGCGATCTGGCTCACAGCGGCGCCTTCCATCTCCACACAGTCCGGCTCCACCAGGGCCTGGATGAAGTTCTTGGTTTCGGCATCGCCCACGAATTTGTCGCCGGTGGCAATGCGGCCCACCAGATAGGTCACATCCTGTGCCTGGCAGGCCTCCATGGCGGCCCCGATCAGCTCCGGGTCGCCGTAGTAGGTGCTGGTGAAGGGGGCGCTCTGGGCGATCATGTCGTTTTCTGCATCATGATACACCACCTCGGCGCCGATCACCACGTCACCGATGCCGATCTCCCGGCTCATGTTGCCGGCAATGCCGGAGAAGATGATGCGGTCAGCGCCGTATTTGGTAATGAGAACCTGAGTGGTGGCGGCGGCGTTTGCCTTGCCCATGCCGGCACAGCAAACCACCAGCTGCTTTTCGCCCAGGCGGCCCAGGTGGTATTCCACCCCGGCGTAGTTTTCCACGGTCACATCGGCCAGCATGGCACACAGCTGGTCCACTTCATCGGGCATTGCGCCCATAATGCCATAGATCATTTGATTCCCTCCTGCTTATACGTTGAACAGGAACTCGATGATGTCGCCGTCCTGCACCACATATTCCTTGCCCTCGGTGTGCTGAAGGCCCTTTGCCTTCACGTTTGCCACGCTGAAATCGTTTGCGGCAAAATCATCGTAGTGCACAACGCTTGCCCGGATGAAGCCCCGCTCGAAATCGGAATGGATCTTGCCGGCAGCCTGCGGGGCCTTGGTGCCCCGGCGGATGGTCCAGGCACGGCATTCCTTTTTGCCGTCGGTCAAAAAGCTGATGAGGCCCAGCAGATGGTAGCTGGCCTTGATGAGGTTGTCAAGGCCGGTGGCCTCGATGCCCATCTCATGCAGGAATTCCTTTTTCTCCTCGGGGGTGTAATCGGCAATGTCCTCTTCGGTTTTTGCGCAGATGGGGATGCACTCGGCACCCTCCCGGGCGGCCAGCTCCTTCACAGTCTGATAGTGCTGGTTGTTTTCCATGCCGTCCATCAGATCGTCCTCGCTCATGTTGGCGGCGTAGATCACCGGCTTTGCGGTGAGCAGGCCCATCTCCTTCATCTGGAGCATCTGGTCCTCATCGTCCTCGTCGAATTCAAAGCTGCGGGCGTTTTTGCCCTCGCCCAGGTGTGCGGCCAAAGCTTCCAGCCAGGCGGCGCTGGCACCGGCCTTTTTGTCGCCGGTCTTTGCGGCCTTGGCGAACTTTGCGGCCCGGTTGGAAACCACTTCCAGGTCGGAAAGGATCAGCTCGGTGTCGATGGTCTCAATGTCCCGGATGGGGTCCACAGCGCCTTCCACATGAACGATGTCGGTGCCGTCAAAGCAGCGCACAACGTGCACGATGGCATCGCACTCCCGGATGTTGCCCAAAAACTTGTTGCCCAGGCCCTCGCCCTTGGAAGCACCCTTCACAAGGCCCGCAATGTCCACGAACTCCACAATGGCGGGGGTCTTTTTGTTGGTTTCCCAGATTTCGGCCAGCTTGTCCAGCCGGGCATCCGGCACGGCAACGATGCCGGTGTTGGGGTCGATGGTGCAGAAGGGATAGTTTGCCGCGGCAGCGTTTTTGGTGCTGGTGATGGCATTGAACAGGGTGCTCTTGCCCACGTTGGGCAGGCCCACGATACCTAATTTCATAATATGTTACATCTCCTTTATTTCAAGCGGTTCAAGGGGGACAAACGGCGATGAATATACCGATTTGAGATCCCTTGAACTGCAAACAGCCTGTGATAAGGTCTGTTGGTTTCAGGGGTTCCAAAAGTTCAGCAGAATGGTTTTGAACATGCTGCTCCTTGCAAAACTTCTTTTGGTTAAAACAGAAGCTCTGTGCAGTGTCTTTTATTGTAGCATAGGGAGGTGTTTTTCACAATAGCAATACACAGGTTCTATCAGAAGTTAACAGCGGATACACACTTTGAAGTGCTTGACCTTCCTGTGCTTGCGAATGAGGGGAAAAGGCGGGCAAACAAATGAAGAAAGGTGAAGCGGGAAAGATTTGCAGCAGGCTGTTTTTAGATAAAGTGTATTTTCAATGAGCTGAACACTTTTTGCTTTGAGCTCTTCTGCCGATGAGGATTTTCTGATATACTATACCTATAAGAAATGCCGTTTGAAGGCTGCCGTTCCACAAGATATCAAGATATGTTTTTGCAGTGCTTAGAAATGGGATGTGGCGGCAGGAAAGCTCTTTTGCGGAAAATAAGGATGAGAGAACGGTTCTTTATAGAATGAATGCCGGTGATGGCATCAATGGAGGAATTTCAATGCGGTGTGATTGTCGACAGCGAAGGGATTGGCTGTTTTGGATCGCTTTTTTCTTTATGCAGATGATGGTGTTTGTTTCACTAATGCCCTATGTGGAAGTGGATACATGGTCTTATCAGGTGAATCCGTTTCAGGTGGGTTTGGCACGCACGCCGGTGTACCCGTTTGTTATATGGCTCAGCAGGCTGGTTGCAGAGAACCACTGGGAGCAAGTTGTTTGCATGTTTCAGTTTTTAATATCGTATGGTTCCTGCATCATACTGTATTTGGCGTTCCGTTTGATAGGCGTTCATAAAACGGTTTCAAAAATCGCCATCGTAGTATACGGAATGAGCATTGCGGTTTTTCCGTGGAATGGCATTTTACTTACAGAGTCTCTTTCGATCTCATTCACTGCGGTATACATTTATTTTTGTGCACTGCTTACATGCAGAACAGAAAATGACGGCCATTTTCAATTGCAGGTTGTGGGGATCGGCGCTTTGGCCCTCGTTATGACATTTTTGCGTCCGACTTTTGCGGTACTAGTTCCGATTTCTTGTTTCCTGTGTGTTTACGCAGCAGTAAAAAGAAAAATTGTTTCAGTAAAAAATATCGTTTCGGTTGTTCTGGTATTTCTTGCTGTACTTGGATGTGTGTTTGGTTATGCGATCAGAATGAAGCAAAAATTCGGATATTTCACGCTTTCCAGCATTTTGACCAGTCAGCAGTATTGTCAGGCAATCGAACAAGGGTTTCATCTGACCGCAGAAGAAAATCCCATTATCCACTTTATTGAGGAACAGGGGCCGGATCAGGACACGCTAATGACAGGGTATCAAATCGTTGAGCAGTTTCCGGCAGATCAGGTCAAAGACACCTTGAACAGGATGATACAGAAAAATATCGTTCCGTATGTGGGTGGACGGATCCAGGCCTATGCAGAATCGGTATCCCTTCCCTTTGGACGGCGTCCGCATTATCAGAGCGGTCTTTGGGCGCTGCCCGGAATTGCCTTGTCAGGCATCAGCTATATATTGCTTCCGCCGGTTCCGTTTGGAATGGCGGTCCCGATTGCACTTTTGGGGATGTTTGTATTGATTCTGTTTAAGCGCAAGAAAAAAGAGTTTGACATGGTGCTTTTTGGCAGCAGCTTTTATGTATTGCTGACCATTGCATCTACCATGTTTGGAACGATGGACGACTATGCGCGCACCGCTATAAGCTGCTTTCCGTTCCTTTTGATTTTGGTTTTAAGGATGATGGTGGTTGCAAAGGATCTTCTGAATATTAAGACCTGTGCAGGATCATACAAGTGATGCACCTGTAAAAATGGGCTTTGAAAGAGCGAGATACAACGGGCGGTAATCAGGATTTGGGATTTCTCAAGCTGTTTACAGCCGTGGGAGGATTTGCCCCGCTGTAATGAGGCGTTGCTTTTGCATTTTCCAAAAGCTCTTTTGAATTGTTTTGAGTAATCTGATATTTGCAGAGGTTTGGAAAACCTCCTGATGCAGGGCGAATCTGTATCAGGAGGTTTTGCTTTTCATTATGGCCTGCAAGGCAAGAAAGCGGGCTAAAAAAGGCTCCTTTGTTCTTTTTTTAGCCACAAATATGCGCTATAATGAAAATACACAATAAAAAACAAAGGGCTGCCCTTTGGGGCACCGCCCATTTTGAATGAAAAAGGAGTGCCCGTTTATGGCCAGTGAAAAGATCCTGATCGTGGACGATGATCAGAACATCTGTGAGCTTCTGCGGCTCTATATTTCCAAGGAAGGCTACACCACCTTCCTTGCGTATGACGGCGAAGAGGCCCTTGCATCCTTTGAGGAAAACAAGCCTGACCTTGTTCTGCTGGACATCATGATGCCCAAGATGGACGGCTGGGAGGTCTGCCGCCGGATGCGGCTGACAAGCCGTGTGCCTATCATCATGCTCACCGCAAAGGGCGAAATCTTCGACAAGGTGCTGGGTCTTGAGCTTGGGGCGGATGATTATGTGGTGAAGCCCTTTGATGCAAAAGAGGTGGTGGCCCGCATCAAGGCGGTGCTGCGCCGCTGCGGGGCAGAGCCGGACAAGGAAGAAGCGCAGCAGACCGGGGCCATCGAGTACGAAAACCTTTCGCTGGATATGTCCCGCTATGAGCTCAAGGTGAAGGGCAAGGTGGTGGAGGCTCCCCCCAAGGAGCTGGAGCTGCTGGCCTATCTTGCCGGCCGGCCCAACCGGGTGTTCACCCGCAACCAGCTGCTGGACGATGTGTGGGGCTTTGATTATTTCGGCGATTCCCGCACCATTGACGTGCACATCAAGCGCCTGCGTGAAAAGCTGGAAGGTGCCAGCGAGCAGTGGAGCCTCAAGACTGTGTGGGGCGTAGGCTACAAATTTGAGGTAAAGGACTGATCGGTCATGCGCAAAAGCATCAGCTCGATGTATTTTTCCACCACGGCGGCCCTGCTGGTGGCCAGCACCGCTGTGCTGTGTGTGATCCAGATGTATCTGGTCATCGGCTATTTCAAAAGCGACAAGCATGAGGCCCTCAACGACGTGATGAACATTGCCGAGGCCCAGGTCAAGCGGGACCCGGAGCTGTGGTCGGCCATTGTGGAGCACCCCGCCCTTGCCAGGGCCGTGCAGGAAAACATGGCCCTGATCAGCGAAACCAGCAGCACCACCATTTTCATCACCGATATGAACGGCCGGATCATGCTCTGCTCGGACGGGGCCTCCTGCCCCAATCACGGCAAGACCCTGCCCAGGCGGGCCCTTGCCAAGGCCGCCGAGGAGGATGAGTTTTTTGAAACCGGAGATCTGGACGGCCTGCTGAAAAACCGCTGCTACACGGTGGGGCGGCTTGTGAAAACAGAGGGCCGGCCGCTGGGCTATGTGTTTGCCCTTGCCAGCGCCGAGAGCATGAAGGTGTTTGTGAGCGACATGTTTTCAAGCTTCATCCTGGCGGCCGGGCTCATGCTGCTGGCCTCCAGCATTTTTGCCATCTTCTTCACCAACCGGCTCACCACCCCTCTGCGCCGCATTTCCGAGGCCGCCCGCCGGTTCGGCAGCGGCGATTTCAGCGTGCGGGTGCCGGTGGACGCAGACGATGAGGTGAGCCAGCTGGCGGTGACCTTCAACACCATGGCCCGCAACCTGGAAACCATCGATTCCTCCCGGGCCAGCTTTATGGGCAATATCGCCCACGAGCTGCGCACCCCCATGACCAGCATCAAAGGCTTCATTGACGGCATGCTGGACGGCACCATCCCGGACGATATGCGGGAGCATTATCTGGGCCTTGTGAGCCGTGAGGTGGGCAGGCTCACCCGCCTGATCCAGAACATGCTGGATATTTCCAAGCTGGAGGCGGGTGAATACCGGGTGAACGCCCAGGTCTATGATGTGTGGGACAGCGTGATGTCGGTGGCGTTCAGCGCCGAGCAGCGCATCGAGGACCATCACATCCAGATCGAGGGCCTGAACCCGAAGCGTATCAATGTGTATGCCGACCAGGACCTGGTGTATCAGGTGGTTTACAACATCCTGGACAATGCCATCAAATTTACGCCCGACGGCGGCACCATCAAATTCGGGGTGCAGAAATCCGGCGGGTTTGCAACCATCTCCATCCGAAACACCGGCGAAGGCATTGCAAAGGATGCCCTGCCCTTTGTGTTTGAACGGTTCTACAAGGAAGACCGCAGCCGGGGCCTTAACGCCAAGGGCTCCGGCCTGGGCCTTCACATCTGCAAGGTGCTGGTGGGCCTTTCCGGCGGCAAGATCTGGGCCGAAAGTGAGGAGGGCCAGTGGTGCCAGTTCAGCTTCACCCTGCCCTGTGACGGGCCCGGCCGATGATCGAAGCCGCGCGGCTTTTTGGAAAAATGCCTGCGTTTTTTGCAAAAGATATCCCAGCCGGGCCGCCGCCCGGCTGCTTTTTTGTGCAAAAACAGTGAAATTAACATTTGTTTATTTGCTTTTTGACCGGTTGTGGGATAGAATAGAATATGTATAACTATGTAACAAGGGGGAACCCATTTATGATTCAGTTGAGCCCTTCCATCCTGGCGGCGGATTTTGCCCGCCTGGGTGAGCACTGTGCACAGGCCCTTGAGGCGGGTGCGGATATGCTGCATTTTGACGTGATGGACGGCCATTTTGTGCCCAACATCAGCTTTGGCGCCCCGGTGCTGAAGAGCCTTTCCAAGGCCCTGCCCGACGCTTTTTATGACGTGCACCTCATGATCTCGGACCCGCTGACCTACGCAAAGGATTTTGTGGATGCGGGTGCAGGCTGCATCACCTTCCATCTGGAATGTGACAGCGATGTGCAGGAAACCATCAATGCCATCAAGGCGCTGGGCTGCAAGGCGGGCATTTCCATCAAGCCTGCCACCCCGGTGGAGGCGGTGCTGCCGTATCTTGACCAGCTGGATCTGGTTTTGGTCATGAGCGTGGAGCCCGGCTTTGGCGGGCAGAAATTCATGCCCTCGGCCCTGGATAAGCTGCGGGCCCTGTCGGCAGAGTGCCGCAGCCGGGGGCTTTCTCCCTGGCTGGAAGTGGATGGCGGTGTGGATGATACCACTGCCCCCGCCTGTGCCCAGGCAGGCGCAAACCTGCTGGTGGCAGGCAGTGCGGTGTTCGGAAAGACCGATGTGGCCGGCGCGGTGGCCCGTCTCAAGGCCCTGTAACCGCGCTTTGCCGCCCTTTTGAGCGGTGCCCGCCGGGGGCAAAAGGCCCCAAAACGTGCGGGCAGGAAAGGATATCATGAGCCAGAAAACCACGAAACCGGCCCTGTTGTATGACGATCAGGGCACCTATGCAGATTATTTGTTCATGTGCCTGCCTTTGGCGGCCATGGCCTGCTGCTTTTATGGGCTGCGGGTAGCGGTCCTGTGCGGCGTGGCTTTCCTCACGGCGAACCTGTGCGACCGGCTGGTTGCAAAGATGCGCCGGGTGGAATATGTGAAAAACGAGTGGAGCAGCGAGGCTTTTGCCCTGATGCTGGCCCTGCTGATGCCGGCCACCGTCAGCTATTATGTGCTGATCGTGGGCGTTTTGGCGGCGGTGCTGCTGGGCAAAGAGGCCTTTGGCGGCTACGGCGCCTACCCCTTCCACCCGGTGGCGGTGGGCTATGTGGTCACGGCCGTTTCCTGGCCCGGCCAGATGTTCAGCTATCCCCGGCCGGACCTGTTCCGGGGGCTGCCGCTGGGCTCCACCGCCGGGGTCATCCTGGAAGAAAGCCCGGCCCACATCCTGAAATCCGGGGGCCTGCCCAACATCAACCTGATGGATATGCTGCTGGGCAACTATGCGGGCCCCATGGGCTCCACCATGCTGCTGGTGATTTTTGCCTGCGCTTTGTTCCTTCTGCACCGCCGGCGCATCGGCGTGATGGCGCCGCTGGTGTTTATGGGCACCTGCTTTGTGGTGGCCTTCTGCTTCCCCCGCCTGGCAGAGCTTGCGTTCACCGCGCCCTGGCATCATGCGGCAGAGCGGCTTTCCGCCGCCCGGTATGAGCTGAGCAGCGGCGCCACCTTCTACGCGGCCGTGTTTTTGATAAACGACCCGGTCACCATGCCCAAAAACAAGATCAGCCGGGCCGTGTATGCGGCGGGCCTTGGCCTGATGGCCACCATGTTCCGCTATTTCGGCGCATTCGAGGCCGGCGCATGCTTTGCTTTGCTGATCATGAACTCGCTCTCCGGCTGGCTGGACCGTGCGGTGCAGTCGGCAGTGTACAGAAAGGGGGTCGTGCGCCGTGAAGCATGAGAAGGCGGTTTGGCTTTCCCAGAATATGGACCGTGTTGCCCGCCGCGACCGTGTCTTTTTGAATAACCCGGTGGTCATGCAGGGCATGGGCCTTGCGCCGCTGGTGGTGGCCGCCACAAGCGGCCGAAACGCGCTGATGCTGAGCCTGGCAGTGCTCATCATGCTCACCCCCACCCGTGTGGCGGCATCTTTGCTGACCCGGGTGTCGTTTTCCCGCTTCCGGGCGCTGAGCTACTGCCTGTGCAGCTCGGCCTTTTACATTGCGGCCTATTTTGCGCTGCGCGCGGTGTTTGGCACCGAGATGCTCCAGCTGGGCATTTTCCTGCCGGTGCTGGTGGTGGAGCCGCTCATCATCAAACGCTATGAGCGGCCCCGGGGCGAAAAGGTCTCGGTGGCGTTCAAAAAGGGTATGCGCATCACGGCCGGCTACGTTTTGGTGCTGATGATCATTGGCTGCCTGCGCGAGCTGCTTTCGCAGGGCACCCTGATGGGCAGCCGGATCTATTCGGTGGATTTCCCTTTGCTGCCCATGGCGGCCCTGCCGGCCGGCGGCTTCATCCTGGTGGGCATCCTCTGCGCTGTTTGGCGCAGTGCGGTGAATGCCTATAAAAAACATGTGAATATGGAGGCGAAGCGCGGCGTATGAGTGAAGTGGTGAAGGCCTGTGGTGTCTTTTTTATCTACGCCGTGGCAGGCGTGTTTGCGCAAAACGCCGTGTTCAGCCGCGCACTGGGCGTTTCCCGGCTGGTAAAGCTGGTGGATGACCCGGCGGTGGACACCTTTGTGTTTGGCGGCCTTTTGTGTCTGGTGCAGTTTTTTGCGGCCCCCATGGCCTATTTTGCAAACCTGAAATTGCGTGTGTTCAAGCACTGGGCGGCTTTTCGGCCGATGGTGTTTGTGCTGTGCAGCATGGCGGCCTTTTTGCTGGTGCTGTTTTTGGCCCTTGGCATTTTCCGTGACCAAAGCAGCAAGGCAAAGGCCATCATTTCCGTTCTGCCCATGGCCACCTTCAATTCGGCGGTAATGGGCACATTGCTGCTTTCGTCCATCCAGAATTTTACCCTTTTGCAGGCTATGAGCTTTGCACTGGGCAGCGGTGTGGGCTATGTGCTGGCGGTGGCAGTGGTCACCGAAGGACAGCGCAAGCTGCGCAGCCGTGCGGTGCCGGCGGCCTTCAAGGGGCTGCCCATCACCCTTTTGTATATCGGCATCCTGTCGCTGGCGATCTATGGCTTCATTGGCCACAGACCCACCATCTGACCGTAACAGACAAGAAAGGAGGCATCCGTTTTATGGCAAAACGAAATATGGGAAAAGTGAAGCATTACAACCGAAGCTTTTATACCGGCGGCCAGCGCGCGAAACGGATCGCCGGAGCAGCCGCGCTGCTGGTTGGCCTGTTTTTGGTCGGCTGGCTGGCCGGTCCGGCGGTGATCGATTTCGGCACCAGCACCTGGTATAAGATCAAGTGGAGCCTGAGCGGCGAGGGCAAGGAAAAGCTTCCAAAGCCCACCCCAGCCCCTGCGGAAAGCCTGCCTGAGGAACAGCAGCCCGGCGAACCGGCCGCAGGCCCCGAGGAAACCGAAGAGCCAAAACCGGTGGAGGCCCAAAACATTGGAGAAGGCGGCTGGGCCTTTGTGAGTGTTACCTCGGTGCAAAGCGCAGAGCAGGCCAAAGCCACGGCCGAGCAGCTGGCCGGGCAGGGGGTCCGGTATGCGGTGCTGCCCTTTAAGGATGACCAGGGCTATGTGTATTATGACAGCCAGGTGGAAACGGCCCGTGCCTGCCTTTCTTCCACCACCTTTGATGCGGCTGCCGCGGCTGCTGCTTTGCGGGAAAAAGGAATTGTGCCGGTGGCCTCCATCAGCGTTTTCCAGGACCCCGCCGCTGCCAATGCCGACCGGGCCATGGCGGTGCGCTATCAGAACCAGGAGTATCTCTGGCTGGACCGTGCCCGCGACAAGGGCGGCAAGCCCTGGCTGAACCCCGCATCCGAACAGGCAGTTGCCTACAATGAAAGCCTGATAAAAGAGGCAAAACAGCTGGGCTTTGAAGAAGTCTGGCTCACCCACCTGCAGTTCCCGCCCGCATCCGGCCGATCCAAGGCAAACTTTGGCGACACCGGCGGGCGCGGCATGGATAAAGTGCTTGCGGATGACCTGGCCCGTTTCCAGGCCGTTTTGCCCTGCTGGGTGGAATATCCGCTGGACGAGGCGGCCCGTGGGGCCGAAAGCCAGCTGCTGGGGGCGGCTCCCGGTGCGCTGGGGGTCGAGCGGCTGGTGCTGCGCACAGAAGAGGCGGCAGACCCCGAGATCCTGACCACCGTTTCGGACATTGCCCGGGCGGATGGCGTTTCGGTGGTTGCGCTTTTGGAGGCGGGCGTATTCAGCCTTGCCTGAAAACAGAACATTTGAACAGGAAAAGCGGCCGCTCCTTTTGGGGGCGGCTTTTGGAGGAATATGAATTTCAGCGAATTAAAACTACTGCGCCCCATCCTGCGTGCGGTGGAGGAACAGGGCTATGAAAAGCCCTCGCCCATTCAGGAAAAGGCCATTCCGCCGGTGCTGGAGGGCTATGACCTTTTGGGCTGCGCCCAGACCGGCACCGGCAAGACCGCGGCCTTTGCCCTGCCCATTCTGCAGCGGCTGGCCGCCGGACACCCCAACCATAAGGGTGTGCGGGCCCTGATCCTGACCCCCACCCGGGAGCTGGCCATTCAGATCGACGACTGCTTTGCCGCTTATGGCAAATACCTGAACCTGAGCCATGCGGTTATTTTCGGCGGCGTGGGCCAGGCGCCCCAGATCGAGGCCCTGCGCCGGGGCACCGATATTTTGACCGCCTGCCCCGGCCGGCTCAATGACCTGATCGGTCAGGGCCATGTGGATCTGTCGCATCTGGAGGTGTTCGTGCTGGATGAAGCCGACCGGATGCTGGATATGGGCTTTATCCATGATGTGAAAAAGGTGCTGCGCCAGCTGCCCCAGTGCCGGCAGAACCTTTTGTTCAGCGCCACCATGCCCCGGGAAATCGAAGAGCTGGCCGCAACCATCCTGAAACGGCCGGTGAAGGTGAAGGTAAACCCGCCTTCCAGCACGGTGGACCGGATCGACCAGAGCGTTTACAAGGTGGCAAAGGCAGATAAAAAACGGCTGCTGGCCTTGCTTTTGGCCGACCCGCAGGTGAAAAATGCCCTGGTGTTCAGCCGAACCAAGCACGGTGCCAATGCCATTGCGGCCTTTTTGGAAAAGCAGGGTGTGGGCGCGGCTGCCATTCACGGCAACAAGAGCCAGACGGCCCGGGTAAAGGCCCTGGATGACTTCAAGTCAGGGCGCATCAAGGCGCTGATCGCCACCGACATTGCGGCCCGGGGAATTGACATCAGCAGCCTTTCCCATGTGTTCCAGCTGGATCTGCCGGAAGTGCCGGAAACCTATGTGCACCGCATCGGCCGCACCGGCCGTGCCGGAGCCGAGGGAACGGCGGTGAGCTTCTGCAGCCCGGAGGAAGAAGAGTATCTGGCCGGCATTGAAAAGCTGATCCGCAAAAAAGTGCCGGTGCAAAAGACCCCCGCGCTGCCCCCGCGGCCCGAAAGCGCCCAGCAGCAGGAAAACCAAAAGCGTGAAAAACCCGGCAGGGAAAAGCAGAAGGCTGTCCCTGTTTTGAAGATGGAAAAAAGTGCCCCGGAAACCGGGACCAGGATGGAGGAAGATCCGATGGCAGAAAACAGAAAGGACACAGCGGAAGGCCAGAACCTTTCCGCCAGCGCCAAACGCCGCCGTCGCCGCCGCCGCGCAGCCGCGCGGGAAGAGCAGGCCGCAGCAGGTGTGCCCCAGCAGGAAAAGCCTCAGCAGGAAAAAGCCGCAAAGCAGCCGCAGGCTGCCCGCCCTGCCCGCGAAAAGGCGCCCCGGCGGGAAGACCCCCGCGCAAAAGGCCCGCAAAAGGGCCAGCCGAAGGGGCAGAACACACCGGCAAAGCCCCAGCAAAGCCAGCCCAAGGCAAGCCGCGGTGCCCAGCCTGCCCAGCCGCAGAAGAGCGCCCAGCCGGCCCAGCAGCCTGCAGCCCGTCAGCGGCCCCAAAAGCAGGCACAGCCGGTGCGCCGTGCCCCGGCGGCAAAGCGTGCCGCGGTAAATGATGATCCGGGCCTGCCGCTCATCAGCCGCCGCCCGCCGGCCCAGAAGTTCGCAAATTTTGAGGAATTCCTCAAAAGCCGCGGCCTGGGTGACCCGGTGATCGAAGAAAACAGCGAAGAATAAAAGGAAGCCGTCTCCTTCAGCCTGGCTGAGAGAGACGGCTTTTTTATGCCTTTGCAGGCAATTGGCAGAGCAAAGGGGGCACCGGACCCAAAAGGGTGGGTGCTCTGCTTACTTTCTGCTTTTTGTGTTTTTGCCCATGGTGCTTTTTTTACAGATCATCCGCATCCTGCACAGGAACGGCCAAAGGGTCATCGGCATCAACGCCGGTGTAGCTGCCCAAAGGGTCGGTGTCCGAGGAGTGCCCTGCCTCGATCACCTGCTGCACCTGCTGGGCGATCTGCTTTTTTCTTGCTGTAACAGCGGGGGATTCAAAAAAATCTCGGCTCAAAGAGTAAAGCCTCCTTTCCTTTTTTGTATATACCATGTGCCAAAGGACCATGCTATATGCGCGCGAATTTGAAAAAAGGAAGGAAGGGATCCCTTTTATGTCCAATACACCCAAACGGCCGGGCAATCCGGCACTTTTCTGGGTTTCGATGCTGCTGACCCTGGCGGTCATCCTGCCGCTTTTGGGCAGCTTTGTGCTTTATTCCGGCTGGAGAGAGGAAAGCCGGGTGCTGGCTGCCGAAAAAAAGCAGAGCGGCGTTCCCATCGACCGCCCCGGCCCGGAGACCGATCTTACCATGCTGGTAACGGTGGCCCGGGAGCAGCCGGGCTTCCTTCTGCTGCGGCTGGGTGCCCCGGAGGCGGTGCTGCAGATCTGTGCGCTGCCGGGTGAAAGCGTGATGCGCTCGCCCTCCGGCCCGGTGGAATTGCAGGAAAGCTACCGCTCGGCAGGCCCCGGCCGGGCGGCAGAGCTGGTGAGCGAAACGCTGGATGTTGCCATTGACCGGTATCTGGCCATCACCCCGGAGAGCCTTCAGCGGGTATGGGGCCAGCTGGAGCCGCCGAGGGTGAATTTGTCCGGCATTTTGAGCAGCCAGGAGCTGGGCAGCCTTGGCATCAAGGATGACCCGGTGATCTCGCTGCGGCCCCAGGATACCGGCGAACTGCTGGGGCGGCTGGACCCCGGCCCAGCCCGCCGTGCCCGGCTGGAAGGCGCTGTGTGGGAGGCGGCCCTGCGCCAGCAGCTGGATAAGCTTGCCCAAACGCTGCCCGCCGGCCTTCGGGCCGAAAGCGGCTCTCTTTTGGGAAATGTGACGGCGGCGGATATGTTCACCCTGGAAAAGAGCCTGGAATGGCTGGCAAAGCAGGAGACCCGGGTGGAGGCGGAGCCGGTTCCCGGCCATTATGACCGGCGCACCGGCCGGTATGAGTTCGAGCCGGAAAGCCTTGCCTTTATACGGGAGCGGTTTGCAAAGCCCCTGGAGCGCAGCCGCCCGCAGCCGCCCCAGAGCACCACGCCTGATGAAGAGTGAGCGCCAGCGGTTCGATCTGTTCGTTTGAAAGGCCGCCGTAGCCGATGACCACCGTGTTATCCGGGATGACGGAAGCCCCCATGGCGTATTCTGAAAGGCCCGAAAGGCGCACCCCGGCCGCACGGGCCAGCTGGACCATGGCTTCTTCACCGGGCCCGTCTTTCAGACAAAGCAAAAGATGCAGGCCGGTGTGCTGGCCGAAAAAGGTGAGCCTGCCGGGGCCGAAGGCCCGGTCCAGCGCAGAGGTGAGCTGCTGCATCCGGGCCTGGTAGCGGCTGCGGGAGCGGGCCAGATGGCGCAGATAATGGCCGTCCTGCAAAAAGACCCGCAGGGTCTGCTGCTCGAACCGGCTCACGGTGGAGGAATAGCTGCCGAAGGTGGCCTTGAAAACACGCATCAGCCAGTGGGGCAGCACCATGTACGCAATGCGGATACTGGGCGCAAGGCTGCGGGAAAAGGTGGCAAGATAGATGACCCGCCCGTTTTGCCCGGCCATGCCCTGAAGGCTGGGCAGGGGCTTCATGCGGAACCGGAACTCCGAGTCGTAATCATCCTCAATGATGACCCGGCCCGGCTTTTCCAGGGCCCAGCGCAGAAGCTCGGCCCGGCGGCCCACCGGCATCACCGCGCCGGTGGGGAATTGGTGGCTGGGCGTTACATAAACGATCGAAGCGCCGCTGGCCGAAAGCTCCTGTGGGATCAGGCCCTGCTCATCCACCGGCACCGGCACACAGCGGATGCCGCTGTTTTGCAAAATGATGCGGGGCCGGGCGTAGCCGGGGTCCTCCAGCGCGGCCTCGGCACCGCCCAGAAGCCGGCCCAGAAGCCCCAAAAGGTACTCCACACCGGCCCCCACCACCAGCTGATCGGGCGAGCAGTCCACCCCCCGGTAGGTGAGCAGATAATCCGCAATGGTTGCCCGAAGCTCCGGGTCGCCCTGAGGGTGGCCGTGGGCCAGAAGGTCGGGCTGATTGTAAAGCAGGTCCCGCTGGATGCGGCCCCAGCTGTGAAAAGGAAAAAAGCCGGTGTCCACCGCGCCGGTGGAAAGGTCAAAGCGAAAGGGCACAGGGGCGGGGGCCTTTTCTGTTTGGCTGCGGGCAGGCGGGGCCTTGTGCAGCGGCTGATCGTATTTCATGGCATAAAAGCCGGAGCGGGGCCGGGCCTTGAGCCAGCCTTCGGCCGCCAGCTGCTGATAGGCGGCATCCACGGTATTGACACTCACGCCAAGCGAAGCGGCAAGGCTGCGCTTGCCCGGCATCTTTTCGCCGGGTGCAATGCGCCCGGCCGCGATCTGCCCGCTGACGGCCTGATACAGCTGCTCGTAAAGCGGCGGCGCGTTTGGCCCATCGGCCCGAATAAATGAAAGCTCGGTCATAAACAGCCTCCTTTTGCCAAAAAAACAAAACTGACCCCATAAAAAAGAACAGTTCTGGATATTTAAATGGGGTCAGAAACTCTTATAATGAGAAGCATAACGAGGTGCAGAAGAAAAGTCAAGCCCTCGCTTGAGGAGGAGAAAG
>RCNH01001008.1_pt1 | contig 15496 bp, 15 predicted proteins | sample 2041161 | NCBI WGS metagenome assembly RCNH01 (sample SAMN09708215, study PRJNA481090) | Feces metagenome, whole genome shotgun sequencing project. | biome: feces | host: Leptonychotes weddellii | place: Antarctica: Sion Island | collected 2010-03-01 | reverse complement strand
CCACGGGAATCAGTGCGGTAAAGCCCACAAGCGTGCCAATCATTGTTGCATAGGGAAAACGGAAAATCCACATACCCAAAATGCACAATCCACCCAAAATGACGGCCTCCATACACTGCCCAACGACAAAATGATGGAAGGTGTTGTCTGCGGTAGAAAGTACATAGTTTACACGGTGGGAAATCTTGCCGCCGAAGTAAGTGTGGATGAGTGTGTTCAACTGGTGTGCCAGACGCTCCTTACCTGCCAGCAGGTAAATAGCAAACACCAGACACAGAACAGAGGTGACCAGTGCGGAAAAGGTGGTGCTTACAGCGCTGATAATGGAGTTCATGGTACCGCCAATACCGTTCATCAACCAGTTGGCAGCGGTGGAAATCAGGTTTTCCCAATCAATAGTGGCTAAATTTGCAGTTACAAGTTCCTGCGGAACATCCCATTGCAGTACGTCCTCCACCCAGATGAGAATGCGGGTGATGGCTGCGGGCAAGCGGTCTAACAGCAGCTGCACACAGGCAACCAGCTCCGGCAGAATAGTGCCCAGAACCAACGCAAAAACCAGTATAATGATTGCCAAAGCAAGCAGCATACACACAGGACGTTTTAGTTTTGGACATTTTGCAAAGGACAGGTGCTTTTCAAAAAAGCTCATAGGGATATTCAGGGTATAGGCAACGACAAAGCCGAGAAATAGCGGTACGGCAGCACCTAGGGCGATTAGAGAAATATTAGCTGCCAGATGCCAATAGTGAATAACCAGATATGTAATGACTACAGTAATGCCTGCGCGGAAACAGCTGTTCCATTCTAATTTCATGGGAGTCCTTTCTGTTGGTGAGGTGATTTAAGTTTGAAAAATCATTATTTGCGGCGCAGCTGCCAAAACGCTACTGCACTGGCGGCTGCAACATTGAGCGAATCTACGCCGTGATACATGGGGATACATACAGTATAGTCACACTGTGCGATGGTTTGGGACGAAAGGCCGTCGCCCTCAGTGCCAAGAATCACTGCCAGTTTTTCGGGCTGTTTTAGGCGTGGGTCCTCAATGCTGATTGCGGTATCGCTTAATGCGAGCGCTGCTGTTTGAAAGCCCCATGCCTGCAATTGGGCAATGCCGGCCTGCGGCCAGTCAGAGGCCTGGCTGCCGATGCGTGCCCAGGGAATTTGAAAAACAGTACCCATGCTGACACGTACCGCACGACGGTACAACGGGTCACAGCAGGTAGGGGTAAGCAGCACGCCGTCCATACCCAGTGCGGCGGCAGACCGAAAAATTGCGCCTACATTAGTAGCGTCCACAATTCCGTCCAAGATGCAGATGCGCTTTGCGGATTTGCAAAGGGTTTGAGCGTCGAGCGGGGCGGGGCGGCGCATGGCGCACAGCACACCCCGTGTTAAGGCAAAGCCTGTTAGTTGGGAGAGCAGGTCGTTGCTTGCTGTGTAGACAGGTACATCCCCGCAGCGAGCAAGAAGCTCGGCAGCACCTGCCAGCTGCTTGTGCTCCATTAAAAAGGCAACCGGGGTATAACCCGCATCCAGTGCATGACCGATGACCTTACCGCTTTCCGCAATAAAAATGCCTTTTGCAGGCTCTTTGCGGTTGCGAAGCTGCGCCTCGGTCAATCGGGCAAACATATCCAGTTCGGGTGCATGAAAATCTGTGATTTCGATAATGTTGGGCATAGTGAATCCTTCCGTAAAGGGGAGGTGAACTCCATAGTATCGGGTGTGGCATATTACAAAACCACCAATATAAAAATTGTACAGCGAAACAGGGTGGGAATCAAGTGCGGGTTGTGAAAACAAAAAGCTGTATTTCATGCGAAAGATAGACAATTCCATAGCTTTGCGCTATACTTTTGAAAATGAAAAGTTTGCAATGGAGGAAGAAAGTTATGAATCATAATTTGCTTGAAAAATATGCTGAATTCATTGTCCGTGTAGGTGTGAATGTACAGCCCGGCCAAACCCTGATTATCAATGGTAATCTGGAAACTGCACCTCTGGCACGTCTGTGCATGAAAGCTGCTTTTGCGGCAGGCGCTCGTGATGTACGTGTAGACTGGGCAGACGAAGCTTGCAGCCGCATCCGTATGGAAATGGGCAGCGAAGAAGCACTGACCGATGTGAAGCCTTACGTACTGCGCAGCTATCTGGATTTTGCAGAAAGCGAAGGCGGCGTTTGTGTGCTGCATCTGTTGGCAGATGACCCGGAAGTGTACAATGGTTTGGATGCTGCAAAAATCAATCGTGTAAGCATGGCTCGCCGCACAGCACTGAAGCCTTGGCGTGTATACACTATGAATGACAAGATTCAGTGGTGCATTGCTGCAATGCCCAGTGAAAGTTGGGCAAAGATGATTTTCCCCAACGAGCCGATTGATGTGGCAGTAGAAAAGCTGTGGAATGCAATTTTCGACGTGTGCCGTGTGACCGATGGTGACCCTGTTACTGCTTGGAAGGCACATCTGGACCGTTTGAATGGTTTGAAGGACAAGATGAATGCGTATGACTTTGAGTCGGTACATTTTACCAGCTCCAACGGTACGGATTTGACTGTCGGCTTGGCAGATGGCGCTATCTGGGAGAGCGCAAGCAGCCCCAATGAGAAGGGCGTAATGTTCCTGCCGAACATTCCCACTGAGGAAGTATTTACTGCACCCCACAAGGATAAGGTAAACGGTATTGTGTACGGCACCAAGCCTTATGCATACAATGGTCAGCTGATTAAGGGCTTCCACGTTACCTTTAAGGATGGCCGTGTGGTAGAGCACGGTGCAGAAGAAAACGCTGACCTGCTGGGCGAACTGCTGGACAGCGATGCAGGTGCACGCAGCATTGGCGAAGTGGCACTGGTACCTGCTTCCAGCCCCATCAACCGCAGCGGTCTGCTGTTCTACAACACTTTGTTTGATGAAAACGCTGCCTGCCACATTGCATTTGGCGCAAGCTACCCCGGTACTTGCAAGGGCGGCAAGGACATGACTGAAGAAGAAATGCTGGCACACGGCATGAACCAGTCTGAAATCCACGAGGACGTTATGGTTGGTGCAGAAGATACCAACATTACCGGCCTGACACGTGACGGCCGTACCATTCAGATTTTTGAGAATGGCGAATGGGTACTGTAAGCCTGCCTGCCGCAAGTTTTTCGGAGGGTGAGCGGAATCGGCCGGTGGCAGCGGATGTATTTCGTGCCGTTGCCGTCGGTATGGTTGGATGGTTCCATATTTGGCAGCAAAGCTGGCAGGGAGCAGGGGAGTTTACCTACTTGGCACGTACCGGTGCGGTGTGGGTAGACGGCATGATTATGCTGAGCGCCTTTTGCCTGTTTTTACCGTATGCAAATTTGTATGCAGAAAACAGACAGCGTGCCGCAGTCAAGCCGATTGCGTTTTATAAGAAACGTCTTTTGCGGATTTTGCCATCATATTATGTAAGTGTGTTGGCAGCGTTGGCGATGGCACTTTATCAAAAAGGACCTTCACTGCTTTTATGGAAAGATTTGGCCGCTCATCTTACCCTGACACAATCGTTTTTTCCGTTTTCGTATTGGTATACAAACTTAAACGGCGCCAGTTGGACATTGACTATATTGACTTTGTTTTATCTGGCGTTTCCGTTTTTGGTGCGCATAATGCTGCGTGCTCCGTTATGGGCAGGTATGGCACTGTTCGCAATCCAGATATATTGGCAGCATACTGCGGTGCCGCTGTATGGAACACCGGCCTACCAGATGCGGTTTAATCAATTGCCGGCTTTTGCCAGCACAATTGCCATCGGGATGTGGGGTGCATTGCTGTTTGCGGCAGCCGCACGCAGCAAATGGCTGCAAAACTGGGGTATGCGAAGCCTTAGTACGATACTGGGCTTTGGTGCACTCGGATTTATCAATCATTTGCTGAAGCAATTGAACTGGGCCAGAGAGTTTCAGCTGTGGCAGCTACAGAATCGCACCACCTTAGTGTGCGGAATGATGCTGGCTTTGCTGCTTTTTGCATTGGGGCTTCCGTTGCCGGGCAAACGGCTGTGGGCCTTTTTAGCAGGTATCAGTTATAATTTTTACCTTTGGCATCAAATGCTTACCGTTTGGCTCAAGTATACGTTCCATCTGCCTTTTTGGTCGGGTGAAGTACCGCCAAACCAGTTAGGTGACACTGTATGGATGGCAAAAAGCAACCTGCTGTACTGGGCTGCTGCACTAACGGCGGCGATTGTTTTGACATGGCTTGTGGATAACACAATGCTTAAAATTGCTAAAAAAAAGAGCAAGAAAACTAATAATAGTGGAACTTTACCAGAGAAAGTCGTATAATGAAAAAATAATACAGTATAGAGCTGTTACTCTTTTGCATTATTAGGAGGATCTTCTATGGGTAAATATTTTGGCACAGATGGTGTGCGTGGCGTTGCCGGCGAGGACTTGAGCTGTGAGCTGGCATTGAAAATCGGTCGTGGCGCAGCAGCTGTACTGACAGAGAATTCCGGACACAAACCTCGTATTTTAATTGGACGGGATACACGAATTTCCGGCAGTATGCTGGAGGCTGCACTGACAGCAGGTTTGTGCAGTGTGGGTGCAGACGTTGAGCTGCTGGGTGTAATCCCCACCCCGGCGGTTGCTTACTTGGTACGCAAGTACGAGGCTGACGCAGGTATTGTGATTTCGGCTTCTCATAACCCGATGGAATTTAACGGTATTAAGATTTTTGCTGGTACCGGTTATAAGCTGCCTGACGAGGTAGAGCTGGAGATTGAGAACCACATTGATAATGACTGCAAGGATATTCCCCTTGCAACCGGCAGAGGTGTAGGCAGCGTGTCGGTACGCAATGACGGTGTGCGTGACTACGTAGACCACCTGTATCAGGCGGTAGGCGGCAGCCTAAAGGGCTTAAAGGTTTGCATCGACTGTGCAAATGGTGCCAGTGCAGCAGTTGCACAGCAGCTGTTCCCCCGCTTGGGTGCAGAGTGCACCTTTATTGGTGTATCTCCGGACGGCACCAACATCAACCGTGGCGTAGGCAGTACACATCTGGATAATCTGGCTAAGGCCGTTATAGATGGCGGATTTGACTGCGGCGTTGCGTTTGACGGCGACGCAGACCGTTGCCTGGCTTGCGATGAGAAGGGTCAGGAAATCGACGGCGATAAGATTATTGCTTTGCTGAGCATGGACATGAAGAAAAAAGGCATTTTGGAAGGCGATACCGCTGTGGTTACCGTTATGTCCAATCTGGGCTTTATGAAGTTCATGGAAAGCCAGGGTATCCGTACAGAGCGTACTGCCGTTGGCGACAGATATGTGCTGGAAAATATGCGTGAAAACGGATATATGATTGGCGGCGAACAGAGCGGCCACGTGATTTTGGCACAGGATGCTACTACCGGTGACGGCGAACTGACCGGCGGAAAGCTGCTGCGTGTTTTGGCAGAAAGCGGCAAAAAAATGAGCGAGCTGAACGAAGTGTACAAGCAGTTCCCGCAGGTATTGATTAATATTCAGGCAAATGCAGAGCAGAAAGCTTTTTATAAAGCGGACGAAGTGATTGCCGGCTTTATTGAAAACGAACAGCAGAAACTGATGGGTATGGGCCGTGTATTGGTACGTGTGTCCGGTACAGAGCCTAAGATTCGTGTTATGGTAGAAGGCGAAGATTTGGATGCAATTGATAGCTGCGCAACACGGATTGTCAGCTTTATCAACAGCAGAATCAGTAAAATCTAAAAAGAATAAAAAGGAGTATATTATGGACAAGCATTATGATTATCTAATCGTTGGTGCAGGTTTGTATGGTGCTGTGTTTGCACAGGAGGCTAAAAAGGCCGGCAAAACCTGCCTGGTGATTGATAAGCGTGACCACATTGCAGGTAATATTTATACTTACGAGCAGGAAGGTATTCAGGTACACCAGTATGGTGCACATATTTTCCACACGAACAACAAGCAGGTGTGGGATTATGTAAACCAGTTTGCAACCTTTAACCGTTACACCAACAGCCCGGTTGCTAATTACAAGGGCGAGATTTACAACCTGCCCTTTAACATGAATACCTTTAACAAAATGTGGGGCGTAATTACTCCTGCACAGGCACAGGAAAAAATTGAGCAGCAGCGTGCAGCAGCTGGCATTACTGAGCCTAAGAATCTGGAAGAACAGGCTATCAGCTTGGTAGGTACTGATATTTACGAAAAGCTGATTAACGGCTATACCGAAAAGCAGTGGGGTCGCCCCTGCAAGGAGCTGCCCTCCTTTATTATTAAGCGCCTGCCCGTACGTTTTACTTACGACAACAACTACTTTAATGCTTTGTATCAGGGCATCCCTGTAGGCGGTTACACTGCTATGGTGGAAAAAATGCTGGAAGGCACTGAGGTACGTTTGGGCTGCGAGTATCTGGGCGAAAAGGAAAAGTGGGATGCAATGGCAGATACCGTTGTATACACCGGCCCTGTTGATGCTTACTTTGCTTACAAGCTGGGCGTTCTGGAGTACCGCAGCGTTCGTTTTGAAACCGAAACGCTGGATATGGAAAACTATCAGGGCAATGCGGTTGTAAACTACACCGATGCAGAAACTCCCTATACCCGCATCATTGAGCATAAGCACTTTGAGTTTGGCACCCAGCCCAAGACTGTAATCAGCCGTGAGTACAGTGCAGAGTGGAACAAGGGCGACGAGCCTTACTATCCCGTTAACGACGACCGTAACAGCGCTTTGTACGAGAAGTACAAGGCATTGGCAGACGCAGAGAAGAATGTGATTTTCGGCGGCCGTTTGGGCGAGTACAAGTACTACGACATGGACAAGGTTATTGAGGTAGCACTGGACGCAGTACAAAAGGCTTTGCAGGCATAAGGAGATTCTAATGGGAAAGTTTAATTTTACGCAGACCGAGATTCCGGGTGTGGTAATTGTAGAGCCTCAGGTGTTTGGCGACGAGCGTGGCTATTTTATGGAAACCTACCATAAAGAGCAGTTTGCTGCTGCCGGCATTGATAAAGAGTTTGTACAGGACAACCAGAGCCGTTCGACTCGTGGTGTGCTGCGTGGTTTGCATTTCCAAAAAGAGCATACGCAGGGCAAGCTGGTGCGTGTTACTTTAGGCGAAGTGTTTGACGTAGCAGTAGACTGCCGCCCCAACAGCGCAACCTATGGTAAGTGGGTTGGCGTTACCCTGAGCGCTGAGAACAAGAAGATGTTCTATGTGCCGGAAGGTTTCGCACACGGCTTTTTGGTGCTGAGCGATGTAGCAGAGTTCTGCTACAAGTGCACCGATGTATACGACCCTACCAGCGAAGGTGGTATCCCGTATAACGACCCGACTGTCAATGTGCAGTGGCCGGATTGCGGCTGTGAGCCCAAGCTGAGCGCAAAAGATGCTGTGCACACACCTTTTGCCGAGCAGGATTTTGCTTATTTTAACAAGTACTAAATAAACAGGCTGCTTTTAGAAAAACAGAAAGCCCAGTCGAGTGGTTGCGACACACTTGACTGGGCTTTTTTATAATTTAGAAATTAGCCTAGGGCGATACCCATGCGATGAGCTACTGCCAACAGCTCATGGTCGGCTGGGATACAGCGGGGTTTTCCGGCGATGTCTTGCAGGCGGTTTTCAGTTACATGGTTATTGACCATTGCAACGGTAACGCCGTAACGCTCCTCCTCGATTAGTTTAGCGGCATAGCTGCCAAACTGGGTGGCCAGCAGGCGGTCATAGGCGCTGGGGCTGCCGCCACGCTGCATATGCCCGGGAATACATACCCTTGTTTCGGCACCTGTATTTTTTTGGATTTGAGCGGCGATGCGGGTTGTAGCGGTACTTCCGGTACCGGCCTCAAGGCGCTTGGCTTTCCATTCTTTTCGTTTCATTGTGGCTTCGGTTACGTCCAAGGCACCTTCCGCAACCGCTACGATAGAAAAATTGGAGCCGTTAGCTGCACGGTTTTCTACAGCTGCGCAAACACGGTCGATATCATAAGGCTTTTCCGGTATCAAGATAATATCTGCACCGCCTGCAATGCCGGAATAAAGGGTGAGCCAGCCTGCTTTATTGCCCATGATTTCAATACACATAACACGGCTGTGGCTGCCTGCGGTAGTATGAATGCGGTCGATTACGTCGGTAGCAATATCCACGGCAGTATGAAAACCAAAGCTTACGTCAGTGCCGTGAATGTCGTTATCAATGGTTTTAGGCAGGCCGATGATATTCAAGCCTTCTTGTGAGAGAAGATTGGCGGTTTTATGGCTGCCGTTTCCGCCAAGGCAAAGCAGGCAATCCAGATTAGCATTTCGATAGGTTTGCTTCATGGCGGCGATATTAGCTGAGGCGTCGGGCTCGTTGCGGCAGATTTGCTTAAAAGGGGTTCGTTTTGTACCCAAAATTGTGCCGCCTAAAGTTAGGATTCCTTTGAAGTCTTCCGGCTGCATTTCTTTATAGTCATTATGAATCAGGCCGGAATAGCCGTTCATAATGCCGATAATTTCGACGCTGCTGCCGAAACGCTGATATAAAGCTTTGGAGATACCACGAATGGTTGCATTTAGGCCGGGGCAATCTCCGCCTGCTGTTAAGATACCAATACGTCTTTTCATAAAAACAGAATCCCTTTCTGTGGAATGTAGCAAAATGGATACAATAAGAGTATTCCTATAGGGAAAAATTGTCAATGTAGAACGGGTTTGAATAAAAGAAAAACTTTTTTGAAAAAAGTGTTGACAAATGTTTGGAAAGCTAGTATAATCATCAACGTTGACGGGACAACACCGAGCAACAAACCTTTAATGGGGATTCGCATAATGGTAGTGCAGCGGACTCTGACTCCGCCTGTGGGAGTTCGATCCTCTCATCCCCAACCACACTACCTGCCGCAGCAGCTGATAGCTGCCGCGGCATTTTTTTTCCGGGGCATAGCGCAGTTGGTAGCGCGCCTCGTTCGGGACGAGGAGGCCGTGGGTTCAAATCCCGCTGCTCCGACCAGATAAAGCACCGTCTATCCAGACGGTGCTTTATTTTTTTGCTTTTTCTGCCAGCAGGCAAAAAATCTTTTGACAAAGCTATACCATATTATAGTTACAGTTGATAAATATAGACAAAAATAGTAAAATAAAAAGGAACCATCTATTGTGGAGGAATTATGCCTACATTAAGTGCAACAATCGTAGTATATAATGGAGCAGCAGAAGCCCTGGAGGCAGCGGCTTCGATTTTACGGCATACCCAGAAATATGCGTTGACTTTGTATTTAATCGACAATGCTAGCCCGGATGGCTCTGGAAAGCAACTGCAGGACGCTGTCGCAAACGGTATGTTGAAATGCAGCGATAACCAGACAGTGAGGGTGATTTGCAGCCCGAAAAATAAGGGCTTTGGCGGAGGCCATAACCTTGTACTGGGGCAGCTGGAAAGTGATTATCACTTTATATTGAATCCGGATATTTTAATAGAAGATGATGTGTTGAGCGCTATGGCGGATTGGATGGAAACAAACCCGCAGGCAGTTATGGCACGTCCGGCACTGAAGTTTCCAGACGGCAAAGAACAGATTTTGCCCTTGCAGAAGTGCAGTGCACTGGCGCTTGTATATCGCCAGCTGCCGCAGTTGGGCTTTTTGAAACGGTTTAACGACCGCTATGTAATGGCAGAGGCTGATTTAAGCAAGCCTACCAAGATTGAGTTTTGCACAGGCAGTTTTTCCATGCTGCGAACCACAACGATGAAGCAAATCGGCGGATTTGATGAAGGATATTTTATGTATGTGGAAGACGCAGATTTAACCCAGAAGGCACGTCAGGTGGGAGATGTGTATTTGCTGCCGCAGTTTATGGCTGTACACGCATGGCACAGAGCACCCCACACAAACAAATCTCACTTTAAGATGCAGATGAAGAGCATGCTGCGTTATTTTTCAAAGTGGGGATTCCGCCTTTAATTTTGTATACAGCAGACGCAGCGCTGCTTTGATAAAGCTGCACAACTTATCCCAGAAAGTAATAAGGAGTGCACAATATGAAAGGCATTATTTTGGCCGGCGGTGCCGGTACACGACTGTATCCGTTAACAATGGTAACAAGCAAACAGCTGTTGCCCGTTTACGACAAGCCGATGATTTATTACCCGTTGTCAACTTTGATGTTAGCGGGAATCCAGGACATTTTGATTATTTCTACCCCTGCAGATACCCCTCGCTTTGAAAGCTTGCTGGGGGACGGCAGCCAGTTTGGCGTACATTTGCAGTATAAGGTGCAGCCCTCGCCCGATGGACTGGCACAGGCTTTTTTTTGCTGGGCGAAGAGTTTATCGGCGATGACAGCTGCGCTATGGTACTGGGTGACAACATTTTCTATGGTGCAGGGTTCTCTCGCATTTTGAGAACTGCTAAGGAAAATGCGGAAAAGAGCGGCCGCTGCACAGTGTTTGGATACTGTGTTCCCGACCCGGAGCGTTTTGGCGTTGTAGAGTTTGATAAAAACGGCAAAGTGCTGAGCGTAGAAGAAAAACCGGAAAATCCCAAGAGCAACTACGCTGTTACCGGTTTGTATTTTTACAACAACAAGGTTGTAGAAATGGCAAAAAAGGTAAAGCCCAGTGCTCGTGGCGAGCTGGAAATCACTACCCTAAACGAGATGTATCTGAAGCAGGGCGATTTGGATGTGCAGCTGTTAGGCCGTGGATTTGCATGGCTGGACACCGGCACGATGGACAGCCTGGTGGAAGCAGCTGATTTTGTGCAGATGGTGGAAAAGCGTCAGGGCATTAAGATTAGTGCACCGGAAGAAATTGGCTATAAGTATGGTTGGATTAGCCGTGAGGAGCTGCTGCAATCCGCAGAAAAATACGGAAAATCGCCCTACGGCAAGCATTTGAAGAATGTGGCGGACGATAAACTCCGCTACTAAGCGAGGATTAGTATGAAAATTTTGATTACCGGATGCAACGGTCAATTAGGCACTGAACTGCAAAAGCAATTGCGGGAAGGCTGCAGCGAGATTGGCCCGATTCCTGAAAAGCTGCGCAATGCAACTGTTATTGCAGTAGATTTGCCGGAGCTGGATATCAGCAACTATCAGGCAGTGAACGAGTTTGTACGCCGTCATCGTCCTGATGTCATTATTAACTGTGCTGCTTTTACGAATGTTGATGGCTGCGAAGTAAAGCATGATGCTCAGCGCAAATGCAATTGGTCCACGTAACCTGGCACAGGCCGCAGAAAAAGCCGGTGCACGCTTAGTGCACGTTTCCACAGACTATGTCTTTTCCGGCAAAGAGAATGGCGGCATTGCACAGGACGAGGCTACACAGCCTGCACCCATCAGTGCTTACGGTACTACCAAGTTGATGGGTGAAAAGTATGTAGCGCAGTTCTGCCACAGACATTTTATTGTGCGTACTGCATGGCTGTATAGCTATTATGGCAAAAACTTTGTTAAGACCATTGTGAATGCGGGCAAGAAGTTTGGCAAGCTGGAAGTAGTAAATGACCAGTTGGGCAACCCCACCAATGCGGTGGACTTGGCACATGAGATTCTGCAATTGTGTGTGACCCACGAGTACGGCCTGTACCACTGCACCGGCGAGGGCATTTGCTCTTGGTATGACTTTGCGGCTGAGATTATCCGTTTGTCGGGTGTGGATGCAACGGTTGCGCCCTGCACGAGTGCCCAGTACAAGGAAAAACACCCCGATGCTGCAGACCGTCCCGCATGGAGCGCACTGGACAACCGTATGCTGCGTTGCACGGTAGGCAATGAAGTACGTGACTGGAAAGATGCGCTGGCGGTTTTCTTTGAAAACTGGGACGGCGACAATGGCATGAAAAAATAAGGACAAAGAGAGGCTTCTATGAAAAAGACCTATTTGATTACAGGCTGTGCAGGCTTTATTGGCTCTAACTTTGTGTACTATATGTTGAACAAGTACGATGATATTCTGCTTGTCAATCTGGATAAGCTGACCTATGCAGGCAATCTGGAAAACCTGAAGGGTGTAGAGGGCGACCCCCGCCATGTGTTTGTACAGGGCGATATTTGCGACAAAGAGCTGGTAGCAGGCCTGTTTGCAAAGTATGATTTTGACTATGTTATCAACTTTGCGGCAGAAAGCCATGTGGACCGCAGCATTACCAACCCTGAGATTTTTGTGCAGTCCAATGTGATGGGTACGGTTAACCTGCTGCAGCGTGCAAAAGAGGCTTGGTACGATGCTGCTTCCAAGACTTGGAAGGAAGGCAAGAAGTACTTGCAGGTTTCTACAGATGAGGTGTATGGCACTTTGGGCGCAGAGGGCTTCTTTATGGAGACTACTCCGCTTTGCCCGCACAGCCCCTACTCCAGCAGCAAGGCAAGCGCAGATATGTTTGTACAGGCTTTCCACGATACGTATGGTATGCCTATCAACATTACCCGTTGCTCCAACAACTACGGCCCTTACCAGTTCCCTGAAAAGCTGATTCCTTTGATGATTAACAATGTGAAACAGCACAAGCAGCTGCCGGTATATGGAGATGGTATGCAGATTCGTGACTGGCTGTATGTAGAGGACCACTGCAAGGCTATTGATATGGTTGCAAACGACGGCAAGGTTGGCGAAGTTTACAATGTAGGCGGCCACAACGAGCGCCCCAACATCTTTATTGTAAAGACCATTATCAGCCAGCTGCATGACCGTTTGAACGATGAGGGCATCAGCGAAGAACTGATTAAGCACGTTGAGGACCGTTTGGGCCATGACCGCCGTTACGGTATTGACCCCACCAAGATTAAAAACGATTTGGGCTGGTATCCGGAAACTCCGTTTGAGGTTGGCATTGTAAAGACCATTGATTGGTATTTGGCACACGAAGAGTGGATGAACAATGTAACCAGCGGCAATTACCAGAAGTACTACGAAGAAATGTACAAGAATCGATAAATCAAAAGCCTCCACTTAAGTGGAGGCTTTTTTCTGTGCTAAAAATCGTTGTTTATGGTATACTGACTACATCAGATATGGTGGAGGAAAACAAGTATGAAAAAGGTCCTTCGGTTGCTGACGAGTCGTGTTGCGATTGTAGCGATTTTAGTGGTGCTGCAATTGGTGTGGCTGTGCGAATTAGTCTTTGGCATGGCACGTTACTGGATTGGTATTGATATTGCGCTGAATGTGCTAAGTGTACTGATGGTGCTGTATTTGGTACGAAAAGAACTAACGCCTGCTTATAAAATCGCATGGATTTTATTGTGTTGTTTAGCACCGCTGCTGGGTGGAGCGCTATACTTATTATTTGGCGATAAGCGACCGGGCAAGCAGATGCGCAACCGTATGGAAAGGGTGAAGCAAAAGCACCTTTCGGCGGTAGCGCAGCCAATGGATTTGCAAACGAAGCTTTCGCCACGGCAGCAGGCCTTAACAGATTATATTGCACAATTTGGACCTAACCCTGCCAGGGAGAAAACCAAAAGCGAATATTATCCAACAGGAGAGGCTGCTTTTGAAGTGATGCTGCAGGATTTGGAAAAAGCAGAGCACTTTATCTTTTTGGAGTACTTTATCATTTCGGAAGGAACACTTTGGCGGCAGGTGTTTGAAATATTAAAACGAAAAGCGGCACAGGGTGTAGATGTGCGTGTAATGTATGACGACATTGGCAGTGCGGCAATGGTGCCGGAACACCTTGCCCGTGAATTGAGAGAAAACGGTATCCGCTGCATTCCGTTTAACCCGGCCTTGCCGTTGCTGGCTATTGTAATGAACCATCGGGACCACCGGAAAATTACAGTTGTAGATGGCTATATCGGATACACAGGCGGTATCAACATTGCGGACGAATATATCAATAAGAAAGAGCGATTCGGCTACTGGAAAGATACTGCGGTACGGCTGGAAGGTGCAGCCGTTTGGAACCTGACTGTGATGTTTTTACAAATGTGGAATGCCTTTGACCCGATTGATGAGGACTTTACTGTATTTGCTCCCCATGCGCATGGCGCAAAAATGCCGGAAACAGATGGCATTGTACAGCCGTTTTGCGAGAGCCCGTTGGACGATGAACTGGTTGCGGAAGGCTTATATTTAGATGTTTTGGGGCAGGCAACAGAGTATGCGTATATTTTTACGCCGTATCTGATTATTGACCACGAGCTGATGGTAGCGTTAAGTCTGGCGGCAAAACGTGGTGTAGATGTACGAATCGGTGTACCGGGAATCCCGGATAAGCCGATGGTGTATCGGCTGACACGCTCGTACTTTTCCCCATTATTGCGTGCGGGTGTGAAAATTTATACCTACACACCCGGCTTTTTACACGCAAAAGGAATCCTTAGTGATGACTGTGTAGGCATGGTTGGTACGGTGAATTTGGATTATCGCAGCTTATATTTGCATTTTGAAGATGGCGTGCTGTTTCAGGGTGGAAGTATTTTGCAAGACATTAAAAAAGACTATTTGGATGTGTACGAGCGGCAAAGCCATCGTGTACAGATGAAAGACTGTAAGGATACGTTTTGGGGACGGCTGTTTGATGATGTGCTGCGCTTAGTAAGCCCGATGATGTAAAATATAGTATCCTGTAAAAGAGCGGCCTACAGGGAATGCGTTGACCACAGCGCAAGCACACAAAGATGCCAAATGTGAGGTAGATAAAATGAAAAAAGCACTTGTTATTGGTGGGTTTATTCTAGCGATTTGCCTGAGCTTTTTGGCAGGAAGTTCTTTCAGAGAAAAAGAATATGCTAAAAGAGATGCACAGAGATGCAATGTCATGATTTCGTTTGCAGTAGGTAATTTGGACCATCTAAAAAAACAGTATGATGCAGATGAAATGGAGGTACTAATCAGCAATATTTATGCGGCGGAAGAATACGCAAGTGATAGCGAACTGGCCGGTGCCCTGCACGAACTGTGGAATGCATTGATTTTTGATGGGGAGAATATTACCGGAAATGAAGATGCTTTAATAAAAGCGCTGCAAGATAGAAATGGAAATGCAGTGAAAGATATTGCTTTTGAAATGAGAACAATAAAATGAACAAGGGACTTGACTGCCGGTGGAAGCAAAGACAAATGCTTTTTAATGAACCAATGCCGGACAACGCAAAATGAAGCTTTTTGAGAAAGAAATGGAAATTTTTCGGGTGGACAAGTAAAATGCAGTGCTGCCAAAGGATTAGGGGCTGCATCTAAAGGGAAAAGAACTGCATTTCATATAATTTTAGCAAAGGGCTGTTCTTTTGACATGAGATGCGGAGAAAAAAGCTGCCCGGAATACGGGAAAAATAGACCAGAACAAATATCTATTGACAACATTTTTTGTTTGTGATATATTTTTTGCGTTATCTATTGGAAAGAGTCTTTCCAAAGCAAATCAGACCGCCGATGAAAATCGGCTAAGGCCATACGGACAGCCGGGTCGAATGCCGAAGATCGTGGAAACACGGTTGGCAACTTCTGTTGCCTTATTGATTGAGTTGAAAGCTCAGTTTTATAAGTTGGTTACTATAAACCAGTGCCG
>RCNH01000519.1_pt1 | contig 15502 bp, 11 predicted proteins | sample 2041161 | NCBI WGS metagenome assembly RCNH01 (sample SAMN09708215, study PRJNA481090) | Feces metagenome, whole genome shotgun sequencing project. | biome: feces | host: Leptonychotes weddellii | place: Antarctica: Sion Island | collected 2010-03-01 | reverse complement strand
GTCCATGACATACTGTTCTAGTGCCAGATGCCTGATCCCATGTTGAACTTTTATATGAACAATTAGAACATTTATACTGATAAGTAGTATATTTCTTATAAATTAAATCGTCTCCGTATGGATATCCATGCACACAACTTTTAGATATCGGTTCTGTTTCATAAGTCTTAACTTTAACAGTATTCAGTGTTCCTTTTCCAAATCACTTGCCACTTTCAATATTTTATATACTAACTATATAAATTTCTTATTTATTGATTTTATTGTATCATTTTTGTAATACTTTAGCAAGGTAAACTTTAACCTAACTTCCCATTTTTATCACAAGTTAATGTAACTGTTCTACTATATATACCTACACAAGTCCCTCCGTCCCTAAAGCACTGTTTCCATGCATTTGTATAACTTCCTGCTGTAAGTGTAATAACATTATCCGAAAGTGAATTACAAAGCTGCGCCCCCTCATATCCATATAAATCATCCTCTATGTTAAGGCGCAATTTCCTCAGAAAACAAAAATGCTCTTTCTGTATAGCAAGCATCTCGCTTCTCTATACAAAAAAAGCATTTTATACTTTATTCTACCTGTTGTTCTCCTTCACCGAAATAATAGTATACTTCACCATCTTCTAAATCAATTCCCTTAGCCTCTGCCAATTCCTGCACTGTCACCAATTTGTAGCCCTTCTCTATCAATTCGGGGATTAAACGCAAGGATGCTTCTACAGACCATTCATGAATATCATGCATCAGGATAACTGACCCGTCCTGTACATTGTCTATGACTTTCTGATAAGTAGCATCTGCACTTTTATTCTTCCAGTCTTTTGTATCAAGACTCCACTTCACAATAGGCATACCAGCCAATTTCTGTACACTTTCGTTTAAGCTTCCTCCAGGAGGTCTTAAACTGTCTGCCGGAACACCTGCTGCCTTTTCAATTATACTGTTAGTCTTACTGATTTCCTCAGAAATTGCTTCAGAAGATAAGTTCGGAAGTAACTGATGGTCGTATGTATGATTTCCCAGTTCCATACCGCTGTCATACAGTCGTTTTACTACATCTGGAAATTTTTCTGCATTTTCACCCAACATAAAAAAGGTTGCCTTTGCATTATTTTCTTCCAGACAGTCTAAAAGCTGATCTGTGTATTTTCCCGGACCGTCATCATAAGTCAATGCCACCATAGGACGAACCTTACTGCTATCATAACGCCCTTCTTCGTTAAAATAGTAGTCCTTTCCATCCAATTCCATCCAACCGGTTTTCACATAACCGTTTTCATCAAAATAGTATTTTCCTCCGTCAATTTCCTTCCAGCCCGCTTCAAAAAAAGTACCATCCGGATTTCGATACCATTTCCCACTTTCATCTATCTGCCAGCCAAAGATTGTCATATTGCCGGAAAGCTTCTGAATGTCTGAAGCACTCATGACCGGCTGTTTTGCTGCCGGAATTTCTCCCTTTTTCGTTTCCGCTTTTACCTCTTTGCTGATTTGAGTGGGCTTTCTCTTGCCAAACCCTGATGTTAATGCCGTAACCCCTTTTGCAATCAGAAAAATTGCAAGCACTAACACTCCGGCCATTGCAACAATCCGCATCAGCTTTCTGCGCCTAATCTGCCTCAGGCGTTCCTGTCTATGACGCATCATACGTGCCTGACGGCGACGCTCATATTCTTCGTCATCAAACTCATCCCCAGCCTGAATTTTTTCATCATAATCCATAGTATACTCCTCTCTTTTGTATTATACCTTCATTATACACAACCCCTATATGCTTGTATAGGGGATTTCTGACAATTTTTCCTTTTTCCCTCCAGTTTCTTCTTTATTCCGACACCGAATTTCTCCGGATAAATTCTTCCACATTCTCAGCATTTACTTTATAATAAGGCAAATACACATATTTCTCATTTTCAAAAAAAATGTCCTCCATTCCTTCTCCTGTAATCAGCGCAGCGGACAGCTTTGCCATTGCCTCAGCCTGCCCTTCTTTATCATTATATACCGTTCCCCATAGTTCTCCGTTTTCTACTGCCTGCAAACCTAAATCTGTACCATCAATCCCCAGAAATACAGGAAAGGCCCCAGAGGTATAATTCAATTTCTTATAAGCATCAATAGCTCCAAGTGCCATATCATCATTATTGCCCAGAACCAATTCTATTTTATTTTGATACTCTCCGATAATCTGCTCCATTCTATTCTGAGCCTGTGCCCTACTCCAATTTGCAATTTTACAGCTGAGTTTTTCTACTTCAATTCCGTTTTCTTTTAAAGTATTTACAGCATTTTCAGTCCGGATGATGGCATCCTGATGCCCCATTTCTCCTTCCAAAACAACATACTGAATTTTTCCATCTTTATTTTTATCAATCTGACTATTTTCCTTTATCATTTCCATAGCCAGTTCCCCCTGCAATATGCCAGACTGCTTTGCATCTGCTCCTACATAATACAGCTTATCCCATTGACGCAAATCTTCCGGCACCGGTTCCCTGTTAAAAAAGATAATGGGAACCTCATTTTCCCTTGCAAAATCAATAATCTCCGAAGGATCTGCCCTGTCCACCAGATTTACACACAAAACATTGCATCCCTCATCAATCAATTCTTCTACTTGATCGTTCTGATTTTTCTGCACCCCTGCTGCATCTCGTATGGTTACAGATACTTTCAATTCATCGCTTTCTATTTCCCTCAAACTTTCTTTAAACATTCCAATCAATTCATTAAGATAAGTATCACTCTGGTCATAATAAGTCACACCTACATGAAGCTTTTGGGGGATTTCTTTTTCATTACAACCGCCTAAAAACAAAGTCGCCAATCCAAGCATTACTCCTGCCCACATTAATTTTTTCTTTCTCATGCTCTACCTCACTTTACTGGCTCATAGTAAAAATGACTTCTTGATTTTCTTTTGAAAACCGATTTTCCTTTCTCATAACGGTATACGAAATCTGCACATTTTTCTGTTCATAAAATACTTTATCCAGTTTATTCACCAGTTCTGCCAAACTTTGATATCCCACATTAAATGTATCCGGCACCACCAGACACTCTACAGCTCCTGTATCCAGATAATAAACTGCTTCTGTAGAATTTCCAATTCCATAAACAATCGCTCCATGAAGATTATTTGCAACAGCACCTTCTCCTGCAGCAGTCAGGCTGTTATCATCCAACGCAATTACAAAATCTACCTCTGGTTTACTCTCCCAAAAGTCAATTCCCTCATCCTCTGCTTTTTTTGTATCCGACCAGATAATTTCAATTCCTGTACCCTGTAAAGTTTCCGTAAATCCCTTTTCCTTATTTATACTACTTTTAAAGTTTCCTTCTCCTGTTACAATACCCAGAGTTTTTCCTTCCAGATTTTCTCCGTAATCCTTTAAAAGTTCTTCCGCCAGCGTTTTTCCCATTTCATAAGCATCCGGCTGTATTACAGGAAATTCAGATATTTTCTCTGTCTCTGATAAGATATCCTCAATCAACATAATTTCAGCCTTATTACTGACTTTTTTCAATATATGCTGTGTATCTTCTCCTGACACAGGCTGTATAATCACTCCATCTGCGCCGTTTTTAATTTCCTCCTCAATTAACTTTTTTTCTTCTTCCTGGCTGAGCACTGCATCTGTGCTTACCATAACCATTTCGGCTCCTTTATCCTCCGCCGCCATCTTCAATCCATATTTAAACGCAGACCACTGTTTATCATCTGCATTTTCTACAATTACCGATATCTGATAGCTCTGTTCTTCGTTTTTCTCCTGCAGCATAATAAAGGCCAAAATAACCACCATAATGCCCAGAACAACCTCTATGAGGATAAACATTTTTTTATCCTTCTTCATTCTCTTTCCCCTGTACCTTTGTATCTGTCATTTCTTCTCTGATAATATAACCTTTTTCCAGTATCTTACAATTTTCTTCTGTATAAGGCACTGCCGGAATGCAGATAGAAACCTTCGTTCCCTCATCCGGTTCACTCTCTACCGAAAGTCCGTATTCCTTTCCAAAAAGAATTTGAATACGACTGTTGACATTTACTAATCCCACACCGGAACCATGTTTATGAACTCGATTGCTATCTGTCAATACAAGAGCAGCTTCCTCCTCTGGCATTCCCAATCCATTATCACAAACAGCCAGAATAATCTTGTTTTCCTGCTTCCTTCCTGTGACTAGAATTTCTCCACTATCTTCCATGCCACTCACACCGTAATTAATGGCATTTTCCAGCAGAGGCTGCAAGATCAATTTTACGGTACAGTAGGAATACAACTCCTCATCTACATCAAATTTTACAGAAAATGAATTTTTATACCGGACTTTCTGTATATTCATATAACTCTGAGCATGCTGCAGTTCATCCTTAATGGTTATCACCGTACGACCTTTGGAAAGACTAATACGAAACAGCCTTGCCAACTGAGAAATCATAAAAACAGCCTCATCATTTTTCTCACCTTCAATCATCCAGGTAATAGACTCCAATGTATTATACAAAAAATGAGGATGAATTTGGCTCTGCAACGCATCTAATTCACTCTTTCTTCTCTCATTTTGCTCCAGCAGGATTTTCTTCATCAAATCCTCAATCCGTTCATAGGATTTCTGAATAGAATAGCTCAGATGGCGGATTTCTTGAGATCCTCCAATATAAATCTCCGGCTTCTTTCCTGCTTCGTATTCCCGTACCGAATGGTTCAGCTTTAAAATAGGACTGGAAATTCTAAGAGAAACTATGCGGTTAATCACTACCAGCATCATCGTCATTAACAATATTATCATCATCACAAAATAACGAATATTTACCATACCATGGTTAAAAGTAGAATATGGAATAACCCCTACCAGTTTCCACCCTGTGTAACTTATAGTATTTACAACGACCTTCCTTTTTTCTCCTTTAAAAACCTCATCATAAACCCCGTCTTTATAGGCGGAAGCCCGTTTATTATTTTCATCATAAATACCGTCACTAATTTGTATCTGTCTGGGGTGATAAACAATCTCCCCATTGCTATCGCAAAGATAATAATACTGACCGTTGTTCACCTTATTAATCTGCTTCATCATTCTGGAAATGCTGGAAAAATCCATGTCTACCAGCAAGACACCAGACTGAGGAATACCCTGATTTGTCAGTTCCACCACTCTACTTAAAGAAATCACCCAATAGTAGCTCTGTGCGGTATCATTAAACAAATTTTGAATATGTGGGATGGAAAAGTGCATATTCTCCATCTCCTCTATGGCTTTCAGATACCATTCCTGATTGGTTATATCAGGATCTTCCTTCTGGGCTGCCACCGGTTCTGCTGTAATAAGACTTCCATAATCGTTATACAAGGCAATACTTCGCAGGTTTTCCTTATTTGCCTCATACAAAAGATTCATACCGCTTTGAATTTCCTGTTTATGATTTTCAAAATCATTTTCTTTGATTACGTTATAATAAACCGTATCGGAAATCTGACGCATACTCATCAAATATGCCTCCATATTTTCCCCAGTCTGTTCCATAAGCTTTTGGGTACTGCTTATGGTTTCTTCCCTTGCAGAATTAGAAAACCGCAGATACAAAATAATTCCCAAAATCAGCATTATAGAAATAGAAACAATGGAAAAAGCCAGCATAATTGTAGTCTGAATTTCTCTCGGTTTCATTTTTTTCAGTTGTCTGAAATACTTATTTTTCACTTTCTTTGTACTCCGTTCTATACTTAGAAGGAGATACGCCAAACCTCCGTTTAAACACGTAGCTAAAATAGTTTGGATCTGTATATCCTACTTTTTTTCCGATAATATAACTTTTTTCGTTGGTTTCCAGCAAAAGCCGGGAAGCTCTGTCCATACGATAGTCTGTGAGATACCCGATAAAGGATTTTCCCGTTTCTTTTTTGAATACAGTAGAAAAATAGGAATTAGATACTCCCAATGCTTCACAGATACTATCAAGAGAAAGTTCTTCATTTACATAATTATTATGCACATAATCTTTTGCTTTCTCCACAAAGGATTTTCTAGATTTATTTCGCTCACTCAGCAATTTTTCATGAAGCGAAACACTGACCTTTACCACCCATTGTTCCAGCATATCCGGTTCCATATCCAGTATTTTACCATACAACTCTCCCATATCTTTTGAAAGTTCATCTAACACAATGTCATTATTAGCGGCAAACCGGTAAAATTCACTGAGAAGTTCCATAATATCCAAATGGTGTTGCTGCAGCGACTTTTCTTTAAATGAAATACTATGAAGATAATTCTGTACTGCCTGAATGATTTCCTGTTCCTCTTTTAACCGTATCATCTTGAATAAATGGGACAGCTCTGCTTCATGACTGGAACCCGGTTTATTTTTCTCACAGGGTGCAACCTCCTGAATATTAATAGCTCTTGATGCACCATAAAGAACCCGATAGGATATAGCATCTCTGGCACTGCTGTAAGACTGGGACAAATCCAAAATATTCTCGCATACCTGTCCAATACCAACTGTAACATTAGCTCCAATTATTCGATGAACATAGCGGCAAAAGCGGTCACATTCGTCTGTCAGCTCTGAAATTTCATTTTCTTTTAATAACTGAGCAAGTAAAACGGTCTTTCCCAGATAAGAAAAACACTTTGCCTGCCATTTTTCTCCCAAATATTCTTTTGCCTGCTTTTCAACAGAAGCTGACAAAAGTAACGGGTTAATGTCTTTTGGTACTTGAGAAGATGATGTATGAATTACCAAACAACAGAAAAAAGGTCCTGAAAAAGATATTTGATAATCTGAAAGATATTTCTCAAGTTCTTCCTCATGAATACGTCCTTCAATCAATGTAGTATAGAAATTTGCCTGTAAAAGGGGCAGTGATTCCATATAATATTTCTTTAAGATTTCTGCATTTCGTTTCTCGCTGATTTCCTGATCTAGCTTTATCTTTAACTGGGTAAATACATTGGTAAGTTCTATAGAATTTACCGGTTTTAAAATGTATTCCTCCACTTCCAAATGTACTGCTTCTTTGGCATACTCAAATTCATCAAAGCCTGTAAAAAGCAAAATCTTTGTTCCCGGATAATCTTCCTTAATATGCCCTGCCAGCTCCATGCCGTCCATATAAGGCATATTGATATCTGTCATCACTACATCTGGCTGAAATTCTTCTACCATCTCCAGAGCTTTCACACCATTATTGGCATATCCGATAACAGAAAAGCCAAGACCTTCCCAATTAATTTTCTTCATGATTACCTGTATCACATCTTCTTCATCATCTACTAAAAGTACTGTATATATATCCATTTTCCTTCTCCGTATTTTCACTCTCATTTCGCATTATTATAGCACAAAAGAGCCAGACCTGCATCTGACTCTTTTATAAAATACTTATTTAAATACTGTAATTATTTCTTCTGAACATATTTCAGACAGTCAAGTGTAACTGCCACAAGGATAATGATACCTGAGAATACAAACTGCAGGTTTGTATCAATACCAAGAATTGTCAGAGAATATGTAAGTGCTGTAAAGATAAATACACCAACTACTACACCGGAAATTTTACCAATACCACCTGTAAAGGATACACCACCTACTACACAGGCTGCAATGGCATCCATTTCCCATCCCTGACCATAAGCTGCGGAACCAGAACCAACCATTCTGATACATTCAAGCCAGGAACCAAATCCATAAAGAACACCAGCCATAATGAAAGCGCCTATTGTTACACCGAATACAGAAATACCAGATACAGATGCTGCTTCTGGGTTTCCACCTACTGCATACAGATTTTTACCAAAAGTTGTTTTATTCCAGATAAACCATACAATAGCAATAGCTGCAACAGCCCACAAAATAATTGTTGGGAATCCGTTTACTTTAGGAATAATCATGTTTGGAATTGTAGCTTCAATAGCGCCAAAGGATACACCCTTTGTTGCATAAGTAACAAGACCAAAGATTACCAACATATTTGCCATAGTTGAAATAAACGGATGCATCTTAAACTTCGCTGTAAAGAAACCTGCTATTGTTGTAAAGAATGTACATAACAGAATACAAACCACTAATGCTAAAATAACTCTCACGATAACAGGCATACCTGTGAAATCGAAAATATGACCGAATACACCACCTGTATTAATACCCTGATGCATGATAATTGTTGCTGCTGTCATACCCATACCAACCATACGTCCAATGGAAAGGTCTGTACCAGCTAAAAGGATTAATGCTGCTACTCCTAATGCAAGGAACATACGAGGAGAAGCCTGCTGAAGAATATTCAATACATTATTATAAGTCAGAAGCGGTGAGCCTTTTACAATCGGTGTAATAATACAAAGTGCAATGAATATCAACAAAATAGCAATATACAAACCATTCTGCAAAAGGAAATTTCTGCGGTTAAATGTATATTTGTAGTTTTCCCATTTCTGCGCCCTTGTTTCCATAAAAGTAAACTTAGACATACGCAGTAAATCAATCAAATGGAACTTATAAGAATATGCTGCATGTCTTTTGTCTTTTGCTTCCTGAAATTCTTTTTCCATTGTCATTTTTGCATCAAAAAGTCTGTTTTTATAAACATAATTTTCGTCTTTGATTTCCTGATGGTCAGAAAGCTTTGCCATAGTAGCTTTGTGCTCTTTTTCCAGCTCTGCTACCTTTTGCTTATAACGTACTTTTGCCGCTGCTTTTTCTGCATCGCAGCTTGCTTTTACAGCCTGATAATAATCTTTATCAAAATGCTGTTTTAAGTAATTTTCTGCATCTGCAATCAATTTGGAAACTTCATCTTTATTTTTTGCTTCTACTACTTTTGCTTTTTCCAACTCTGTTTTGCATTTTGCAAGTCTGTCTTCTTTTTCACCTTTTGTAAAAGTACGATCTCTCTTAATGCTGTCCATAACATTTTGGATTTCCACAATTTTATCTGTACCGTCTACTCTTAACTCATCAATTTTTTTCTGGATTTTACCAACATAATCCTCTATCGGCTGACGCAGTTTCATTTCCTGATCAGCAGTGAGGATATTACTATTTTCGTTTGCCATATCTATTCTTCTCCCTCATTATAGGTATTTTGCGCTGAGTCTTAAAAGTTCTTCCTGATTTGTCTCTTTTGTATTTACAATTCCTGAAAGATGTCCGTTCGACATGACACCAATACGATTTGTAATACCTAGGATTTCAGGCATTTCTGAGGAAACAACGATAATTGTTTTTCCCTGTTTTGCCATCTGAATAATCAAGTCATAAATTTCATATTTTGCACCAACATCAATTCCTCTGGTTGGTTCGTCCATCATGAATACCTGAGGACTGCGCTCCAGCCATTTTCCAAAAATAACCTTCTGCTGATTACCACCTGAAAGACTGGAAATCATATCATCGGGTCCCATACATTTTGTATGCATAATTTTAATTTCATTGGCAGTTGATTTTACCATTTTGGTCTCTGAAAGAGCCACACCGGATTTATACTGAGGCAGGTTTGCTATTGTTGTATTGAAAGTCAAATCACACTTTAGAAACAAACCATTTGCCTTTCTTTCCTCTGTAATCAGGGCAAAACCGTGCTCCATTGCTTCCTTAGCGCTGTTGAAATTCATCAGCTTATTGTTAAAGTAAACACGTCCTGCCGCTCTGGTACGAATACCGAAAATAGTCTCTAAAAGTTCTGTACGTCCTGCACCTACCAGACCATAGAGTCCGAAAATTTCTCCCTCTTTTACATCAAAAGAAACATCCTGTAAATGAGGTTCAAACTTTGTAGACAAATGCTGTATGGATAAGATAACATCCTTAGGCTTGTTGTCTACCGGTGGGAAACGATTTTCCAGAGAACGTCCAACCATGGCTGCAATCAGTTCATTCATATCTGTATCTTTTGAACTTTTTGTCATAACCAGATTACCATCTCGAAGAACTGAAATCTCATCACAAATTTCAAAAATTTCATCCATCTTATGAGAAATGTAAATCAGAGAAATTCCCTGCGCTTTTAACATTTTCATCATTTCAAACAATTTATCTACTTCCTGTACCGTCAGGGAAGAAGTAGGCTCATCAAGAACAATTACTTTTGCATTATAGGAAATTGCTTTTGCAATTTCACACATCTGTCTCTGGGATACTGACATGTTACGCATAGGCTGTGTCAGGTTTACTGTCATACCCAGCTTTCTAAAAAGCTCAGAAGCTTCTTTTTTCATTCTTCCTTCGTCAACAATACCAGCGGAATTTACCGGATATCGTCCAAGGAAAAGATTGTCCATAACATTTCGCTCCAGACACTGGTTCAATTCCTGATGAACCATGGCAATTCCGTTTTCCAATGCATCTTTCGGTCCTGAAAAACTAACTTCTCTGCCATCCAGAGTGATTTTTCCTTCATCTTTCTGATAAGTTCCAAAAAGACATTTCATCATTGTTGACTTACCGGCGCCATTCTCACCCATAAGCCCCATAACCGTTCCTCTTTTTAAATCCAGATTGATATGATCCAGAACTCGGTTTCGGCCAAAGGACTTACTCATATTGCGTATCGATAAGACAACTTCATCTTTCTTATCTGCCATTCTTTTTTACTCCTGTATCTCTATATTGGTATCTGACAACATTCTACCACTGTCAGATTTAAAAGAGGCTGTCGTATTAATGACGTATCCAAAATACTTCCTTAACACGACACCCTCTATCTGTTATCTTGCCACAGGTATTACTGAACTATTACTGCAGTAATGCTGTATAAGAAGCTGCATTGTCTGTTTTAACCATGTTGATTGCGAATGCATCATACTGGCTTGGGTTTCCAAGACGGTTTGTGATGTTAGATTCTGTCTGTCCGTCACCACCGATATATTCAACATCCAGGTTCATAAGATCATCATATTTCTCAAGAAGTGGCTGGTATGTAGAGCTTAAGAAGTTATCAGAAGCGTTGTAAATATTCAGCCATACTTTCTTTTTCGGAGATTTGCTTTCATCTAACTGTTTGGATACAGGCTCAAATGTCTTAGTAGAGTCTGTGAATTCCTGATAGTTATCTGCTGTTACAGCTACGTTCAATGCGTAGTAAGAACGTTCATCTGCTTTATATACATATTCTTTATCGCTAAGAACATTTCCTGCTTCGTCTGCTGTACCGATACCTGTATCAATATCAACACCATCTAAAGAGTTACGAAGAACACGAAGTGTTAAGTAAGCCTGTACGTCTGCATGCTGGCTGATAGTTCCGCCGTAGCCTTCTGCAATAGCTGCTACTGCATCACTGTTAGCATCGTATCCGAAAGTAGGAACTTTGTTTTCTTTTGACCATGCATTAAACATAGACATTCCCATACCATCGTTGTTAGAAACAACAACATCGATTTGATCACCAAAAGAAGAAGACCATGTTCCGATTGCATTACCTGCTGTAGCTGCATCCCATGTAGCACCTGCGGAGTTCTTCATTTCCTGAGAACCTAACTCACGAACTACAAATTTCTTTCCGCCTGCCTCTAAAGAACCATCCTGAACCGTAGCCTGTTTTCCATCTACGTTTGTTCCAACTGGTTCACTGTTGATAGCACCATCTTTTTCTACGCCTGTTCCAAGAGCTTTACGAACACCTCTTGTACGTGCGATAGAGTCATTATGTCCGATATCACCGATTGCCAAAACGTATCCGATTACACCGTCGCCGTTACGGTCAATAGTATCTGCATTTTTCTCAATGTATTCTTTAACCATCTCTCCCTGAAGTTCAGCACCCTGATTTGCATCAAATCCTACATAGTAAGTATCTTTATTGAAACTCAGAGCATTCATATCCAGCTCACCTGTGGAGCTATTAGATGGCTGACGGTTGAACCATACCAGCGGTTTGTCTTTGTTTGCTACATCAGAAGCTTCTGTTTTTCCACCTTCTTCTGTTTTTGCTGTTGCCTCTTTTTTACCACTATCATCCTTTGCTGATTCTGAACCACATGCAACAGCAGAAAGTCCTAAAACTGCTGTCATTGCTAATACTGCTAATTTTCTTCTCATTGAAATATTCTCCCTTCCATCGCACCATTTTCGTCCGTGCTTTTTATTGATATTGACACTATACACAATATTATCGAAAGAAAACATAGAATTTTTTTTGTTTTTCATTGAAATTTTTAAGATTTTCTTAGGCATATCGTATAATATTATAGTTTTTCCTGTCGAAATATGTACATTCTGTCAAGCATCTTTCATCTGCCTGTGAAGAATATTCAGTGAAACTCCTGCGTATTTTTTTGAAATTCCGATTTCTTTGCTTACTGATATCAGGGAAATATCTGTATTTCCATATTCCAGACTTATTTTCTCCAACGCTTTGTCGCACACATCTGGTGTCCCCTTTGCAACACACATACCCTATAAACAGAAAATCCTTCGTCCCCCGCCTTTATCATAGGGAAGCGCACTGGCAGACTCCGCACAAAATCTGTCACCAACATATGTCGATATTTCTGCATAGAATTAGGCTGGCCTTCTGTGGCTATTTATCTTTCTTTTCTATAGTTTTTTATAGATACTTCCACTTTTGTCTTTTGATGTAAAAAGGATTTATTTTTTCAAAGTTTCATACATTTTCCTTTTTTATCTTTTATATATATTAATCCTTTATATAAAAAATAGTGGAAGCTTAACGCATCCACTAAACATTTTTATGATTTCTATTATAAGAAAATAAAATTAAAAAATTAATATTTTTAAGATAGCTGCTGCATCAAAATATCTTTTTTAATATTGATACAGCAGCCATCTTTCTTTATCTTTCCCACTTGTCACATAATGCATTTACCTGATCTGCAAACTTCGCCAAATCTTTGTTAGTACCACCTTCATTATGACGGATTACTGTCATTAACCGCTGTCCCGCTGCAAGTAATCTTGCAAATACTCCGGCTGCCTTTCTGCTCTTTGCCTTCTGTTCTGCATGTTTAATGACAATACCTACAGCTTCTCTGGTTATCTCATTGGTCAACAAATCAACTTCTGTTCCGCTGTAAGGTGCCATTGCCTGATAACCCAGTTCATCTTCCAATCGTTTAGCAAACAAATCACAAACCTGATCATCTCCATGGGCTACAAAAACACGTTTTGGTTTTTCGTTAAAAGCAGATGCCCATTTCATAAGTCCTGCATTATCCGCATGTCCACTAATACCGGGAAGTCTTACAATATCTGCGTTTACATGAATTTCCTCACCAAAAATATGAACATCCTGTGCCCCTTCTACCAGAGATCGTCCCAGCGTTCCCACGGCCTGATATCCTACAAACAAAATCGTAGAGTCACTTCTCCAAAGATTATGTTTCAGGTGATGTTTAATACGTCCTGCATCACACATACCGCTGGCTGACAAAATTACTTTTGGTGTTTCGTTGAAATTAATCGCTCTTGATTCATCACTGGTAATAGACAGTTTCAAACCCGGAAATGCTATCGGGTTAATCCCCTTATTGATTAACTCCATTGCTTCTTCATCATAGCATTCACTATAATGCTCTTTAAAAATGCTGGTCGCCTGTACGGCAAGAGGACTATCCACATATACCTCAAAGCTCGGAAATTCCGGCAGCATATTGTCTTCCTTTATCTTCCTGAGAAAATAAAGCATTTCCTGAGTCCTTCCTACTGCAAAGGAAGGAATTACCACATTTCCGCCTCGCTTAAAGGTTCTCCTTAAAATATCAACCAGTTCTGTCACGTAATCCGGTTTTTCCCCATGGCTTCTGTCTCCATAGGTGGACTCCATAACTACATAATCTGCACTGCCCAGATATTCCGGATCTTTAATCAACGGTTGTTCTGTATTTCCAATATCACCGGAAAATACAATTTTTCGTTCTTCTCCATCTTCTGTAATCCACAATTCAATACTGGCTGATCCAAGCAAATGCCCTGCATCTACAAACCGTACCTTAATACCCTCCGCAATCTGTATCACTTGATTGTAATTACACTCTGCAAACTGCTGAATAACCCCTAATGCATCTTCCATGGTATAAGCAGGCACAAATTCCGTCTGTCCGTTTCTCTTTGCTTTACGATTTCTCCATTCTGCCTCAAACATCTGAATATGTGCACTGTCACGAAGCATAATATCACATAAATCACAAGTTGCCGCAGTTGCATAAATCGGACCTCGAAATCCTCTGGCATGTATCAAAGGAAAATTACCGGAATGGTCAATATGCGCATGTGTCAGTAATGCAAAATCCAACTCTGACACAGCCACCGGAATATCCTGATTTTCATACTGATCGGGTCCCTGTTCCATACCACAATCCACAATAAACTTCTTGCCTGCTGCTTCTAAAAAGTAACAGCTTCCCGTAACCTCATGAGCAGCCCCTATAAAAGTCAGTTTCATAGAAAAACCCCCTTTGTGGTAAAATGAATGTTACTATATTCATTATACCCCAGCAAAGAGGGTTTTGACAGGACTTTATTTATTTTTTAGGAAATTTAATAAATTATGTGATTATTTTACATAAACACCATCTGTAATAGGTGTTTTGCTTTCTGTTGTTCCATTTTTATAAGCCACACAAGCCGCTTTCATTCGATAATTATACCCTCTTGTGACCTGAAGATTATAGCTTTTCGTAAATAGTGCAGTATTGTAAGCTGTATCTGAATACGTTCTCACATCATACCAACTTCCATTAGAATATCTCTGTACTGTCATCTTTAAAGTTATTTTATCGCAGGTAACACTTCCAAAAACAGCCCCATAAACATTAACACTTCCATTTCCATTGTTTGATAAACGTATGGTTGCCTGATCTAAAATATTTCCTTTTTGCTGAATGTCTGTACGCACTTCCGATACCATTGCATTTGTTAAAAAAGAACCATCCACCACTTGCTCTGTACCCTTTGCAAACACCGTAATATTCATGCACACCACCAACACTAACGTGATAATTGCTTTAATAATTTTCTTATTTTTTTTCATATACATTTTCCTCCTTAATATAAAACATTTTCTGCTATCTTTTCCATTTCTTCCATAGGAAGTTTACCCAATAATTGATAATAGGTATTTTTATAATTCCACCCAAGTGTATACGTAGGTTTTTCATCATCTTCTTCATAAATTTCCCACATTGTCATCTTAAGATCAGGAAGCAACTCATTTGAAATTTTCTTTATTTCTTTTCCTTTATCGTTTTGAGACAAACTTGTAGCATCTTTGGGATTTGCCATTATCATAAGATAAATATAATTTTCTCCATAAACATATTGTACAATAGCCGTTTCTGACTCTTCATTGATAACATATTTTTCATATTTCATTTCAGCGGGTAGATAAAAAAATTCCGGCATTTTAATTTTTAAAGTGTTTTCTATCTCCTCACGAACATATTGCTCTGTCCTGTCGCTTTCTAATACTTCATTATTATTTATTTTTGTATTCACATCATTTCCAAACAGCTCATTAATCTCCCTCAT
>RCNH01000518.1_pt1 | contig 15516 bp, 11 predicted proteins | sample 2041161 | NCBI WGS metagenome assembly RCNH01 (sample SAMN09708215, study PRJNA481090) | Feces metagenome, whole genome shotgun sequencing project. | biome: feces | host: Leptonychotes weddellii | place: Antarctica: Sion Island | collected 2010-03-01 | reverse complement strand
CATAGTAGCGCGTTCCCAGAGCAATGTTATTTTCCAGCACATAATATCCGTTCGGATCAGAAGGATCAATTTTTTTCAAATCGTCTACTGAATTAATTTTGGTAATATTGCCTGTTGGTGCTACAGGAGAAGTCACGGCATCTGTGGATGCTACAGGAGAAGTCGTGTCATTTGATAAAACAACTGGATTATCTGTTCTCTCTTCCTCTGTTACTGTTTCTTCGCTTTGTTTTTCCAAATCCTCTGAGGTAATCTCCTCAGTCTCAGTCTCATCCATTCCCGGTAACATTTCATCTAATTCTGTCACCACTTCTTGAACAACGTCTTCTTCTGGCAACTGATTGTCTGCATAAACAGGTATTGAAAACTGTGATAATAACAATACCATTGCCAATAACAAACTAAGCATACGTTTGTTCGAAAATTTCTTTTTTTGTCTCATAATATCCTCCTTCTTAATTTTACTTTCTGCATTTTACACTATGTGTTTTGTAGGAATTCTTTTTCGTACAAGTGTACATCCTGCTGAAGACTTTCTGTGTTATAGGAAACACAGTTTTCTATAACACAAAAAAGTTCTTTTACCATTTTCGGCAAAAGAACTTTTTTAATTTATTCAACTTTTAAAATTATGTACCACAAAATATCCCTCTACCTGGAAAACACGTATGTGTTATAATGGCAGTTCTTCTGACTTAGCATCATACGCAAAAACTCCTTCTCGGGCTTACACCCAATGGTTATGTTTCCTTGTCCGCATCACAGCAGAGGTAACTGTATCGGATTTACACCGATTTCCCTTTTAACCTTGAATATTTAATAATATTCAACGACCATTATCTACTATGCAGTTTGTATCACTTTTATAGTACACAATTTACATAAGACTGTCAAGATTTTTCTCTTTAAAGCTTATTTCATTATAAATTATTTTCCAATAATAACTTTATCCAGATGCCAGATTTCATCTACATACTGCTGGATAGTTCTGTCAGAGGTAAATTTACCTGCACAGGCAGTATTTAAAAGTGCCATCTTCGCCCATCTTGCTTCGTCCTGATAAGCTTCCTCAACTTTTTCCTGTGCTTTTGCATAGGATTTAAAGTCAGCCAGAATAAAGTAAGTATCTGCTCTGTCACTGCTATTTGTATTCAACAAAGAATCATAAATTTCTCTAAACATATTGAAATCTCCGTTAGAATACATTCCGTTAATCAACTGCATCAGTACATTTCTAATATCCGGGTCATTATTGAAGTACTGCATTGGATCATAACCGCCATTATTTTCGTAGTTAATAACCTCATCTGAGGATAAACCAAAAATAAATGCATTTTCTTTCCCTACTTCTTCAACAATCTCTACATTCGCCCCATCCATAGTACCAATTGTAGGTGCACCATTGAGCATAAATTTCATATTTCCTGTTCCTGATGCCTCTTTACTTGCAGTAGAAATCTGCTCTGACACATCGGCTGCTGCAAAAATCATCTCTGCATTGGATACACGATAATTTTCAATAAATACAACCTTAATCTTTCCATCAATAGATTTGTCATTATTAATAACATCTGCTACTGCATTAATCAACTTAATCGTCTGTTTTGCACGTCGGTAACCAGCTGCTGCCTTCGCCCCAAAAATAAAGGTTCTTGGATAAAACGGCATTTCAGGGTGTTCCTTAATCTTATTATACAGATACATAACATGAAGAATATTCATCAGCTGACGTTTATACTCATGCAGACGTTTTACCTGTACATCAAAAATAGAATTCGGATTTACCTCAATTCCATTGTGTTCAAGAATATATTTTGCCAGACGTACCTTATTCTGATATTTAATATTCATGAATTCCTGCTGAGCCTTTTTATCATCTGCATACACCTTTAATTTAGAAAGCTGTGACAAGTCTGTAATCCAGCCATCTCCAATATGTGCAGTTACCCAGGAGGCCAACAATGGATTTCCATGTAAAAGGAAACGCCTTTGAGTAATACCATTTGTTTTGTTATTAAATTTCTCAGGATACATCTCATAAAAATCTCTTAATTCCTGTTTTTCAAGAATTTCTGTATGAAGTCTGGCAACACCGTTTACAGAATGACCTCCGGCAATAGCAAGATGTGCCATTTTTACCTGTCCGTCATAGATAATTGCCATTTTACGGATTTTTTCCTGATTTCCCGGATATTTCTGCTGGATTTCCAGTAAAAATCTACGGTTAATTTCCTCAATAATCTGGTAAATTCTCGGGAGAAGTCTGGAGAACAGCTCAATCGGCCATTTTTCCAATGCTTCTGACATAATTGTATGGTTTGTATAAGCACAAGTCTGTGTTGTGATGTTCCATGCATCTTCCCATTCCAGATTTTCCTCATCCACCAGAATACGCATAAGTTCTGCCACTGTCATAGTCGGATGAGTATCATTTAACTGGAAAGCTACCTTCTTTGGCAAATCATGTAAATCGCTGTGTGTCTTCTTAAACTTCTCAATTGCTTCCTGAATACTTGCAGAAATAAAGAAATACTGCTGTTTTAAACGCAGCTCTTTTCCTGCATAGTGATTATCATTTGGATACAGAACTTCTACAATGTTCTTTGCAAGGTTTTCCTGCTCTACGGCTTTATGGTATTCACCTTTGTCAAATAAATCCAAACGGAAATCATTGATAGCTTCCGCATCCCAGATACGCAGTGTATTTACGACATTATTGTTATATCCCACGATTGGCATATCATAAGGTACTGCAAGTACAGACTGATAACCTTCCTGAATAAAATGATTTCTACCTGTTGCAGGATCATATTCCACTTTTACATAACCGCCGAATTTTACTTCTTTAGCATATTCCGGACGACGCAGTTCAAAAGGATATCCGTTTTTCAGCCAGTTATCAGGAACTTCTACCTGATATCCATCTTCGATTTTCTGTTTGAACAGTCCATAATGGTAACGAATACCGCAACCGTAAGCACAATATCCTAAAGTTGCCAGAGAATCTAAAAAGCAGGCAGCCAATCTTCCCAAACCACCGTTTCCAAGAGCCGGATCCGGCTCCTGGTCTTCAATTACATTTAAGTCAAATCCAAGCTCATCTAAAGCTTCTTTTACCTCATCATAAGCACATAAATTAATTAAGTTGTTTCCAAGGGCTCTACCCATGAGAAACTCCATGGACAGATAATAAACAATCTTCGGGTCGTCCTTCTCATACTGTTTCTGTGTCAAGAGCCAGTTGTCAATAATTACGTCCTTTACAGCAAGAGAAACCGCCTGAAAAACTTGTTCCTGAGTCGCTTCTTCTATTGTTTTTCTGTAAAGCATTTTCACATTTTCTTTAACGCTTTTTTTGAATTCCTCTTTTTTAAAATGATTGTCTAACATTCCCTTTTTCCTCCCCAACTCTTATGAAAGCTTTTCTACACCTAATCTTACATTTTCAGAATTAATCTTCCATTCTTTTGTATAACCACTCACTTCATTGTATACCACATTTTCTGCCAGAACCTCTGATTTGATTTCCTTTTCGTGTACACGGAAAATTCCTTCAATCACCTGATTATCTGCAAGTGAAATCTGAATTTTATCCATAACTTCAAAGCCGGCTTCCTTACGCATGGTCTGGATTTTACTGATAATTTCGCGAACAAAACCTTCTTCAATCAGCTCCGGTGTCAGGTTTGTATCCAGTACAACCGTAACATCATTATCTGCCTCAGAAACATATCCTTCCATCTGTGCCATATCAATTAAAAGGTCAGCCTCTGTCAGAACGATTTCCTGGCCGTTTACTTCAAATGTAAGCTGACCCTTTTCCTTTAATTCGTCCATTGCTTTATTTCCATCAAGATTAGAAAGAGTTTCTTTAATACCGCCTAAATATTTTCCATATTTTGGTCCAACAGTCTTTAACTGCGGCTTAAAGCTATAAGATGTAAATTCTCTTACATCATCTGTAAATACGACTTCCTTTACATTCAGCTCATCTGCAATAATTTCTTTGTAGAACTCAGATAATTCAAACGGAGCCTTTACGAACATCTTTCCGATTGGCTGACGGTTTTTGATATTTGCTGCATTTCTGCACGCACGTCCCATGACAACTGCCTTCAGCAGGTTATCCATGTTCTGCTCTAATTCCTTATCAATCCATTCCTCTTTTACTTCCGGGAAGTCACATAAGTGAATACTTTCGGGAGCAGTTTTATCAAGACTTCTTACAAGGTTCTGATAAATATCCTCTGTCATAAACGGAATCATCGGCGCTGCTGCTTTAGAGATTGTAACTAAAGCTGTATACAAAGTCATATAAGCATTAATCTTATCCTGCTCCATTCCTTTTGCCCAGAAACGTTCACGGCTTCTTCTTACATACCAGTTACTCATATCATCTACAAATTCCTGAAGCGCTCTTGCTGTTTCAGGAATTCTGTAATTTTCCAAATTTTCATCTACAGCTTTTACTACCGTATTCAGCTTAGACAACAGCCATTTATCCATTACAGGAAGCTTGTCGTATTCTAATGTATATTTTGTTGCATCAAATTCATCAATATTCGCATACAGAACAAAAAATGCATAAGTATTCCACAGTGTACCCATGAATTTACGCTGTCCTTCCTGTACAGCCTTTCCATGGAAACGATTTGGAAGCCATGGCGCACTGTTGACATAGAAATACCAACGGATTGCATCTGCTCCATATTTTTCCAGTGCATCAAAGGGGTCTACCGCATTTCCTTTGGATTTACTCATCTTCTGTCCATTCTCATCCTGTACATGTCCCAGAACGATAACATTCTTATATGGTGCTTTATTAAATAACAGAGTAGATTCTGCTAAAAGAGAATAAAACCAACCACGAGTCTGGTCTACAGCTTCTGAAATAAAGTCAGCCGGGAACTGTTGCTCAAATAAATCTTTATTTTCAAATGGATAATGATGCTGTGCAAATGGCATTGCCCCAGAGTCAAACCAGCAGTCAATAACCTCCGGTACTCTGTGCATTGGTTTTCCACATTTTGGACAGGTAATAGTGATTTCATCAATATAAGGTCTGTGCAGCTCAACAGTCTTAGCAGCTTCATTTCCACTCATTTCATAAAGTTCCTGTCTGCTGCCGATAGAATGCTGATGTCCACATTCACATTCCCATACATTTAATGGTGTACCCCAATAACGGTTACGGCTGATACCCCAGTCTTGTACGTTTTCCAGCCAATCGCCGAAACGTCCTTTTCCAATGCTTTCCGGAATCCAATTGATGGTATTATTGTTGCGGATTAAGTCATCTTTTACTGCAGTCATTTTAATAAACCAGGATTCTCTTGCATAATAAATCAGCGGAGTATCACATCTCCAACAATGTGGGTAACTATGCTCAAACTTCGGTGCTGAGAATAATAATCCTCTTTCGTCTAAGTCTTTTAACACTTCAGGGTCTGCTTTTTTGCAGAAAGTACCTGCCCACTTTGTTTCCTCTGTCATTTCACCCTTCTCATCTACAAGCTGAAGGAATGGTAAATCGTATTTTTTCCCTACCTTGCTGTCGTCTTCACCAAATGCAGGTGCAATATGAACAACTCCGGTACCGTCTGTTAAGGTTACATAGCTATCGCATACTACGTAGTAAGCTTTTTTATTCAGTTTCTTAAAATTATATAATGGTTCATATTCCTTATATTCCAAATCTTTTCCAACATAAGTTTCCAGAACCTCATAAGCAGGTGTTCCTTGTTCTCTCTCTAAAGAGCCCAAAACGGTATCAAGAAGCGCCTCTGCCATATAATAAGTATACCCGTCTGCTGCTTTTACTTTTACATACTGCTCATCAGGATTTACACAAAGTGCCACGTTAGACGGAAGTGTCCATGGTGTTGTAGTCCATGCCAGAATATAAGCATCTTCGCCTACTACTTTAAAACGGGCAATAGCAGAACGTTCTTTTACATCCTTATATCCCTGCGCTACTTCCTGTGCTGACAAAGGAGTTCCACAGCGAGGACAGTAAGGTACAATCTTAAATCCTTTGTAAAGAAGTTTTTTATTCCAGATTTCCTTTAATGCCCACCATTCAGACTCAATATAATTGTCATCATAAGTAACATAAGGATTCTCCATATCAGCCCAAAAACCTACAGTTGAGGAAAAATCTTCCCACATTCCTTTATATTTCCATACGCTTTCCTTACATTTATCAATAAAAGGAATCAGACCATACTCTTCAATCTGTTCTTTTCCGTCAAGGCCTAAAAGCTTTTCTACTTCAAGTTCTACAGGAAGACCATGAGTATCCCAACCAGCTTTACGAGGAACCATTTTCCCTTTCATAGTACGATATCTTGGAATCATATCTTTGATAACACGGGTAAGTACATGACCAATGTGTGGCTTACCATTTGCTGTTGGAGGGCCATCATAAAAGGTATAAGTTTCTCCCTCTTTTTTCTGTTCCATACTCTTTTTGAAAATATCGTTATCTTTCCAAAATTTCTCGATATTTTTTTCGCGTTCTACAAAGTTTAAATCTGTAGTGACTTTCTGATACATTTATATTCTCCTCTCTTGATTTCCTTTGCGTGTCTTATAAGAGTTTTTATTTCATAGGATGTAGTTTCTTATGAAACTAAAAAACTCTCGTCCTGTAACAGGACGAGAGTAAAATTCACTTTCGCTATACCACCTCTTACAACATACAAAGTATTGTCACTTTTATATGCGCTCCCTTTAACGGAGGAAACCCGGCATCTCCTACTTCATTCAGATAGCAACTCCAGAGTGATTTTCTTTCACCGCTACTAGTATCAGGCTTCCACCATCCCTGACTCGCTGAAACTTTCGACAGTCAAATACTCTCTCCATCACAGTTTTTCACATGGCTTTATTATACTTACTATTCTCCAAATTTGTCAAGGGCTAGCCGGCATTTTAATAATGCAAACCTAGTTTTCAACGACACTCAACTGAAAGAGCATAATATGTATTTTCCTTTGAATAATATGTGACAGTTACCATAGAATTCACTTCTACTTCTTCTGGTATAGTAATTTCTGATGTATTAAATACAACAGTTTCTCCACTATTATCACCTTGATTGATATTGATTTTTATTATTTCTTCTGTGAATTCTTCTACTTCCCCGGAAGAAACATACACAATAACCTCTTTCTCATCATTATCTGTAGAAATCTTTGTTACAATATTTTTTCCATTTTCCACATAATAAGTAATGGAAACCGTTAATCCTGTTCGAATTCTACATTCCCTGTTTTCTAAATAAACCGGTGCCTGCGTAACTTCTTTTTCTGCATTTGTAATATCAAAATCAACACCACGGTCAAAACCTTCCCCCGGATAATTTCTTTCTCCTGAATTTTCCAAATCCACAGTAATAATGTTTCCTTCTGTTTCTAAAACATAACCTTCGACTGTTTTTTCTTGCTGAATGATATGATCAGAATTTTCTTCTACTTTATCTCCGACAATATTTTCCTGAGTAGAACCAGCGGCAGAATTCTCTCTATTTTCATTTTGAACAAGATTTCCTGATAATACCTTATTATCTAATTTTTCTTCACTTTCAGGTATATCTTCATTACTCTGAACAGTTTCCTGATTATCCTTATTTTCTTTTTGTGTGGACACACAACCTCCCAGTAAAAAAGTCAGTATGAGAAAACTCACTGCTATCAATAAAGACCTTTTCATTTGCGTCATCTACCTTTCTATATAAAATTCCCAAAACCATATCTGCCACTTTTCATACAACAAACATCAGAATATTTCTTTCAAGTTTAAAACATATTATATCATAAAACTCATTATAGAACTTATAAACTCAAAAAAGCAACCGGCATTTTCCCTCTATTTCAAATTTATTGATATAATTTCATAAATCGATTATAATGTACAGTAGTTTATGTAATGAAAAAGTGAGGATTTTATAATGAAAAAGAGGGGATTATCTTTGTTCTGCGCTATTTTAGCAAACACAGTTATCACTGTAAGCAGCGGAACAACTCTTGTTATGGCAACGGAGACGACTCCTGAAACTTCTGCTGTATCACCCGAAGCGCCAGAAACACCTGCTATTCCCGAAAGCTATGAATGGGAAATTCAGTCAAACAACATTCCCGGCTGGCCCGAAGGTCCAAAAGTTATGGCAGAAACAGCCATTGTTATGGATATCGACACAGGAGAAATACTCTACGCAAAGGGAATTGACGAAAAACGTGCACCTGCCAGCACCACAAAAATTATGACAGCTATGCTGGCGATTGAAAAAGTGCCTTTTGAAACGCAAATAACCTTTACTGACGAAGTAAATAATATCGAAGCCGGAAGTACTCACATTGGTATTAAGCCCGGAGAAAGCCTTACTATGAAGGACTGTGCTTACGCCATTTTGCTTGCTTCTGCCAATGAAGTTTCTTCTGGTGTAGCAGAATATATTGGCACAACTGTTTCTGCGTTTGTAGACATGATGAATCAAAGAGCCGCTGAATTAGGCTGCACTAATACTCATTTTGTTAATGCAAATGGCCTATATGACGAAAATCACTATACGACAGCCAGAGATTTGGCAATCATCTCAAAAGCCGCTTTCCAAAATGAAACCTTTCGAGAAGTCGTAAAAACGCCTTATTATATTGTTCCTAAAACAAATCTCACTGACGAAGATCGATGGCTTAACAACCATCATAAAATGATTTTACAGGGACCTGAATACTATGAAGGATGTCTGGGCGGTAAAACAGGATATACAGAAAAAGCAGGAAACACTCTGGTTACCTATGCAGAAAGAGATGGACGAAGACTAGTCTGTGTTCTGCTGGCAGATGTCAGCATTATTGCTCAGTACACAGACACAAAGTTACTTTTAGACTATGGCTTTGACAATTTCCAACCACTTAATACTGACACAATCTCCCTCTCTCCTTCAAAATCTGATGAACTAGGAAAACTTTTGGTGGAAAAAGGGCTTTTAACCACTTCTTTGGAAACTGCTTCCATCAGTATCCCCAAAGAAGTAAAAGAAGAATTAACTTATAAAACCACTTTAGAAAATAATATGCTGAACATTGATTACTATTATGGAAAACAACCGCTTGGAAGTTCTTCCATTCAGGCTTCCGATGAAATCCTAAAGGTTTCTCAAGAACTGTCCCATGAAAAAACGGAAGAAACAGATGCACCTGTTTCTTCCAATCATTCAAAAGACAAAAACACACCTGAAGAAAGCAGTTCTCTTCCATCCTGGAAATACATTGCACTGTTTTTACTGATAACAGGAATTCTTTTTTACCTTACCATTTTAATTGTAAAAATAAAAAGAAATATAAAGCGGCGCAAACGCAAAAGAAGCCATTCTCGCCATAATTGAATCAGAACTTCACGGATATGGAAATAAAGTTCCTAATTATATGAAATAAGAAATATAGAAATAGGGATACGCATACAAGTTTCATGCGTATCCCTATTTTTTCTTTTTCTCCTGATGCCTTTTCATACGGCGCTTTTTCCTCAGAGCTTCTCTTTTTTCACGGATTTCCAATGCCTCTGCTTCATCAATCCGTCTTAAAGTTTTGACTACATAATACCTGCCCTCATCTGTTTTTTTAATTCTCGCCTTTCCTTTAAAGTAACCATGCTCCGGGCAATAGGCAAGACATAAATGAGATTTAGGATTAACGGAAAACCAGCGGATTTTCTTTTTAGCAGTGCGTTTACAAAGAAAACATTGCGTTTTCGTAACTTCCTTATCCGACATTGCCTCTTCTTTTGAGCAAAATTCTCTGGATATAAATTTGGAATAGTCCTTAAACACCGTATAAATCTCACTGTCCTTATCCTTTGGGTTTTGATAACAATCAATGGAATAATTTCTTTTCATAAAATTTTCCGGTATTTTTTTCAAAATCTCTGCTGTATAATGTGCATCGTTTAACGCTTGGTGGAAAGCATCCTCTTTATCCATTTTCAAAAAATCAATGGCATATTCCAGTGATCGGGTAGTTTTTTCATTCTCATAAATCAACCCAAACAGTTTCTGCACATCATAATAAAAAATAGGTCCTTTCAGCAGGGAAAGCATTCGGTAATATTTCAAGTTTCGCTGCAATTCTACCAAATCTGCCGAACCCCATGTACAAAATTTTGCATCTGTTCCACACCAGTCCAAAAACTTCTTTACGACACATTTAAAGGGAATGCCTTCTTCCAATCTTTGTGAAGTAATTCCTAGAATTTCCTTGGTACGAAAATGAAGCCGATGATAAACTGCCGGTTTTACAATCTCCTGAAAGGAGTCTACCATATTTCTGTTCTCATCCAGCTTTACTGCACCGATTTCAATAATCTCAAATGGCAGCTTTTTATTTTCTCTTTCTTTTCCGTATGGGCATTGATTCCATTCTAAATCAAAAACAATATAATTCATACAAGCACCTTTCTTTGCCAGCATGGGCTATACAAAACAATTCTAGCAAAATATTATTTACAAGTCAACGACAGAACAAATGCCTTTTCAAAACCAAAAAAGAAGCTGCTCACTAATTCTTTAGTGTAACAGCCTCTTCTCTTTTCATCTATTACTGAGCTAATTTAACTGGGTTAACCTTTACGCTTGGTCCCATTGTGGAAGCCAGAGTTACGCTCTTTAAGAACACACCCTTTAATGCGTTTGGTCTAGCTTTGTTAATAGCTCCCATAAGCGTCTGGAAGTTGTCCGCTAACTGCTCCTCTGTGAAAGAAGCTTTTCCGATTGGCACGTGAATGATATTTGTTTTATCAAGACGATATTCAATCTTACCAGCTTTAATATCCTGAATAGCTTTTGTAACGTCCATTGTTACTGTACCAGCTTTTGGGTTTGGCATTAAGCCTTTAGGTCCGAGAACACGTCCCAGACGACCAACAACACCCATCATATCTGGAGTTGCAACAACAACATCAAAATCTAACCATCCTTCGTTCTGAATCTTTGGAATTAAATCCTCAGCTCCTACGAAGTCTGCACCAGCTGCTAATGCTTCGTCAGCTTTTGCATTCTTAGCGAATACTAAAACACGAACAGTTTTTCCTGTTCCGTGAGGCAGTACAACTGCACCACGAATTTGCTGTTCAGCATGACGTCCATCACAGCCTGTTCTGATATGAGCTTCGATTGTTTCGTCAAATTTAGCTACGGCTGTCTTCTTTACTAAAGAAACTGCCTCTGCTGGATCATATAAATTTGTACGGTCAACTGCTTTTGCAGCCTCTGCGTATTTCTTTCCGCGTTTCATATAAATAACCTCCTAGTGGTAATTGCGGGAATGTCCCTCCCACGTTTGTTGATAGTTTAATCTTCTACTTGAATACCCATACTTCTTGCAGTACCAGCAATCATGCTCATAGCTGCTTCTAAGGATGCTGCATTTAAGTCTGGCATTTTCATTTCTGCAATTTCCTGAACTTTAGCTTTGGAAATTGTAGCAACTTTTGTTTTATTCGGAACGCCTGAACCAGATTTGATGTTGCAAGCTTTCTTTAACAAAACAGCAGCCGGCGGAGTTTTTGTAATGAAGCTGAAACTTCTGTCCGCATATACTGTAATAACAACAGGGATGATTAAATCTCCCTTATCTGCTGTTCTTGCGTTAAATTCTTTTGTAAACTGAACAATGTTTACACCATGCTGACCTAAAGCAGGACCAACTGGTGGAGCTGGTGTTGCCTTTCCAGCAGGAATTTGTAATTTAATATAACCTGTTACTTTCTTTGCCATTTTCGGCACCTCCTATAATGTGGTAATTGCGGGAATGTCCCTCCCACGAGCCATGTGACATTATGACCCTTGCATCCTGTTATTTCTCTTGTCTGTCTTATGAAAGACTCTTTACTTCTGCGAAACTTAAATCTACTGGTGTTTCGCGACCAAACAGCTCAACATTAATTGTCACAATCTGTTTTGCTTCATTAATACTCTGAACAACACCCACAGTATCTTTCCAAACACCGCCTGTGACAACGACACTGTCGCCTTCTGTGAAGTCAATCTCAACATCTCCTATAAAGGAAATACCAAGTGCTTCAATTTCTCCCTCTGTAAGAGGAACTGGCTTAGAACCCGGACCAACAAATCCTGTAACACCACGTGTGTTTCTCACGACATACCATGTATCGTCGTTCATTACCATGTGAATCAGAACATAGCCTGGGAACATCTTTTTCTGAACCTGTTTTTTCTCACCGTTCTTTAGCTCCACTACGTCCTGCATGGGTACTCGGACTTCTAAAATCTGATCCTCCAGGTGTCTGTTTTCAATTGTCTTATCAATGTTGGCCTTTACCTTGTTTTCATACCCTGAATAAGTATGAACAACATACCAATTTGCTTCTGACATCTTACTCACCTTATCCTTACTTAATTAATAAGTTAAGCAGCTGCAAAATTCCGCTGTCAATAACAGCAATCAGCACCCCGACAACCGCAGTGATAGATACTACTGCAACCGTCTGTTTTACCAGAGTCTGCTTATCAGGCCAGATTACTTTCTTAAATTCAGCCTGAAGTCCTTTCCATCTGTTCTTCTTTGGAGCTTTCTGCTTTTTTTCTGCTTCCATAATTCACCTCTTAAACCTTATTATTTGGTTTCTTTGTGCAGTGTATGAGTTTTACAGAATTTGCAGTATTTCTTTGTCTCCAAACGTTCTGGGTGATTTTTCTTTTCTTTTGTCATGTTGTAATTACGCTGTTTACATTCTGTACATGCCAATGTGATTTTTACGCGCACGACTTCTCCACCTCCATGTGTCTTTTATCGCTGGCAGCTTCACGTAACCGCCATTATGCAACGTCTTGTTACCGCAACAAAGATCTCTTTTATAGCAATTTTTATCAACATAAACGATAAAATTAGGCATAAAAAAAAGACCTACTTCCACTGTTGCCGTTAAAGCGTACCATAGACAAAAGTTTTTGTCAAGTTTTTTATTGTTTTCTTTTTATGGTTCCTGCATCGATTGGTGAACACCCACTGATTCCCAAAATTACATCTGGCTAAAATTCACAATTATGAAATTATCATATAATATATGTTATTTTAGTTATTGACATATGTCATTTATAGCGTATAATAGTAATTATAAATAACATATGTCATAAACTATTTACAAGGAGGTGCACATATGCCAAGGCCTAGAAAATGCAGAAAAGTCTGTGGCTTACCGGATACAATGGAATTTAAACCGGTAGATAACAGGATTGAAAAGCATCCTGTCATTCTAACTGTAGATGAATACGAAACAATTCGACTAATTGATAAGGAAGGAATGTCTCAGGAAGAATGTAGTGCACAAATGGAGGTGGCACGAACTACTGTACAACAAATTTATACATCTGCACGAAAGAAATTAGCAGATACACTGGTTGATGGACGTCCGTTAAAGATTGTAGGTGGACATTACAAAATCTGTGACGGTGAAATCCATTCTTGTGGATATGGCAGATGCTGTAAATATAAACGATATAAAACAGACAATCTGAACATAAAGGAGCGAAATAAAATGAAGATTGCAATTCCGGTAGATGAAAACCAAAAAAATGTATGTGTATCATTTGCACGCGCACCATATTTTATGATGGTCGACGAAGCAAATGAAAAAATTGAGATTGTAGAAAATATTGCAGCTTTAGCACAAGGAGGTGCAGGATTAAAAGCAGCCCAGTTTCTTGTTGATCAAGATGTCCAATTTTTAATCACAGTCCGCTGTGGAGAAAATGCAGCTCAAGTCTTACAGGCAGCAGATATTACTATTTATAAATCTGAAAATACAGATGCAAAACAGAACGTTCAATTATTTAAGGAAAAGAAACTTGCACAGTTAACACATTTTCATGCAGGTTTTCAAGGTATTCAGTAAAATGAAAATTGCAGTATTAAGTGGAAAAGGCGGAGCAGGAAAGACATTTATTTCTGCCAACCTGGCTGCCGTTGCAGATCAGGCAGTTTATGTAGATTGTGATGTAGAAGAACCTAATGGCAGATTATTCTTTAAACCAGAAGATGTTACAGTAAATAATGTATATACAAACCTTCCTATATTTGATGAAAAAAAATGTACTGGATGTAGAAAATGTGTAGATTTCTGTAAATTTAACGCACTGGTCTTTGTCAAAAACAAACCGATAGTATTCCCGGAAGTATGTCACTCTTGCGGAGGATGTGCATTGGTATGTAAGGAAAATGCTGTCAGAGAAGAACAAAAAGCGATCGGAGTTATAGAACAGGGACATCATAATAATACAAAGGTGATAACAGGAGTGTTGAATTTAGGAGAAGCTTCCGGAGTACCTGTCATTCATCAGGCATTAAAAACAGTAGAAAAAACACAGGAACTTATCGTCATTGACTGTCCACCGGGAAGCGCATGTTCCGTTATGGAAAGTGTAGAAGGAGCCGATTACTGTATTTTAGTTGTAGAGCCCACTGCTTTCGGCTTTCACAATTTCCGTATGGTATATGAACTGGTAACACTTCTTCAAAAGCCATGTGGAATAGTTATTAACAAGATGGATTCACCATATGAACCATTAGAAAAGTTCTGTATACAAAATGAAATTCCAATTCTTTTAAGAATTCCTTTCAGTAAAAAGATGGCACAAATATGCTCCGAAGGGAAACTGGTAAGTGAAGAGGATAAAGAAACCGCACAGATGTTTCGTAACTTGTTAGAAATGACAGGAGGTGCATCTGTATGAAACAACTTTTGATTTTAAGCGGAAAAGGCGGCACTGGAAAAACAACTACAGCCGCAGCATTTATTCAGTTTGCTAATGCAAAAGCAATTGCAGACTGTGATGTAGATGCACCTAATCTCCATATTGTGACACCTGTAGAAAAAAAACCAAAAACATCTATATTTTATGGAGCTGACAAATCCTATATAGATAGCCAAAAATGCATTGGATGTATGGAATGTCTCCAGCATTGCAAATTTCATGCAATTCAGGAAGTAGATGGCAGATGCAGTGTGCAAGAATATGCATGTGAAGGCTGTGGTGTGTGCGAATATGTATGTCCGACAGATGCAGTGATTATGAAACCTGATGAAGCAGGAAAACTTTCTCTATATACCGGTGAAACAACATTTTCAACTGCTATGCTGAAAATGGGAAGAGGAAATTCCGGCAAACTGGTATCAGAAGTCAAGACAGCAATGAAACGTGCTGTAAGCGAGGATATAAACCTTGCAATTATTGATGGTTCTCCGGGAATAGGATGTCCGGTCATTGCATCAGTAAGTGGTGTAGATATGGTACTGATTGTAGCTGAACCCTCTATTTCCGGTATAAGCGATCTTGAACGAATTCTAAATACAGCATCCGTTTTTCAGACAAAGTCCGTTATTTGTGTAAACAAATATACTATGGATATGGAAAAAACTGCGGACATTGAAAGATTATGCGTAGAGCATTCTATTCCATTTGTTGGAAAAATACCTTACGATAAACAAGCATCCAAAGCT